>Ga0157380_10001237_pt1 | contig 16567 bp, 11 predicted proteins | sample S35metaG_FD_119757 | JGI IMG/M metagenome (GOLD analysis project Ga0157380, IMG submission 119757) | Switchgrass rhizosphere microbial communities from Kellogg Biological Station, Michigan, USA - S3-5 metaG | ecosystem: Host-associated > Plants > Roots > Rhizosphere > Soil | place: USA... | reverse complement strand
TGTAATCCATGAGATAGTCAGGAGCAGGACTCCAGTGCCTATGAATGTTAGTGGATTGATCGTTGTTCGGAATGTAAAATTTTCCAGCCAGTTATTCATTACCCACCAGATCAACGGCACGGCCAATCCTATTGAAATCAAAACAATCTTGCTGAAGCTCTTTGCCAAATGAAACATAATTTCAGGAACGGTTGCACCGAGCACTTTCCGGATGCTTACCTCTTTGGTTTTTTGACGGAAGGACAGTGCGGCGATACCCAATAAGCCAAAGCACGCAATCGCAATAGCGATTCCAGAAAATGCGCTCAATATTTTGGCCATGTTCTGCTCTAAAAGATACTGTTGGTTAAGGTAGTCAGACAGAAAAGCGAATTCAAAACCGAATTGGTTATCAAACTTTCTCCACGTATTTTGAATGGCTTGGAGCGACTGCGAAAAGTCTTGTGTGTTTAATTTGACCAACACATAGTTATACCGTGGCAATAAGCGAAACATTAGCGGTCGTACCGGTTCATGTAGCGATTGAAAGTGAAAATCTTCAATAACTCCAATAATGGGTCCTTTAATAGGGCCTTCTTCAGATTCCCAGGTTAATTCTTTTCCGACAGCTTGTCCATTGTAAAGATTTTTCGCAGCAGTTTCATTTAAGACAAATGCATCCCTGTCAGCGGAATTATTTTTAGAAAATGATCGACCATCCGCAAATTCAATCCCCATGACTGTGAAGAAATCATAATCAACCAGCGCTTCCGAAGAGGCCATGCGCATTTGCGGGAATTGTGTTGCAAAGACAGGATTTTGATTAAATGGCCTGCCGGGAACGTTAGATGCAGCTGAAACAGATTTCACGTTGGGGATGCGCAACAACTCATTTCGAATTTCTTCAAACTTGGGATTGATAGCATCGAGGTTTTTTATCGTTAGCACGATAACTTCCTCTTGGTCAAAACCCAGATCTTTGTGTTGGATGTAATTCAGCTGACTATAAATTATTATACTGCAGGTGATGAGTATCATCGACGCGAAGAACTGAAATGCCGTGAAACCTTCACGCAAAAAAGAACCCTTTGACCCTTGCAAAAATTTCCCCTTAAGCACTACACCGGGTTTTAGCGAAGTCAAATAAAGTGACGGAAAAATTCCGGCGATAATTCCAGTCACGAGACTCATGCCTAACAAGGCGAGAATAAAAAAAAGATAGTCAATTTGAAGTGACTTTCCAGTGGCCAACTTAAAGAATGGCAAAGCCAGTTCCACGAAGACGATCGCCAATACCATCGATAATAAACTAACCAAAACAGCTTCGCCGGTGAATTGGAGCGCGAGCTCGCTTCGAAATGCACCCAAAGATTTTCTGATCCCGATCTCCTTTGCCCGGCTTGCGGACTGTGCAGTGGTTAAGTTTATAAAATTGACACAAGCAATAATTATAATGAGGAAAGCAGCGGTCATCAACATGTAAGTGTACGCGATATAACCGTTCGGCTCTAGCTCCCAGCGGAGGTGTGAATGAAGGTGAATTTGGCTTATGGGTTGTAGCCTGAACCCAAAATTATTGTTGCTAAAAGATTGAAACACGTCATCGGGTACGTTGATATATTTTCTTAACCACCCCGTTAACTTGGCTTCAAGTTGCTTCGCATCTGTGCCATGCTTTAACCGAATATAATTATAATGACCAAAATCATTCCAGGTATAAAATTCACTTTGGGCATCTTCGAAGCTTTTTTCTCTTTCATACGATACTAAAAAGTCGAAATGAAAGTGCGACTCGGCTGGTACGTCCTCAAATACGCCAACAACTTGGATAAGTTCCTTCTCATCGTTTACAGCAAGCTGTTTTCCCAATGGATCTTCGTCACCAAAGTATTTTTTGGACATCGAACTTGAAATGAGTATGCCACCAGGATTTTTTAACGCTGTGTTTTGATCTCCCTTGAGAAGCGGGAAAGTGAATACATCAAAGAATGTGCTATCAACAGCCATAACGTTGTTCTCCTCAAACTGGATATCTTTTTCAGGATTTCGGAAAGAAAACGATTCACGCGTGAGTCCCAGGCCCCACATTGGAGTTATGCTCACAGCACTCTCTACTTCCGGGAAGTCGTGTACCAGCGCTTGTGCCATTGGGTGAGGTGTTCGCGTCTGGGGATTCTCATCCTCCCAGGTAACGCGATAGATATCTTCGGCATGGTCATGGAAGCGATCATAACGCAATTCTTGTTTCAAATATTGGACGATGAGAAAAACGCAAGACAGGCCGAGCGCAAGACCTGCAATTGAAGTAAGGGAATAAAATAGATTCTTTGAGAGATTGCGAACGGCGACCTTGAGGCAATTACGAAACATGATTTTTTTCGATTAATGAGACGTTTCGATCTATGACCAAAGCCGGACCAATCATTAAAACCCGTACTTTGCGTCAATTAAGGCGATTTTGTTCGCTTGCTCTGTTCAGCGCCGATCGACACTGTGCGATAGCGGACTGATATCTAAGCTGCTTTTGACATAAATGTTCAACTTTTAACTTCCAACTTATTAGCTTCTATAAAGCGTGAGCCGAAGTTTTCAGTAATAATCCCTGTATACAACCGTCCCCAGGAAGTGAAAGAAATCCTGCGAAGTCTTGCCGCACAAACTTTTAAGGATTTTGATGTGATTATCATTGAAGATGGATCCACCACACGTTGTGAAGACATTGTCGATATTTTCCGTGACCAACTGAAGATAGACTATTTCTTTAAACCGAATACAGGTCCTGGCCCGAGTCGTAATGCCGGCTTCGCCCGGGCAACGGGAAATTATTTTGTCATCTTTGATTCCGACTGCATTCTCCCATCGAACTATTTTACAACGGTGGTTAAGGCTTTAGAAGAAAATCATTGGGATGCCTGGGGTGGACCTGATAAGTCGCACGACGATTTTACTTTCATGCAACGGGCAATGGGATATACGATGTCGTCGTTGCTGACAACCGGCGGAATTCGTGGAGGGAAAAAACATGTTGGCTGGTTTCAGCCCCGAAGCTTCAACATGGGAATTTCCCGAAGAGTTTATGAGATGACAAGTGGTTTTAAGTTCGACCGTTTTGCTGAGGATATCGAATTTAGCATCAGAATGAAAAAAGCCGGATTCAAAGTTGGATTAATTCCGGATGCGTTTGTATATCACAAACGCAGGATCAATTTTAAGCAGTTTTTTAACCAGGTCTATAATTTCGGTAAGGGTCGGGCGCTTATCGGCCGGGTTCACAGCGAAGAGGTAAAAATTACGCACTGGTTCCCGGCGTTTTTTCTTTTAGGCTCCGTCTTGTTATTATTTCTTCCATTGATAGATCTTCAGTTATTCCTTCTGGGTGTCAGCCTTTTCATTTTTTATCTGGCGGCCATTTTTTTACATGCATTGTTGCAAAACAAAAATTTTACGGTGGCGGTACTTTCTGTTCCAGCTGCATTGTGTCAGCTCTACGGATATGGCCTGGGGTTTTTAAAGGAAAAACTCCGTTCCAACGAGTAGTGCGACATATTAACCACCAAATGCTTCGTAATTAGCTAGTTTTAAATAACTTAGGTAAAACTTTACCTATCCTATCATGAGTCGATATTCTAGAATTCTAGTTGGCCTAGCAATTCTGCTTTTTTCCTCGACCGCAGCATCCTCTCAAGACTTAAAAGAATTAGCACCCGGTTATTATATTGTTGTAAGTGCGTACGCGAGATCTCAAGAGAAAATGGCGCAGCAATATGTTGAGGTTTTGAGAGAGAAGGGTCAAGATGCTGATTATGGTTATAATTCGAGCAGGAAATTTTATTTCGTTTATTTAAAATATTTTGACAACCTGCGAGAATCGTTGGGAGACATGAAAAAAACCCGCGAGTCGGGGAGGTTCACCGACGCTTGGGTTCGCGTCGTTTCGGGCGATATTCAACCTGTTGCTGCCTCCGACAGCTCCCGCCCTCCAGGATCCATCGCAGTGGCAAGTCCTGCACCCAAGGCGATAGAACCAACGGATTCGGTACCCGAAAAAGCCCAGGCCGTTGATGAAATTCCTGTTACCGACAATCCTGAAATCGTGCAGTACGCGGTGATGACACTGGGAAACACGGAGGTTTTTTTGAGCCTTTTTAATGCACGAAACAATCGAATTGTGGAAGGTGATGTGGAAGTTGTCGATACTGAACGCGCGAAGTTGATAACTAAGGTAAAAGGAAATGAATATTTGAACCTTCCAGACCCCAAAAGTAAATCGGGCCAGCTTACTTTGATCTGTGATGTCTTTGGTTATCGTAAAATTCAGCAGGAGATAAACTATCCATTACCCCTCGCAGACACCGTGAAAGATTTTGTGGACTTGATGGGTACCACTTTGGTAGTAAATTTTGATTTGGTTCGGTATCACAAGGGAGATCTTGCCACCCTCTTTAATGTTTATTTTTATAACGATGCTTCTGTGATGTTACCAGAATCAAAATATGAACTGAACAGTCTCCTACAACTTCTGCAAGAAAATCCTAATTACAGAATTCGCCTCCATGGCCATACGAATGGAAATTATCGCGGCAAAATTATTACCATGGGGCCCGAGAAGAATTTCTTCGCACTAGCCGGATCTGAGCAACGGGCTGGGACGGCGAAGGAGCTATCGTATGGCCGTGCTGAAATCGTAAAAGAGTATTTGGTAAGCCAGGGCATTCAGTCTGATAGAATGGAGCTAAAAGGTTGGGGAGGTCGCCGGCCTATTTATGACAAGAATAGTGCGAACGCAAAACGAAACGTTCGCGTAGTGGTAGAAATCCTGGAGGATTAAAAATATTTTCGAGTGGAGCCCAGCTGGAAGCCTTGAAAGGGGCTTCTGGCTTTTGAAGTATGTATTTTACCTGATGGTATTTCATTCTCTTCAATAATATGGAAAAGGATACTGGTTCGAACTCAAACGACGACTCGTTCAAATCGAAGGCATACTTCATTCTTGGATATATTTTTCTAATGGCCGCCGCGTTGGGCTGGTCGGTCGATACTTCAATTGTTTATATATGCATTGGAATCGCCGTTTTCTTTTTGTTCCTGGGCTTTTATTCGCGCCCAAAGCCGAAAATTTTTCAGGATTTTAAATCAACCAGACCTCACTCGAGCGGACCTTCGACTACCTTGGCCGATACTATTGCAAAGATCTTTCAAACGCCTCACCCTGGGTCTAAACATACTGCTAAACCGTTTACGAGACCCTCTACCCCCGAGGATAATCGCCGGCTCGTCAGTTTCGTAATTGCTGGAATTTTTGTCATGTTTTTCGTTTTTTTTATCGGAAGCGTTTTTTTTAGTTCTTCCGAGAAATGGGATGATGATTCGGTTATTTACTTTCAGACTGCCGAGGAATTTTATTTGAATGGAAACTATGATTCTGCATATGTGAATTATCGTCAAGCATGGAAGTCCGACGATCAATATATTGAAGCAATGGTTGGCTATGGAAAAGTGCTGGCCGTTAGAAATGAGCAGGATTCAGCAATTATCATGTTTGACAAGGCATTGTCCATTGATCCCGGTTACAATGATGCGAGTTACAATAAGGCGTTGACGCATTACAATCGTGCCAACTACAGCGAAGCTATCGCGATTCTCGCGCCGCTCCTGGAAAAGAATCCAGACTATTATGACGCAATGCTTCTCATCGGCGATTCATATTATGAACAAAAAAAATTTGACGATGCGATGACCTGGTATAAAAACGCCTATGAAAATGGCGGAATTCGAAGCCGGGCATTGTGTCACCTTATGGCGTACATCTATGACACCAAAGGGGAGTACGCGATGGCCATTGATCTGTACAAAGAAGCGTTGAGTTATGACAGTACTGTTGTTGACATTTACACACGACTGGGCGAATTATTGCCGAATGAAGATGGAAATTATTACCGCAGTCAAGCCGTGAAGTTGAAGCAGAACTAGTTTTTTTTATATCGAAGTCCCAAGACTGTCATGATAACCAGCAGGATAGCCACGACACCCAGTGCTATTCGCAAAGTAAAAGCGTCGGAAATAAAACCGATGATAGGAGGTCCGAATAAAAATCCTGAATATCCTACTGTTGTTACCATAGCCAACCCAACACCTGGTGGAAGGCTTTTTGCATTGCCTGCTATGCTGTAAGCAATCGGAACGATGGAGGACAACCCCAGGCCCACCAAAAAGAAACCTGCAATGGAAGGATAGGGGCTCGGCATGATTAACGACAACAATAGGCCTGCCGTGGCGATCAGGCCACCTAAGACAATCATCGTTTTGTCCCCTAACAATTCTCGAATCCGGTCGCCAAAAATTCTTCCGATGGTCATGGATGTGGCGAATGCGGACAGCCCGATGGGAGCAAGGGTTTTACTTGCCTTTGCGATATTCTGCATATAGTTTACACTCCAGTCTGACATGGCACCTTCGGCTAGCATACCGCAAAAGGTAATTATGCCAATGCTGATGAGCGCTTGATTAGGCAGTTGAAACAATGGGCCCTCATGTTTAGAAAGTGCGTCCGGCTTGTCATGAATCAAATTCCTGTTCGCCCACCATATTGCTATTAATGAAACCGCCGACACGATTATCAGGTGATAGTTAAGGTCGAATCCTAAGTCAATAAAAAGCGATCCGCACCACGCACCCAGCATCATCCCAATGCTGAACAGCGCATGGAATGAAGTCATTATTGGCCGTTTGTAGAGCCGTTCCACCATGACTGCCTGTGCATTCATAGCGACATCCAGCATGCCCGTTGAGATACCCATCAAAAAAAATAATCCTATCAAATAAAAAATGTTTGGCAACAAGGGAATTAATGGCACCAGAGCACAGTACGCAAAGGCTGCCACAATTGTAATTCTCCGGCTTCCATTTTTTATGATTGTCCAACCCGTAAAAGGCATCGCTGTCACAGCGCCGATTGACGACGAAAGCAACACAAGTCCAATGGTGCCATTGTCAGCCTGATAGAGTTCTTGTATTCGCGGTAACCGGGAAACCCAGTTTGCAAATACAAAACCGTTTATGAAGAATGCAATTTTAACCGCAAGTCGATAAAGGATCACAAAGGGTTGGTATAAATCGAGTTTGCAAAATAATATTCTATAGGAGGAACAGAATAGTTCGGCCACCCTGGCCCCGTCGTCCTCTTTAATCGAGCAATTAAAAACGACCTAGTTATTGAATTGCTTAACCACGAAAGAACTTGTCGTGCTGCCAGAGTATCCATTCGTTGTTAAGCCTTCAACCACGATAGTATAAGTTCCGATAAGGTCCGACGTATAAAATTCAAGTTGTTGTTTACCCTCTTTATCCAGGGTAACTTGCGGCGCCCAAAACAATAAATTTCTTCGATCTGGCATTCTGCTTTCTCGTTGTTTTTGGGTGTCATACTGTGGCGAATAAAATATTCGCTGACGTTGTAAGCCCTCATAATTTAATAAAACTGCTCTTGGATCAAGTTGAAATCCAGCGAGGTCTCCGGTATAGGTCGTATAACTTACAACACCTGGAAAAGTAAATGGGCCAAGGAAATAACGATTGGTGATCACTTCAAGTTTCTTAACCTTAAGTGGATCAAACGCCATGATTTTGTCTATGTCAAATATGGGCATGCCGTCTAATATAACTAACGGGTTTTCCTGGAATAAACTCTTCCTCACATTATCAAGTACTAAAAAGTGAAATCCATCCTTCCTTTTTCGGACCATTACCCCTGGCACATATTCGCGCATCACTTCCTCCATCACTGGAAACCGTGTAAAGTCATCCAAAAGATAGGTTTCACTAGCCTTTCCGTAAAAGGCGGTACTATCTATATCGACAGCGTTAAACTTCGTGGAATTGTCCGCGTGATAGACATCTTGGACCTGCATCGCAACGCTTCTTGTTAAAAGGGTTTTTGACACGGTAGAGTTCAGTGTGAACGGGGCTAGCCTGCGCGTTGCAAAAACCTCTGCGTACGGGCTGTGAATCTTTATTAGGCTGGTGGTGTCTTGATCTGTATTTGTCTGAACAACAATTTTTCTGGACCCCCAAAAATCCTTCATCTCATACTGAACCTCTCCGCTGAATTTGCTTCGAGAAGTGTACAGTTGAATATTTCTGCCAGGTGTTGATAGATACGTTGCGACTCCTGCCGCCGGCTTGCCCTGTGCATCTGTTACTATGCCCCTGATCAAATGCCCGCGGTATTCGGGTATAAATACGGGCGTTCTCTTATTATCATCAAGGAGTTCATCCCATCCAAACCGCCTCCAGCCATGGGTTAGCATGAGATTGTCTGATGCAGCAGCCACCTCTGGGCTATTGGTATTCATGTAATAGGCCGGGGATTCTACTTCTCCTTTTAGATCGGAACTTAACCAAAGGTAGTCGAAGATGTCACCATACAGATTTCCCTGGAGCGAGTCAGACCTTAGAATGGAGATTGATAAGCTTGTTTTGTCGTCACTGACACTGCTTTTGGTGGCGGATAAATCGAGGATAACTTTTCGCCGGATACCATACTCATTCTGGCTGGTGTGGGCGGTGATCAACAGTTTTTTTTCGCTCGGTTTGAAATACAGGCGTTCACATTGGGGGCGAAGGTCGCCGTCAAAAATCGTGACATGCGAAATGCCCTCGGCCAATTGCTTCTTCGAAACCAAAATGGAAGCTTTGTTCCCGCCTAACGAGCGCATTCCTGTCGAAGAAATAATTTGACGCGCATGGATAACATAGTAAAAATTCGGAGATGCTTGTGTCTTCGGATCATTCGAAGCGACATTAATCAAAAGCAAATCCGATGTACTATCTCGTAATTCCATCACAAATCCGTGTGTTTTTGGAACAGGCAAATTTATAGTTTGCGAATTCCGCAGTGAATCGGAGATTACCGCGCGATACAATTCGCCCGATAGGGGAGTAAAGGTGAAATTTCCAATTCCAAATTTAAGGGGGCTGATCCGGGCTATCGTATCGTTTTGCCCATTGAGTATCACACCTGAAAAACCAATTCCTTTACCAATGGAATTGACACCTTGAAATGCAACTTTGCTCTTAAGCCCGTAAACGAGATTTCCACCCTCGGGAAAAAACTGCACTGAAAAAGGTTTTGGAGTTTTTGCGATTTCAGGCTCAAGTTTGCGAAATGAATTAACAATGGATATTGTTTTATGAAAGAAAAACTCTGGACTGAAGTTCCTCATCCACTGCGTGTAGGCACGAACGTGATAGTTCCCGGAATTGATTGACGCCGGCAAAAATAGTGAGCCGTCCCCCTTGCCATCTTTCAATGCGACTTTGGTCTGAAGCAAGGGTTGATTGTTGTTGTCCAAAATTTCTACGTATGCGACCTTACTAAGGTCCATGCTATGATGTAGTGCTCCGTCAACATAGTAAATCTTGAACCACACGGTTTCGCCTGTGAGATAAAATTCCTGGGCGAAATGAACGTATAGTTTTTCCTGCGGAAAAGTATTACGGTAGCGATCAAATTTTTTGCTCAAACTATCCAATGATTGCTGGGCATAGGAAAAACCAGTGCAGAGTATGATCGCAGTGCTTATCCCGAATAGTTTACAAAGAATGGCGAATTTCCGCATAGCGTCATCGTTAATTTAAGTTATTCCCAAAAGTCAGGACGTTGTAAAACGCCACCGTCATCTCTGCAATCCATACAATTGTGACCGTCAGATTTAATATACCCCAATGGAAAAGGCGAGCCATAGGAGTTAATAAGAAACATATTCGGATAATTTCTTATATCCGCGATGGCAATTGTATCCATTGGGCAATTTGCAGGCATGACAAGCCTGAGTTCCGGAGGAAGCTCATTGAACTGAATGAAGATTCTTTTCTCGCTGGTTTGACCTCCGCTAAAGTAACCGAGAACAGGCTCAGCAGAATTATTCTCACTGTACATGTTTCCCAGCACCTGCGATGGTAGCGGATCAAATAGTCCACCCAGACTCTCAGTCGATTTTTTCAGTTGAGTCCAAAAATTGTAGGCGTCTTTCGTCAAGGATTGCTGTTTTACCAGGATACTGTATTTTACTGACACCTTTTGTGATAGAACAGGGATAAAAACCAAAGGAAAATTTCTAATAATATCAGTTGCCAGCTGAACAGTGGACCCGACGTGAATTTCCGTCGAAGGTTTGTTGTGGAAACATCTGCTAATGTCCAGTTCATTCCATTCAACTTGTCCACTCACTATTTTATAGCTTGCTCCATAATTAGATCTATAAAGCCACGTTTCTTCAAACGTCCATCGATAGTATTTTGACTTGCCGGAATCATCGTGTGTATTTACAAATATGTCGATGCCAGGTTGCTGGCGACTTGGATGCCACGTGATACTATCAATTTGGGATGTGGCCACCAAGTCTACGTATTCAGAAAAATAATTAGAGTCATTGTTGGTCCGTACAGAAAGCCTGTATCTCTTGGCAGGATTTAGATTCATGTTTGTCAAGGAATAACTTCCCGGTTCCGACTCCTGCAAAATGTAGCTGGACCCGTTCTCCTCTTCAACCTGAACAAAAGCATTCGACACTGTTTGCGTTTCTCCGTTGTAGGATAACGGAACGGCTTTCGACAGGTATACCTTACTGCTGTTTTCAGTAGTACTGATGAATCCGTCTACCACTAAAATATTTACATTATCCTTGATCTCCGGCGGATTGTACGGTTCCAGGCAAGCTGTCATTGTTATCACTACGATGAGTGCTGCCCTTCTTCGAATACAAGAAACTATTTGATATATGCAACGCATCTCCTTAAAATTTGAAGTTATAAGTGATGGTCGGAATTGGTTTTCCGAAAATTGAGAGCTTATAACCGCTGATCTTGTTGTCTTTAGAAGTGAAGTACACAGAGTATGCATTTTCGCGACCCGTCAGGTTGTAAATAGCGAAAGTCCATGAACTGTGAGCCAATTTTTTTATTTTGTGATTGCCTTCTACATTGATGGAAACATCGACTCTAAAATAATCCGGAATACGGTATTGATTCCGCTCGGAGTAATACAGTCGTGGATTGCCACCGAGGTCGTACTTTGCTAACGGCAAGGTTATTGGCCGCCCGGTGCTGTACGTCATGTTCATCGAAAAATTAAACCTGCGACTGAATTTGTAATTACCAATGAGGTTTACGGCATGGGGCTTATCGTAACTGCTGGGGTAAAATTTTCCTCCATTCACGGTCTCTGATGAATGTTCGCTTTTGGTTTTTAACAGGGACCTGGAATACGTATAGCTAATCCATCCATTTAATTTTCCAGAAGCCTTTTTCAGCAGCAATTCTACTCCATAAGCTTTTCCTTCGGCGTTCACCACATCCGTTTCAACATGATGATTGAGAAGCAAGACAGCAGAATTCTTAAAATCAATGGAGTTCATCATAGTCTTGTAGTATGTCTCAAGGGAAAACTCAATCGTATTTCCCTTGAGGTTCTTATAAAAACCAAGGGAATATTGATCACCAATTTGTGGGCGGATATAAGAATCGCTCAATTTCCAAATATCGGTTGGAGCAATGGCCGTGGTATTAGAAAGCATCTGAATGTATTGACGCATCCGGTTATAGCTGAACTTAATAGAGGAATTTCGGGATAAGAAATACCGGAGCGATATTCTTGGTTCAGGTCCATGATGAGTTGTAATGCTCTTCCCCGACGCATAATGTACGGTGTCCTGAATTGAGCCTTCTTCCCTGGGTACATCCTGTGGGTAAGTGTAAACATCTTTTGATCCTAAATATTGGTAGTAGGAGTAACGGATCCCCGCATATAATGAAAGATTTTGTGTAAGCTCAAAATTTTCGCCAGCATAGATCGCGCTTTCCAAACCCTGCTCCTGCTGCAATTCGTCGGGGCTGATCAGGGATTCAGGTCCATCAGGCTGCATATTCCCGGGTGACAATTTGTAGTGGGTAGTTCCTATTCCAAAATTGATCGTGTGCTTTGGATTCGGAAAGTAACTAAAGTCAAGCTTGGCATTGGTTTGCTGTATTGCGAACTTCATGTTGAATGCTTCGACGGGATTGATATCGCTTGAAATTGAGTAGGAGTAGTTGCTGTATCCACTGGTGAATACCCCATAAATTTTATTATTAATAACGTGTTTCCATTTCAGGGAGAGATTCTTGTCGCCGTACTTGTAAAGCGTATCACTATTGAGTTTGAACTTGTCTTTGCTCATATAGGCCGACAGATAAATGTTATTCTTGTCATTTATTTTATAGCTGAGGTGAGCATTGAAATCATAAAAAGAGGCTTCGCTATTTTGCAAAGCTTCTGTGTTAAGCTGCCCCAGAATCCAGTCGGAGTAAGTCGACCGGGCACCCACCAGAAATGACAATTTTTCTTTAATAATCGGGCCCTCGAGCGATAGCCTGCCAGTTATCGGACTGATACCGCCAGAACCTGCAAATTTTTTTGTGTTTCCTTCGCGAGATGTAACGTCAAGGACAGACGATAACCTTCCTCCATATTCGGCGTTGATTCCGCTTTTATAAAGTTCGACATTGCTTAGAACATCCGGATTAAAAGTAGAAAAGAACCCAAAGAGGTGTGATGGATTATAAATGGTAGCATCGTTAAACAGAATCAGATTTTGATTCGTGGTACCACCACGGACATTTAGCCCAACCGTTCCTTCGCCCACCGACTGGACGCCTGGCAGGGTAAGTACAATTTTCATGATATCCGTTTCTCCCAATACCAGGGGCATTTGTTTCATGGTCTTTATATCCAATTTCTCTGCGCCCATTTGCAGTCCGCTTACGCGCACGTCGCGTTCGGATTGGACAACGACTTCTTTGAGTGGTATCACGTCTTCATCCAGATCTATGTTTATCTTTCCATCGGAGTAGAGCATGATCTGGCGTTCCGTGCTTTTCATTCCTACGCTTTTGATCTTAAGCACGTGACGACCCTTATCTAAGGTGATAGAATAATATCCAAATTGATCCGTGGCGACGCCGATCATTGGATTTTCAATATAAACCGCAGCGCCAATGACTGCCGCGCCGCTGGCAGCATCTCGAACGTAGCCAGCCAGAGAAGCTTTGCCTTGCAGGTTACTGGATTTTATGCCGATGGAGTAAAGCTTGGTTTCTACTAATTTTCTTTCCTTCTCTCGTTTTTCGTACAACGTATAGTCAAATGCGGGTTCTTGACTTCCGGGCCGTGCAGTTCCGGTACCAAAGAAATCGTCGGGTAGATCAGCGAGAATCTCCCGCTCAAAGGAGATGTAAATATTATGATCGCGATCAATTACGTAACGAAGGTCTGTTCCTGCCAGAACCTGGTTTAACAATTCTTCAATGGACTGATTTTGCGGTGAGGCAGTGATATTAAGGCTGTCCGAAAATTGGGGGTTGAAATAAAAATGATAGTCGGTCTTTGATTCAATTTCCTTTGCAAATTTTTCAAGGGACAGATTGCTAAACGTACCCGTGATTTTGGATTCCTGGGCGACACCGACATAGGAGAGGGCTATAAAAAAAAATAGAAAAGCTACCGTTCTGTAGAATAATGCCATAGCTAGTCGGTTAAAGTGTCATAAAATTGTGTTACACGAACGAGTGCCTCGTCTCGATTGCCCTTAAATGCAATGCGATTCTTTCGCATGAAATTTTTTACTTCTGACTTATGATCACTCAAAACTTTCAGTACCGAACCTTTTGATTTGACGACGTTAAATACCCCATCTTTTACCAGATAGTACCTTACAATTTCATCGAATTGAGGTATAACCCTGGTAGATTCCAACTCTTCTCTATAGTCTTTCGAGTACTTCGCGTAAACTTTTGATTTCCCGTTATACAATTGGTCATAGAATCCTGCTGAAATTTTATTCTTATCGTCTGGGAGGAGTCTTACAAATGTGTGGTCCCATATGACGAAGCCCTGTACCTTTTCGGCAAGTAGTTTTATGGGATTCCCCCGATCGTGCTCGGTTATTATCTGATCGACGGCCAGGTCATATAAGAGTGGTATGTTTTCATATAATTCACCCCAGTAGGCAACTGATCCGGTACCCCAATCTTCATTTTTATAGTATGGATGCTCCTCGTCTTTTGGGAAATAGATTACATAATCGTTGCCGTTGTAAAGCCTCGACTGATGTTGAATAGTGCTTGTGTAAAGCGCAATGCTTTTCTTTTTAGCCTGGGCCAGGAACGCTGTATCAATTTGTGTCACCTGGCAATAACAGAACGATGAGGAAAGTACAAGTACTCCAGCGAATACGCTTCGGATTTTTGAAAGCATGAAAATAATTATCAATTCTAAATATATATAAAAGAAAACATGGTATCTGAACCGTTAAAAAAATTAGAGACAACAAAAGGAAAAAAGCCCCTGAAAGGGGCGATTTCGGTGCTTATGTTATTTGATGCATAGGCCACACGTAACTTTTCGCGGATTGCCGTCGCCTTTTAACATGTATGGCTTAAAAACCTAGGGCGTGGGGCTTGGAGATAGCTGACCTAGAAGGTGTCCTCTCTTGCGCGGCTAAATGGCATTACCAGAAATCCGGGCGCACGTTTTTACCACCACCATCTCTGCAATCAAGGCAATTGCTACTGAAGGATGTTGTATATCCTTGGACGAAGGGGGTTCCAAAGGAGCTGATCAGATTCATATTTGGCCTGGTGGCAACGTCAATGAGGCGAATCGTATCCGTCGGACAGAACTTAGGGATTGTATTAAGAAGTTCACTCGGTAAATCCGAAAGGCCGATAAAAATCCTTTTCTTGGAAACGGTGCCCCCGCTAAAATACCCAAGCACCGGTTGCGCAGTTTCTGTTGTGCTTCGAAGATTTCCAATTACTTGGGAAGGAAGGGGGTCAAATAGACTACCTAGGCTTTCCGTTGTTTTTTTTAACTGCAACCAAAAATCGTAGGCTTCCTTGGTCAGAGCCCGCTGCTGAACATCCAGGCAATACCTCCGTGAAATTTTTTGTGATCCTTTTGGTATGAATTGTAACTCGAAATTCCGAATAGCGTCGTTGGTGAGTTGCGTTGTTGAACTTATATTAATTTCTGTCGAAGGTCGTGAATTCCAGCACTGATAAATGTTTTCGTCCTGAACAACAACTACGCCACCCTTGATTTCAAGGCTGGAAAAATAACCTGCCGTATACTCCCAGGTTTCTAGGTATGTCCATTGGTAATACCTTGTATTGTTTGCCGGATCATGCGTATGCATATAAATCGTAAGGCCATCGCTCTGCGGACTCTTTCCATACGTAATACTATCGATGGGGGGAGTACCTCTCAGTTCAACATAATCAGACACGTATTCCTTTCGATTGTTCGTGGAGACGAATAACCGGTATTTTAAAGATGAATTGACAGGTAATTTCGTCCCAATGTAATTTCCATCACCAATTTCTGTTAAAGGAAAATGATTTCCGGTTTCATCTTCAACGCGTACTGAGGCATTGAGCTCAGGGACCCGCCCTTCACCACTTGCTAATGGCGTTGCTTTCGAGAGTTGAACGGTCGCGGAACTGTCGGTTCCATTTAAAAAGCCATCCACAACAAGGATGTCTATGGTTTCAGTTATGGCAGGTGGGTTGTACGGTTCGATACACCCAGTCAGGATTAATAGGACCAAAAAAACCGTCGTCGAGAGTAGCCGCCGGGTTGAAATTTTTGCGCCGTGTAGTTTATTATCCATGTTCACATGCCGTCTCTTAAGAATTTGAAATTATAGGTTATTTGAAAGCATTTGGGCGTGACAAGTGGATCGAAACAACATCAACAATAGAGTTATGGATTTTAAAGATAAGTAAAGAAAGCATTCCAGTGGCACCACTGAAGGAATCAGGGGCCCATCAAAAGAAAAAGCCCCTGCGAAAGGGGCTTTTTTTCAAGATTTAGAGACCAATATTATTTAGCATAGGCGACACTTCGCATTTCGCGGATCACCGTTACTTTCACCTGTCCCGGATATTGCATATCGCGCTCAATTTTCTGTGAGATGTCGAAGCTTAGTTGTCCGGCGCGTTCATCGGTAGCTTTTTCAGCATCAACAATCACACGCAACTCGCGGCCTGCCTGTATCGCGTAGCATTTATCAACGCCATCAAAGCTTAATCCCAATTGTTCCAGTTCTTTGAGGCGTTTGATGTATTGCTCCATTACCTCACGTCTTGCACCAGGTCGGGCTCCACTGATCGCGTCACAGGATTGCACTATCGGGGAGATGATGCTTGTCATTTCGATTTCATCATGGTGGGCACCGATGGCATTGCAGATCACAGGATGTTCTTTGTATTTCTGCGCGAGTTCCATCCCGACGATTGCGTGAGGTTTTTCAAGTTCTTCCGGCCAAACTTTCCCGATATCATGAAGGAGTCCAGCGCGTTTTGCTTGCTTAACATTCAAACCAAGCTCGCTCGCCATGATGGCACAAAGGTTCGCTACTTCGCGCGAGTGTTGCAACAGGTTTTGTCCGTAAGACGATCGGAAGCGCATGCGTCCAACCATCCGTACCAACTCAGGGTGCAGACCATGGATCCCTAAATCGATCACCGTTCTTTCTCCGGTTTCAACAATTTC
>Ga0157380_10001230_pt1 | contig 16629 bp, 16 predicted proteins | sample S35metaG_FD_119757 | JGI IMG/M metagenome (GOLD analysis project Ga0157380, IMG submission 119757) | Switchgrass rhizosphere microbial communities from Kellogg Biological Station, Michigan, USA - S3-5 metaG | ecosystem: Host-associated > Plants > Roots > Rhizosphere > Soil | place: USA... | reverse complement strand
TAAACGATACCGGCCAACCGGCCGCGGACCCCGCGTAGAGCAAAGATCCGGCCGCAAAAATAGTAAGACATTTGCGCGTGGCAACCAACAGGTGCGTCGTCTTTCCAACTTGATATAACGAGCAACCCTTCAAATTTAGCATGAGCAGATCGGATAATTTCTTTAAGGAAAAACTTCGCCAGAGTCAAGATTGTGATCAAAGTATTTTTAGTTTATGTTTAGTATATGATCGCATGGAAAGAATTTAAGAATTTGCCACTAGAGGAGAAGATCACAACTTTGTATGAGAAAGGTACATTTGTAATGGCCATTCGTTACTACGGCTATAAAGTCAATTTGTATTTGCTTGGAAATTATTACCTTGAAGTTTTCATTAACCATAAACATACTTCAATCGAAAAGATCGTTCCTTTGGACACGATGCATACACGAATGAAGTTTTATTCTGATCAGATTAAGTTACCAGACGATACGCTTTGATATTTAGGATATCCACAACGTTGCATACGTCAGTGTGAGATACGAACTACAACACTTTTACTTTCATCTGGAACCGGAGTGCTTAGACCCCTTCATCATTCAATATTCAGTGTCTCTACTTTGTCAAGTTAGAGAATTAACACAAAGGCCGTTAGATCCGCCATCGCTAGTTATCCACACGTCCCCGGAAGAGTACACACCGACCTTATTACCTTAGTAACTATAGTAACGAGTACAACGGAACGGACCTTATTACCTTATTCAACTCTCGTCAATTTTTTTCAAGCTACTTGATAAGGTAATAAGGTCGGCTTGAATTTATTTTCTAATGTTATTAAGGTAATAAGGTAGCGTTTCTCCAACATGCACTTTCAATAGCTACTTTGGAGAGGAAGGGAAGCCGCACAGACATTCGAACTTCAGTCCAGAATATTCCTGTTCATTTGGCGATTTCTTTAACTTGACAAAATAGGAGTGTTCGATATTCCGTATTCATAACCCATTAAATATCGAACAAGGAGCATCCAACAAGGAAAAATAGGGAATCACTTTAAAATGAATTCAACCATTTTCTAAATATGAAATAGCCATTCTCCGTATTGTTCGTCTTTCGGATTAAAATCTCTGCGCTTAACAAACTTTCTGCTTAACACAAGTACACTCTCGCACCTTTCCAGGGGAAGATTCTTATAGCCTTCCGCCGCGCCCTTGCCACTGAACCCCGATTTTTGCCAGCATACTATTGTTAATTTTTTCAGCTTGCTCATAAAGACTCCATGGGCATGAATCGTCCGATATCCATTTTCCCCTTCTAATTTTAAACTACAAATACTCCTTGAGTTAGCAGCTCCCCAAAGCTGCTTGGTGATATTTTCCAGGTTATCGAATTCCATCGTTCTTTTGGTTAGCGTTCCAAAAGGTTTTGAGTTAACTCCAACTGCGTTATTTAGCGCTTGAGGTTTTCGGCATCATGGGCCCTATTTATAACTATGTAAGACCCTGAATTGTTTCTGCGTCTTATCGTTTTTGCCGAATTGGAGATTGATCTGGAAGCAAGATCCCAGAGGCGTACCTGCAATTAAAAATTAGGTGCCAGCAAATATTTGGAATAAAAATCATCAATTACTTTCACGGCATCTTCCGGAGTATCTACCACGTTGAACAGGTGATCATCAGTTTTACCAATCATGCCTTCCTCCACCAACACCTTTCTCCACCAGTCAACTAAGCCCTTCCAGAATTTTTTTCCAACCAGCACGATCGGAAAACGGCCTATCTTTTTTGTTTGTATAAGTGTGAGCGCTTCTGTCAACTCATCCAGCGTCCCGAATCCTCCTGGCATTACAATAAATCCCTGGGAGTATTTCATGAACATCACTTTACGGACAAAAAAGTAATCAAAGGTTATTAGTTTATCCGGATCAATATAGATGTTCCCTTTTTGTTCATGGGGTAAATATATGTTGAGGCCCACGGATTTACCCTTCGCGCGATTTGCCCCCCTATTGCCAGCTTCCATAATACCGGGGCCGCCTCCCGTTATAACGCCGTAGCCGTGCTGCACGAGTTGAAAGGCAATCTCTTCGGCGGTTTTATAGTACGGATTGCTGGGCCTAACGCGAGCCGATCCAAAAATAGTTACACAAGGACCTATCTTCGCAAGTTTTTCAAGTCCCTCGACAAATTCAGACATGACTTTAAAAATCATCCAGCTGTTGGCACCTTTTATCTCCGCCCAATCCTTGTCTTTGAATGCCTGACGAATCTTTTGTTCCTCCTCTAGCTCTTCTTGCGTCACCACAGCGTTAACATTTGTTTTCCTTGATTTCATGTAATTTATATTTTGCTGAGAAAGGCGAAATTAACGTTTCATTTTTCTCGAAACTTTTCCAGTCCTTTCCTAGGTTAAATTGAAAATAGCAACGAATATACAAGTATGGAGCGGAAATTAAGCTACTTGAAATTTACAGTTCCCATCATCCTTCTTACGTTGTACATAATCAGTTGTAAAACGGAAAATACTAAAGGGACGGAAAATGCGGACGCCGTTGACACTACATGGGCGTTATTGCCCTTTGTAAAAGTAGACAGTGTGAATCCGGTACTTGGGCCCGGAGAAAATACTTTTCGATGTCCCATACTTAAACGTGATGTCCGATGGGATGAAAAGGACGTCTTCAATCCAGCTGCTGTTGTCCGCGAAAACAAGGTATACTTGATTTTTCGCGCGGAAGATCTAATTGGAAAGTTCGCAGGAACTTCGCGTTTAGGCCTGGCAGTGAGTGATGACGGGCTTCATTTTACCAAAATTAAAGAGCCCATATTTTTCCCGGCAGAAGACAGCTTGAAACGTTATGAATGGGAAGGTGGGGTAGAAGACCCGCGAGTTGTTGAATCCGAAGACGGTACTTATGTAATGACTTATACGGCGTATGACGGGAACGTTGCACGATTAATGATCGCCACATCACCCGACTTATATCATTGGACAAAACATGGAACTGTTCTGCAGGGGAAACACAAAAATACCTGGAGCAAGTCGGGCGCCATTGTCGTCCGTCAGGAAGACGCACGATTCATGGCCACCAAAATCAACGGGAAATACTGGATGTATTTCGGCGACACTGATCTCTTTATTTTAACGTCCGATGACTTAATTCACTGGAGCCCGATGGAAGAGAATGGAAAATTAAAATCTGTATTGAAACCGCGAAGCGGATTCTTTGATAGCCGGCTTGTGGAGAGCGGTCCATTCGCCCTTTCCACCTCCAAAGGCATTTTGCTAATCTACAATGGCATGAACCACGACACGAGCGGTGATACAACCATTGCCCAAGGCGCATATTGCATGGGACAGGCGCTATTTGACAAAACAGATCCTGCTAAAGTAATCCAAAGGCTTGAAAAGAATTTTTTAAAACCTTCGAAACCATACGAAACAACGGGCCAAATAAATCAGGTTTGTTTTGCTGAAGGTCTCGTAAACTTCAAGAACAGATGGTTTTTATATTATGGCACTGCTGATTCTAAAATCGCGGTCGCAGTAAAATAAGATTATTTAAAGCTATAAGGTCAAATCTAGCCATTGTTACTGGTCAGCAAGTCTCTTAATGCGCTCTCCAGATTATCAAATTGAAACTTGAAACCGGACATCTGTATTCTTTGGTTGGACACTTTCACCCCTGTTAAGACAAGGCCCGCCATCTCGCCCAATAAAAGTTTTAGAATAAACGATGGAATCGGAGGTAGAATGATTGGTCTTTTCAAAGTTTTGGCAAGCTGATGAGTGAATTCTTTGTTTGTAACGGGATAGGAGGCTACTGCATTATAAACTCCACGCATGTTTTCATCTTCAATCGCTTTTATATAAATGCTGCACAAATCATCGAGGTGAATCCAACTGAGATACTGCGTTCCCTTTCCCAACTGAGCGCCGACAAAAAACTGCACAGGCTTCTTCAATTCTTTCAAGGCCCCTTCTTTTTCACTGAGCACAATGCCCGTTCTGATTTTCACGACCCTGATCCCAAGGGTCGAAATCTGATCCGCGAATTCCTCCCATTGGTGTACAACCTCGGCCAAAAAACCATTTCCTTGTTTGTCATTTTCATCGAAGAGTCCATCGTTCTCTTCAACTCCATAGTAACCAATGGCCGACGCGGAGACGAAGGTTTTTACATTGTGATTTCCTTTTTTTAATTCCTCATATAGCAGCCAGGTCGAATGTGTCCGGCTTTTCAGAATTGCATTTTTCCGTGCTTGTGTCCAGGGTTTTGTGCCAATGCTCTCCCCCGCCAAATGGACGATAGCGTCAGTATCTAGCAATGATTCGCCGTCAATTTTTTGTTTATCAATGTCCCACAAAAACGTTCTTGCTTTTCCCGATCGAACAGTGCGGCTAAGGTGAGCAATGTTGTGACCTTTTTCATGAAGCAATTCTGTAAGCCGACGGCCTATTAATCCTGACGCACCCGTGATGAGAATATTTTTAGTCACTTCGTTTATGAATGTTCATTCTCGTTGCAAGGTATCGATAGCATTGTCATGCCACAATCTTAACGTTTTATCAAACGAAAACCGTTCGTTTGGAAATTCTATGTACTTATCTCCTTGAAATTTAGAATAAAATAAAGACAAATCTTTTCCCTTAACCATCCTGTCAAATAACATCGCTCCCCTGGTCTTTAGAGAATCACTTTCCATTTTCCAAGTCCGAAATATTTCTTCGTAATCAATCAGCTTTCCAGCACCATCAATGCTGAGTTTTCCTCCAATGCCCTCGCGCATCGGCGTTATACTTCTTGCTACTCTCGACATCAAAAAATAATGAGTGCGTTTTTCATCTATGTAATACTTTGTTACTTCAACTTCTTTCGCGGCACGATCATAATACCAATCAAACTCTTTATCAAATTTTGTGTCATGGTTAGCATTGGGTGCGAGCTTCATTGAAAAATAAACAGTTTCGCGAATCAATTTTTGTTGAGCTTCCGGTGTTAAAAATTTCCCCGGATCATATGGATCGCTATTACAAGAGCTCAACAATACGATGAAAAAGATGAAACGGTATATAGGTCCCTTCGTCATTTGTTAAAATTATATCTGCGAAGTCTCATATAAAAAATAAGCCTGGAAAAATTTCCAGGCTTATCCTTAAAAGCAATTCAGAAATCTAGTACTGCGTGCCATTCGGATCAAAATTGACCCAGGTTGCACTGGTCCAATTAGTCGTCGCATCGAAAGCGCCGACATAAGTTGTTTGCGTCAGACTTGCTGGAACAGTTTTCCCGCCGGTCAAGAGAGATGAACCGGCAGCCAACAAGCTAAGGGGTTGGTCTATGTTTAAATTGGTGGCAGTCATTCCTGCAATAACAGTCGATAAATCCACGGTTGCTTGATCAGCAGCAAGAAAATTATCAGCGTCAAAGTTAGTCAGATCAATATCACCGTCCGCGTTTCCTGTTGTAGCCTTCTTGATGGCTTTAGAGACATTGACACCTATTCTACCAAGGTAATTGCCCTTAAATACCGCTGCTGGATTTGTCTTATCGAAATGAATTCCTTCCAAATAGCTTCCAATGAATATTGAATTATATACTTGAATGCCAGAGTTTCTTCTCAAGTGACCACCGAATTGATAGTTGGCGTTGTAATTACTTTTGTTCAGTGCTCCGCTGCTCAAACGAGCGTAGGTACCAGGGCCAAACCAACTAATATTTGAAAACTTCGGAGCAGTAAGCGGGCTTTTTGCAGCGGCCGTGCTTCCGGCGCCATCATTATCCGATTCAAATCCATTCGAGCCTGACTTATCACCAATGTTGGGATCACGATGTGATACCGCGTACTGCACATTACCTGTAAATCCAAAATCCGTATCGAAGTCATCGTCCCAGCCTTTGTATGCGATCAGGTATTGGGCATTAACTTTTCCGCCGAACCACTCGTACGAATCATCTCCTGAATATGAAACCTGAATGTGATCAATTTTAGTACCGCTTCCAACGCTACCCATTGTAAGTCCGTTGAGCTCGTTATCCGTTGAAAGTGCTATGCCGGCAAATTCAATTCGCGCGTATTGAAGTTCGCCCGAATTGTCTGCGTCGTCAGTGCCGCCATACCTTCCGTCATCGCCACTGGCGCCGGAAATACCTTCGATCGTCTGGCTTGCATTCTGGTTATTTACAGCCTTTCCTAAAATTACGACACCGCCCCAATCACCATAGTTTCTAAATGTCTTTGGTGCAGACGATGTGAATATAATAGGGGCTGCAGCGGTACCTACCGCATGAATTTTTGCACCTCTGTTGATGACGAGCGCGCCTTTCGACACCTTGTCGCCATAGATAATAGTGCCGGCTTCGATTGTCAACTCAGCCGGTGATTGAACGTAAACGTTGCCTTTTAGCAAATAATATTTGTTTTTAGTCCATGTGGTATTAGATGTAATAGCGCCCTGAACGGTAATGGTAGGTTTTCCCGGGTCACCAACGGTAACGTTGACAGTCGTTGAGACAGTCCTAGCCGGATTTTGTTGATCCGTAACTACAAATTCCAGAGGAATAGTACTTCCAACGGCTGCGTCCGACGCGATGGTATAGTCATATGTTATGGCAGCAGTTTTTTCAGTCGTGAATGTCTCGATGTTTGTGCCGTTTACGGCAATAGACGCCAAGCCCGCATCTGCAGTTGCCGCTATTCCTAAACTAACAGTTGCTCCTGGAAGATCGGAGGCAGTCGACGGTGTAACAACTACAGTCGGCTCAGCAAAGGTGGGATCTTCGTCGTCATCACACGAAGAGAATGTTACCATCACCAATGCTATCGACAGCATCAAGGTGTAGGTAAATAGGTGTTTAATTTTTTCCATGATTAAGCTTTTTAGATTTCTGATTTCAATCCAAAAGTACACTTGCCATGGTGAGAAGGTGTTAAGGAAGTGTTAGGTAATATTTAAGTATTGTTAACAAAGAGTAAACAAAAAAAGGGACACTTGAAGCCTCCCTTTTTTGTTTGTATTTTAAGGTGGTGTTATTCTAATACACTTTGAAGTTCACACCCAAGGATACATACTGACCAGTCTTGAAGTATGAAATCGGTTCGTCAACATGGTTGATTTCTTTATCTCTATTTGAATCTTGCGTTAACCTGTAAGGTGCGTTCAGGATATCCTGGATACCGAACTTGATCTCCCAATGGGTACCCAATGCTTTTGACATTGTGAAATCAAGTTGATTTCTTGGCATCTCATATTGGGTGGCGTTTTGATCCAGATCTCCGACCGCAAAAATACGTTTTCCAAATACGTTATATGAAACATTGAATTGCCATCCTTTGTCGTAGTCGTTATAATTTAAACCTGCATTGATTATATATGGGGACTGACCTTGCATAGCTCTCTCTTTCTCCTGGTTTGCGACGTTGCCTAAATCCACCGTGCTGGAAATCCAGGCAGCATTTAGTACTACTGAAAGCTTGTTTAGGAAATTATTCGCCGTCATTTCCTGAAACGATTTCCTGGCCTCGAATTCCACACCGTAATTCGTCGCAGACACGGCGTTCCTATAGGTGTAAATTATGTTAGAACCGCCGATAATTTCGGATTCGATAGGGTCAATAAAATATTTATAAAACAACGCCACAGAAATACTTTCATTCTTTGACGGATAGTTCTCCCAGCGCAGGTCAACGTTATGGATATTCGCAGTAACTAAGTCAGGATTTCCATAAAGGTTTGAGTTACGATCGAAGTCATAAAAATTAAATGGCGCAAGTTCGCGGAACACTGGACGGTTTACAGTCTTACTGTAGGCAACCCTTACGAGAGACTTTTCCGAATAGTTGAATGCCAAATTAGCAAAAGGCAGGACGCTGGTAACGGGATTGTCGACGTTTACAGTGGTTCCATCCGAATTGTATGAATTTAGTTGCTGTCTGTTATCTTCAACCCTAACCCCAGCTGCAATCCTAAACTTGTTGGCAAAAGGAACTGTTACGCTCGCATATCCGGCTTTCAAGAGATTTTCTCCAACATAGTGATCGGAAAAATTTGTTCCTTCTTCCAGAATGAAATATGGTGGTTCACCAGATACTGATGAAAATCCAATGTTGGGTTCAGCAAAGATGGTTTCCATGGGTTGCAATACAACGTCAGGTGGCCGATTCCCCAGGGTTGACCATTTGTAAGAAAACCAACGGGCATCAAAGTCGCGATCTGTTTGGGCTACATAACCTCCCAACGAAATTTTAGCCTGTTTTTCCGTTTCTGCTTTAGGATTCAATTTGTAATCCAAATTAACGGCCCCGGTGTAAACTTTTTCGGTTAGGTCAGAATAAAACCGGCCTGCGTCAAACGCGCTGGCGTTTGGAGGAATGACAATTGAAAAATCATCATTGGTTCCTTTTGAACGCTGAGAACGTATCCTTCGGAAGTCAGGTTGGTCAGCTTTAACGTTAGAATATCCGCCAATCCAGGTAAAGTAAAGGTGATCGCCAATATTGTGCTTACCTTGTAACTGTCCTGAATAAATACCGCGGCTAAAGTAATTTATCGCCCTATTGTTGACATCAAATCCCTGAATGTCCTCGACTCCTGTTCTGGACGTAACTTGCGAGGTTCCTTGTTGGTTGTAAAGATTTCTAAACTCGATCTTATGCGATGGTGTTATTTCGAAAATAAAATTCGAGATAAAACCTGCCCTCGCGTTATCGGCATATCGACTGTCATCAAAAAAATATCTCCTTCCACTTTTCTCTGTCTGCGGATCAAAGGCTTCATAATAGTAATTCTGTTGGTCGACCGTTTGGAAAGTGCGTGAGTAATTAACAGAAGTAATGTTGCTAAGCTTAAATTTTCCCAAGTTAAAGACGTGAGAGAAATTGATGGTTGCTCTATAATCAGGCGATGCCGTGGTTTTTTGTATGCCCCAACGATTCGGAAGGCTTTTACTAGCGGAGACCAATTTTTGCATATCTGCGTCGCTCCCGGATTGCGAGAACTCTCTCAGATTTTGGTCGGGAAAGGTTGATGGCAGCTGGCGAAATCCATTATCATAACCTAACCAATCCGTGGAACTTCCTTCGGCTTTATAAAAATCTTTGCCGGTTGTTCCAGCCCGAAATCCGGTTGTTATGTTCACCGATAGCGAATTTTCTTCCACGACGCTCTTCGTGTTGATGTCAACAATACCTCCTGCAAACTCTCCAGGGAATTCTGCTGCTCCTGATTTGTACACCATCATACGATCAATCATGCTGCTGGGTATAAGATCAAATGCAAAAGCTTTAGAATCAACCTCAGTGCTAGGCGCGATTACGCCATTTAAGAGCACTGTGTTGTATCGTTCATTTAAGCCACGAACATTAACAAAACGATTATTCAAAATTGTAACGCCTGGTACACGTCTCATAATTTGGGCTGCGTCCCTATCTTGTGACATTGTTATCTGTTGGGAAGAAATACCCACGACCACTAAGTCGTTTTTTCTGATTTCGGTGATCACCGCATAATCCGTGTTCGTTACCCTGGCGCCTGATACTACGACTTCACCCAATTGCATGCTTTCCTCCATCATCTTGTGATTGATCACAGTGGTCTGGTCCGGATAAACGATCACTTTTTTGAGCGTATCAGTCTTATAAGACACAAACGATATGATAAGGGCGTGTTCACCAACTTTAACTTGTTTGATCTCAAAATCACCATTAATATCTACCGCAGTTCCGTCACTGGTTCCTGCAATCAGAACATTTGCCCCGATAACAGCATCGCCGGTTAATGCATCTTTGACGGTTCCTTTAATCGTTCCTACTTGAGCAAGGGCTGTTCCCCATAAAATCAGTAAGACTGGCAACAGAAGAAGTACTTTTCGCACCATAGACATTATAATTTGATGCAAAGGTCTTTTTTCAATATTACCTGATGCCTACGCCTTTGTTACCAAATTGTTAAGCGATAAAATTGTGATGACAGGATGGCAAACAGCTATTGGTTTGAAACTCGTTTACCTGATGATTATCAGAACGTTTCGCAAAAAATGACTTAACAATTCTTACAAGATTTTTTAACGATGATAATTTATGGATAATAAAAAGAACGGTGCGCCTACCAGTCTATTTGTTGATCGGGACCCGCGTGAGGATTGCCTTTATGATATCCGGCGTTCGGACGTTATCAGCTTCTGCTTCATAATTTAAGATGATCCGGTGGTTCAGCACATCCAGAGCGATTTCTTTTATATCCTCCGGCAACACATAGTCTCGTCCCTCCATGTAAGCCATTGCCTTCGCTGCGAGATTCAGGTTAATACTTGCACGGGGTGAAGCCCCGAATTGAATGTATTGAGCCTGTTCATCGAGTTTATAATCCCGTGGCTTTCGCGTTGCATAGACAAGCTCGATGATGTAACGTTCCAGGGAGTCTGAAATCGTTACTTTATTTACCTGGTCTCGAATGGCAAATATATCTTCCTTACCTAAAATTGTATTGACTGTATAATCAAACTTCATATTGGAAATTCTTCGCATAATTTCCATCTCTTGACTTTTCGTGGGATAGTCCACGAACACTTTCATCATAAAGCGGTCGACCTGGGCCTCGGGAAGTGGATAGGTGCCTTCCTGGTCCACAGGATTTTGTGTGGCCATGACAAGGAATGGACGATCTAATTTGAACGTTGTTTCGCCAATCGTCACCTGCTTTTCCTGCATGGCTTCTAACAGCGCAGATTGCACTTTTGCAGGAGAACGGTTTATTTCATCGGCCAAAATGATGTTTGCGAAAATTGGCCCTTTTTTTACTTCGAATTTTCCCTCGCGTTGATTATAAATCATCGTGCCCACCAGATCTGATGGGAGCAGGTCAGGCGTGAACTGTATGCGCTGAAAATCGAGGTGCAAAACCTGAGCAAGAGTGCTTACAGTTAGGGTTTTGGCAAGTCCGGGGACCCCCTCCAGCAAAACGTGTCCATTGGTAAATAACCCGATCATTAATCGGTTTACCATGTATTCCTGCCCAACGACAACTTTGGCAACCTCGTGATAAACTTGCTTTACTTTCTCTTTATGCTCCTGGTGCTTTTCAACTGCTACAGCTTCCATTAATTCTATTTCAGGTTTAAACCGATAAAATAACGTAATTATTACCAATTACGGTGGAAATTTTGCTGGAAAAACAATAGCTAATTATAAAAGGTTATGCCCCGCACATTGGTAATTGGTGACATACACGGCGCGTATCGCGCGTTAAAACAATGCCTGGATCGTGCAGATTTCAACTACGAATCTGACCATCTTATTTGTTTGGGGGATGTGTGTGATGGATGGCCTGACACCAAATGGTGTATTGATGAACTTTTGAAAATTAAGAACATCACCTATGTTTTGGGGAATCACGATCAATGGACCCGAAACTGGATGAAAACAAAAATTGTGGAAGAAATTTGGCGATCGCAGGGCGGTGCTGCCACAATCGCCTCCTACCCAGAAGGAGTGCCCGCTTCGCACATTGAGTTCTTGGACAAAGCACTTCCGTATTTCATATTAAACAACAAACTATTCGTTCATGCAGGCATTGACCTTCGTCGACCATTGGAACAACAAGACATAACAATATTTGCCTGGGATAGAACATTGATTCAAAAGGCCTGGAGCTTTTTTCAACAGGAAACCAAAAATCATAAGCTTACAAAATTTGACGAAGTCTATATTGGTCACACACCGATTCCATTTACCAAACCGGTTCAGGCTTGTGAAGTTTGGATGATGGATACGGGCGCTGGGTGGGCCGGTGTGTTATCAATGATGAATATTGATACGAAGGAAGTTTTCACCAGTGATAAGGTACCTTTCCTCTATCCGGGAGTTGAAGGTCGAATGAAAAATAGGTGAGTAGCCTTAAGCCTCAATAACTTTATCAAATACGACGACTGAAGCGCCGCGTGGATTAATTACATATCCATTGATAAGACTTTGCACGGTTGGAGTTTCAACACTTCGCTTGACCAACGTTTTAGCAGATTCAAAATCAGAGATCGAATTATACCTATCGAAAAATCCATACCCAACATACGTCCCCTTCTCAACTAAAACTAAAGACTGTTCCTCTATGTTTCTCCCCCGGCCAATAATAGCTACCGATTCGCCCTGCGCTTTGAAACTTTGAATTGCGCTTTCTACTCTCTGATTATAATTTGCAGCCGATTCAACGCCCATACACGCACCGTGACATTCTCCGGTTTGGTATTCAAAGCACAACCCCTTGGCTAGCTGCAGGCCAGCCAGTTTAGGACAAAGATCAAAGGCACGCACCTTCTCCCAAAGGAAATTCCATGCATTTCCCTTCGAACTAAAACGTTTTAACGGTCGGGATCCACGCGTTACTACATTAACGGAGAATCGGAGATACCCTTTCCGATCTTCATAGTCAAAAATTCCCCATTCTTCTGCGCGAAATTTTTGGGCCTGATTATATTTTGGCCAGAGCCGTCGTATTTCCTGAGATTCAAGAATAAGGGCAATCAGTTCGTTTCCCGTAAGCTCGTAGCTGATATGGTGAATTTCGTTCCTGATCCTGGACCGGCTCCATTCCCGGGCATCACCTGTAAAATGCCCCGCGATTCGTTTCTTAATGTTAATCGCTTTACCCACGTAAATAACATTGCCGCGCGCATTGTGGAAATAATAAACGCCTGCCAAAAGCGGAAGGCGATCGAATTCCTCTTTGGGAAGATTGGGTGGTAGAATAGTTTCGCCCGAATTGCGCTTTAAAGTCTTGAGAATATAGCTATCACGGTCCCTTCTCAGCAACTGGTCAAATATTTTTACAGTAGCCTCCGCATCCCCGCCCGCACGATGTCGGTTTAAGATCTCGATCCCCAAGCTCTCGGAAAGACTTCCCAGGCTATAAGACCGTAGGCCGGGAATAATTTTACGACTCAAACGAACTGTACAAAGTTTCTTGGATTGCCAATTTATTCCTGCTTCCTCGAACTCTTTTTTCAAAAAAGAATAATCGAAATGCGCGTTATGGGCTACGAAAATTTTACCCTCCAAGCGTTTGAAAATATCGTCGGCTACCTCCCGGAATGAAGGTGCTTCCAAAACCATTTCCGTGGTGATGCCCGTAAGTCCAGTAATGTAATAAGGTATGTTTCTTTCAGGATTGATAAGCGTGTGAAACCTATCCGTGATATGCATGCCATCATGATGGTAGATAGCCACCTCTGTTATGCGATGGTTTTCTGCATATCCACCCGTTGTCTCAATATCCACGATCGCGTACATGCCCGTAAGTTAAAATTTGACTTCTTCACTTAAAAGAGGAACTTCAACCAAATTTTAAATGCCAAAAAAATGAATGGAATAATTCGCTTTTTGCTTTCGGGCGTAGCTGTTTTGCTCACAGCCTATCTCCTGCCGGGTGTTCATGTGGAACACTATGGATATGCCCTATTAGCGGCGCTATTGATTTCCCTGGCTAATATTTTTGTAAAACCAATTCTGGTAATATTAACGATTCCCATTACCATCTTTACGCTTGGGCTTTTTTTACTGGTTATTAATGCGCTAATCATATTATTGGTGCAAAGTATAGTACCCGGGTTTAATGTTGACGGGTTTTGGTGGGCTCTGGCATTTAGCCTGATCCTGTCAATTTTTAACAGTATGTTTTCCGAATTGACTTCGTCAAAAGAGAAGTAATGGAACCATTCCCGGGCGCGAGGCCCGGGTCTGGCCTAAGAAAGGATTTTGTGCCAACTATTCCTTTACTGAAAGCTCTTTAAGAGGCGACTTAGATGTCTTTAATTGAGCTGATCTTGGCGCGGAGCAATCTTCACGTGCTCACGAACAAGGCCGGCTAACCGATGGTTCACATCGTCCATTAATAGCATCGCCTCGACCCCTAGTGCGTTTCTCAGATGTTCAGCCTTGTCATCAATCTTGTCTGACAAAAAGATCACAGGTGTCTCTCGGTTTACGGAGTTTGTCCGAATAGATCGGATCAATTCAAAACCTGTGACCACAGGCAGGTCAGTGCCGCAAATAATCAGATCGAAATGTTCGATTCGAGAGGTTAGGAGCCCATCCAAACCAGATTCTGTTTGAAGCACAACGGGATTTTTTTCGCTAAGCACTGACTGAATGACGTCAACGGTATTTTTCTGCCTGTGAACCACAAGAATTTTCATTGCCTTATGTTATTGAGCAGGTTTATCTCAAAACTATGTTATGAAGTTCGCACAACGCTTTGACTTTTATTCCGGCAACAGGGTTCATCGCAATCTGCCTGGCCATAAAAGCAGGTGAATGCGCACACATTTATGATAACCTGGAAATGAGAGAGTAAAAAATAGTAGAATTATACTACTCGCACTTTTCGAAAAATTCAAATAACGACGCCCACTTCGTAAGCGTACTTTACTAAACCAACAATATTATTAACGCCAACTTTTTCCATAATATTTACGCGGTGATTTCTAACTGTGTTTTCGCTCAAGAATAACCGTTGGCCTATCTCTTTCATGGTCAGCTCCTGGCAAATGAGCAACAGGATTTCTTTTTCGCGCTCTGTCAATTCGGGGTGTTGAAAATTCGGACGCTGACCCATTTTTCGTTCGTTCACATTTTTCCGCAACACCGCGACGACTAAATCGTTGTGATAGAAATCTTTATCCGCAACGGCGTAGATTGCCTTTTCAAGCTCGTCAGGCTCTGTGTTCTTTAAAAGGAAAGCGTGCACCCCCAAATCCATCATGTGAAGAATGAACTTGTTGCTATCGTGCATAGTGAGAATAATAACTTTTACATCAGGATATTTTTGGAGTATGATCGTGCTGGTTTCGGTGCCATCCATAACAGGCATTTGAAGATCCACAATAACCACATCCGGAATTTCATATTTGATAAGTGTTAAAAGTTCTTTCCCGTTTTCTGCATCCTTCACATCAGTAATTCTTTCAAAGCTCCTAAGGAGATTTACCATCGCCTTCCGAAAAAGCGTGTGGTCATCAGCGATGTAAACTTTCAATTGTTTCATGAGGGGACGATCAGTGTTATCTTGCTTCCTTTCTTTACCTGAGTATCAAAATCCAGCTTGGCATTTAGCAGGCGGGTCCTGTTTTCCATGTTGTAGAGTCCTAAACCTGAACCGTTTTGCGTAGCAGAATGTTTAGCAGACGGGTCAAAGCCTACCCCATCATCCTCAACTGATATTTTTAGCTGCTCTTCACCAAATAAGTCCACATTAATTACTGACGCTTGCGCGTGTTTGATGGCATTATTGATTAACTCCTGGACTATGCGAAAAATTTTCAAGGCTCGCTTCGTTTCAATAAATCCTATTTCCCCGTGTTCTCTGAAGTTCACGGGTAATAACGAAGTGGCTTGAAAGCGGTCACAAAGCTCACGCAGAGCAGGAACTAATCCAAATTTTTCCAGGGTAGAAGGCATCAGGTCGAGACTGATTCGTCGAACAGAAGACAATGTATCATCCAACATTTGTTTGGATTGTTCGATTACCTGAGGATCGGGCAGCCTTTTAGCAATAGTAGTAAGTCCAACCCTGATCGTTGAAAGCATGCCTCCAACACTGTCGTGAAGATCGCCGGCGAGTCTTCTTCGTTCATTCTCTTCCGATTCGAGCGTAGCTTCCATCATTTTTTGCTGAAAATCCAATTCCAACTGTTGTCTTTTCAGCTGTTCTTCGATCATCTTTTTCTGATAGAAAACGACAAACAGAATAATGAAACCGGCCAATACCAGCATAGCGACCGTTGCTAACGAGAAAATAATCGCAAATTGGGTGACTTCTCCTTCCATTCCCGAAAAATAAAAAATGATACGCCTCGATGCGCGCTTTCAGGGAGGTTTCTTTTCGCGTTGTGTTAAGATTTGAAGACAGACTTAAAAGACAGGTCTTTTGATTTAAGGATCCTAAGGTCATAATACAGACCAACCAACACAATAAGATGTTCAATAATACTTAGCATGTTGTGGAAACTCCAATATACCAGCATGCTATTCTTGAGGACGTTAATTAAATACGACTGGAACGAGAATAAAAAAAAGGTCCCCGCATGAAAAACCAGCAAGGCAGAATTGAACCAGAACATCGGCAAATGGTGAACATATAGCGAAGGCAAATCCCGAATTAAAACGTAGAAATATGAAAGAGAATAAATAATTATTATGGCGGAGGAAAAAATATATGAATACGAGTTAGGAGCAGTTTTCTGAACAAAGAAAAGATTGATCAACGCGAATATTGTAAACGTCGTTGCTGCGAGGACAAACCACTTAGGATTCTTTTTGTGAAGGTTAATATGGTAAATTCTGGAATAGAGGGCTAAGCCTATTATTAAGTATACAGGATACGTAGCATTTATGAAAATTCGCATGGTGCTGAAATTGACCAATGCAAATGAGGCGGAGTTCGCCAAAAAGCTGGTCAGAAAAACGAATCCAAGCAACCTTACAATTGAACTCCTGAACCGATAACGGATCAGTGCTGCAATGGCAACAATAGCGGACAGGGCGGTCTGCGCGATCGCCAGATACAGGTAGATTTCAATTGTCATTTATATGCTCTCTTCTTATCAGCAATATGGAGGACAGTGAAGGCCTCCATCAAACGCCACGGCACCGCCATCGTCG
>Ga0157380_10001229_pt1 | contig 16637 bp, 13 predicted proteins | sample S35metaG_FD_119757 | JGI IMG/M metagenome (GOLD analysis project Ga0157380, IMG submission 119757) | Switchgrass rhizosphere microbial communities from Kellogg Biological Station, Michigan, USA - S3-5 metaG | ecosystem: Host-associated > Plants > Roots > Rhizosphere > Soil | place: USA... | reverse complement strand
ATGCCCGCTCTTCGTCGGAACGGGCGTCATTGCCGATCGCCGTCGATGCCAGGCTAGGTAGGGCACCGCCGCGATCGCGCCAAGGATCAGGTAAAGCAGGATGATTGCGTCGAAGCGCTCCTCCGGAAAGTTCGCGGCTGCAATCGACAACGCGATAGCCGGATGGCGGCAGGCAGTTGATAGGGCGAGCACCACCGAGTTATTGGGATTGGGTCCGCCCAGCACGTGGCCGACAGCGAGTCCCACGGCTAGAAAGACGAGAATGGCGACGACAACCGTGGGATCTCGGATCACCGCCAAGATCGCGGGCCCGATGGCGACGAGCAGCACGACGACCATCAACAACAAAAGCACCTTTGCCATCAACGCCAGTGGCTTTTCGATCCAGCCAGCCAGTCCGGGCATGAACGAGCGAACGAGGATGCCGACGGCAAGCGGCGCCAGCGTGGAGATCAGAATGACGCGCACCACGGCACCCGTTGCGAGCTCCAACGGCCGGCCGACGAGACTTTGCAGTATCAGCATTTCGAGCGGAATGACGGCGATCGCCAGCAACGCGAGAAGTGCCATCAGCCCGAGCGCATGCCCCTGATCACCACCGGCTTTGGTTTCCTTCAGCGGTAGCAGAGGAGGCATCGGGGACATCGCCAGAAAAACCAGGGCTCGCTCCACTGTCGGTCGAAAGTCGAACAACAGGGCGAGCAGGACTGCCACGACCGGCATGACTACAAACATAGCCAAAAACGACCGCGCCAGCAGGCCGGGACGGCGAACCAAGTACAACAGGTCGTGGACCGTCGTCCTGAGACCAAAGCCGACGACAGTGCACACCACGCTCACCTGTAAGGCGAGCACGATGAGTTGCTTCAGATCCATCGTGCCTTCACGGACATTCTTGCTGGTCCTCTTCTTTTCGGGAGGAAGCCGCCAGCCCGTCGAGGGCTGGCGGCATTGAAGCAGCGGTTACTGCCGCGCCATCGCTACGCGCATCCGCTCCTCCGCTGTGATGTAGTGATCCGCGTCCTCGGCGTCCTTGTCGAGGTCGATCTGCACCCAGTTGATCTTGCCGTTGAACCGGCTCGTATGCGCCGTGTAGTCGGGGCTCACGGTCGTGCCGGATTCGTACCCGATATCCGTCGTCTCGTCCGCCGAGAAGATGATCCCTTGAGTTTGCTCGACTCGGCCTTTACCCACTTCTTTGCCGTCGCAATACAGAGTGACCGTGCCGCCCTTCCCCATGCCGCCGCCGTCGTAAGCGAACTCCATGCGCACTTGCGTCTTGCCGGTCGGAATGGGCTTCGTCGCCTCGACGGTGAAGCGCTTGATGCCGAGCGTGTTGTAGTGGAACTTCGCCTTACCGCCCTTCGCGTAGAGACTCCAACCGCCGAACCGACCGCCTTGGGCAATAATTACGCCCTCTGCGCCCTTCGTTGGCACGTCGAGGTCCGATGTCAGAGCCCACGACCTGTTCTTGATCGTGATGACGCTGTTCTCGGAGAGCCGCCCCATGCCACCGTACAACGTCTGGCTGTTGCCCTTGATGAGCGCGGGCCGACCAGCCAGCTCGGGAACGAACCGTTCGATCTGCCGGTCGTCGAGCGGCAGCACGTTGAACTTGACTGCTTCGATCAGCCACAGCCGCTGCAGCTCTGCTAGTTTTTCTGGCATCTGGTTCGCCAGATTGTTCGCCTGAGTCCAATCCTTGCTGCCGTCGTAAAGCTCCCACACGTCCGCGTCGAAGGCCGGCAGCTTGCCACCCTTCATGTCCCACGGCGTGCGGTGCTTGGTCACCGCGCTCCAACCTTTGTGGTAGATGCCGCGGTTGCAGAACATCTCGAAGTATTGCGTCTCGTGCCGCTCCGGCGCTTTGGCGTCGTTGAACGAGTAGACCATGCTCGTGCCTTCGTACGGGCTTTGCTGCACGCCGTTGACGAAGTTCGGTTCGGGCAGTCCCGCCGCCTCGAGGACCGTCGGGGCAATGTCGATGACGTGGCTGAACTGGTTGCGGATCCCACCTTGTTCCTTGATGCCTTTCGGCCAGTGCACGACCACGCCGTTACGCGTGCCGCCCCAGTGCGAGGCGACCTGCTTGGTCCACTGGTAGGGCGAGTTCATCGCCCACGCCCACCCCACGGCGTAGTGACCGTACGAGCTTTCGCCGCCGAACTCTTCGAGCTTCGACATCATGAATTCCGGCGTCTCGATCTCTGGCACGCCATTAAAGCTGGCCATCTCGTTGAAGGCGCCTTGCAGCGTGCCTTCGGCGGACGCGCCGTTGTCGCCGATGACGAGATAGATCAGCGTGTTGTCGAGCTCGCCCATCTCCTTTAGCGAGTCGAGCATCCGGCCCACATGATGGTCGGTGTGCTCCATGAACGCCGCGTACACTTCCATCTCGCGCTCGAGCACAGGCTTTAGCTTCGGATCCATCTCGTCCCACGCCGGAATCTCTTTGTGCCGCGCGGTGAGTTGCGCATCGGCGCCGATCAGACCGAGCTCCTTCTGCTTCTTGAACGTGATCTCGCGCTGCTTGTCCCAGCCGTGCGCGAACTTGCCCTTGTACTTTTCGATCCAGTCCTTCGGCACGTGGTGCGGCGCATGCGTGGCGCCGGGTGCGAAGTAAACGAAGAACGGCTTGTCGGGCAAGAGCGCTTTCTGTTGGCGCGACCAGGAGATGAACTTGTCCGCTAAATCTTCCGTGAGGTGATAGCCCTCAGCCGGCGTCTTCGGCGGCTCGATCGGCGTGGTGCCCTCGTACAGCGCCGGATCCCACTGGTTGTTCTCGCCGCCGATGAAACCGTAGAAGTACTCGAAGCCGCCGCCGCCGGTCGGCCACGCCGTGAATGGGCCCGCCGGGCTCGTCTGCCACACGGGCACCTCGTGGCACTTGCCGAATTGCGCCGTCGCGTAGCCGTTGAGCTTGAGCGTCAACGCGAGCGGCGCCTTCGTGTTCGGCAGCACCGAGCATTGGCCTGGAGCAGCGGTCGCGATCTCGGTGATGCCGCCCATGCCGACGGAGTGGTGGTTGCGACCCGTGAGGAGCGCCTGCCGCGTCGGCGAGCACAACGCCGTGGTATGAAAGCGCGTGTACTGCAACCCGCCCTTCGCCAGCTTGTCGAAGTTCGGCGTCTTGCACGGCCCGCCGAACGCGCTAGCGGCCCCGTAGCCGACGTCGTCGATCAGGATCACGAGCACGTTGGGTGCGCCCTTCGGCGGCCGCAAGTCACGAATCGGCGGAAACTTCGTGTCCTTGTCCTTCGCGTCGAAGGTGATCAGGCCCGAGTGCTGGACGTCGGGAATCGGCAGACTCGATCGCTGAATGTTGTCTGAGCTCACGCAAACTCTCCTGTCGTTAGTTACTCACCGAGCGTCCGTGCGGAACGGCCAAGCCGTCACGCGATCGATCGTGTTCTCGAAAGTGCAACGCGAGGTCGAATCGTAGGAGCGACTCGGGAACGAAGCTGGCCAAATGACGCCACGCGCGAGCGCCTCGCGCAGACGCACGATGGCGCGCGCTGACTGCGGCAGTGCGTGCAGTCAGTCGTTAGTGGTAACGAGTTCGCGTGGGGCCACGCGCAGCGAGATCGATCAGCGGTTGGTGCTGCCGAAGTTACCTTTGACGTAGAGGAGCCCGGCATCGAACTTGATGTCGAGCCGACCGCGCAAATCGGCGTCGCCCGAATCGAAGCGCAGGGCGAGCCTGTTCAAGGCGAACCCGAAAGCGAAGTGCTCGAGTGTCTGATGCTCGGCGGCCACGATGAAATCCGAGAACGTTCCCTGCACGTCGCCCGCGGTAACGTCGAACCACTCGACGGAGCCGTTCAGGTTCCACTTGCCGCCAAGCTTGTAAGCGCCCTGGAGCCCGATGACCGGCAGCGGCGCAGTGGTTTCCCTCTGTTCCGATGTCATTCCGTTCAACGTTCGCATCGAGGTCGAGAAAGTCATCACGTGAAGTCCGGCCGAGCCGGCGAGATTCCCCCGATTCTTGTCCAGGAAGCGGAAACGATAGGCCGCCTTGACGATTTCTTGATCAAAGTCCGTCGTGACCGCCGCATTGATCGGGAAAACACTGTCGCCGTAATGGATCTCCCTCGAAATGTTGCGCGTCCCCGTGCGAGTAATGTTGTAGTACGACATCGCGAACGCGTGGCGCTGGCCGAATCGCAGCACACCGTCCATGCGGGCCACGCCTGTCTTGTCGTCGACGGCGAGATCGTCCTCGAGCGTGACCTCAGTGCCCTTATTGAGAGTGTCAGAGTCGAGCCGGACGCGAGTCGTGAATGAAGTGAAGCTCTGCGAACCGATTCGGAACTCGACCCGACTATCCTCGAAGTCGTCCTGCTGAGCCTCCGCCGCAAACGCGAACAGAGCGCACAGAACCGATATCGTTATGGTGTGTTTCAAGGTAGCTCCCGGAGTGGGCCGACGCACGGCTGATTCTACGACGAGGGAGGAGTCTACCAGCGCTTGCGCGCGAGTTTTCCCGCGATCTATGAAGTTGGCGCGAAATGGCAGGAAACCGCGCAACGGCGTGAGTAGTTTTGCGATCATCGCCACTTCACTGGAGGGGAGATCGCTCATATGAAAACCAAGATTGCGACCGCACTAGCGGGTACCGCGTTGATACTCGTTGCCGCCACGGTTGCCGCGGCGCCGAAACTGCAGACGGGGCCGGACGCAGAAGTGAGCCACGACGGGCTGCACCGCGTCGACAAGACCGTGATGGACGCCGCTTGGGTCAAGCCCGATATCGACTTGACCGGTTACACGAAGCTGCTCCTCGTTGGCGCCGGCTTCTCGTACAAGGCCGTCGACAACGAAGGCAAGCGCTATGTTCCGGGGCGCGACAACGACACCGAGTTCTACATCAGCCCGGAGGGCCGGGCGCGCGTCGAGAAAGAGATGCGCGATGCCTTTCTCCAGGCGCTGGAAAAACTGGACCGATATCAGATCGTCACGGAGCCCGGTCCCGGCGTGCTGATGCTGCTCGGCGGCGTTTACGACGTCGTCTCCAAGGTGCCGCCCGTCGACCAGTGCACCAGCCGGTGCGACGTCTATCTGAGCGAAGTCGGGGCCGCAACGCTCGTCGTGGAATTACGCGACTCTGTGAGCCAGGAGATTCTCGCACGCGCCGTCGACCGCCGCGCCGCGGAAACCGCTGGTATGCCCATCACAGCCAACACCGTGACAGTGTGGCCCGACGTCCGGCGCTTGGCGTCGCTTTGGGGCACCCGCATCGTGAAGGCGCTCGAGGACTTCAACACCGTCGACGACCTCAGTGGAAAGCGCTGACGGAAGGCCGTCGTCCCCACCACTCCCCAATCTGATTCGGAGATTCTTTCTATGAATATAAAGTCTTTGGCCGTCGCGCTCTTGGTGAGCTCGCTGGCGTTTTCTGCGCAGGCGCAGAAGCCGCAAATTCAGTGGAACAGCGCGTATGACTTCCAGAACGTCAAAACATTCGCCTGGCAGGAAACGCCGGAGACGTCGCTCGCGCAAACCAACCCCTTCATGGACTCGCTGATCAAGAACACCCTCGAGGCCGAGCTCTCGACGTCGGGACTCACGGAAGTTGAATCGAATCCGGACGTCTACGTGAACTATCACGCGTCGACCTCGACCGACATCCAGCTCCGCTCCGACTCTTATGGCTACGGCTACGGCGCCTATGGCATGGGCACCTGGGGCGGGTACTACGGCATGAGCGGCCCGGTGTCGACTACGACGCGTGTCGTCGAGTACGAAAAGGGCACGCTCGTCGTCGACATTTGGGACGCTGCCAAAAAAGAGCTCGTCTGGCGCGGCGAAGTGACGGATTCGTTGCCCGACAATGTGGAGAAAACGCAGAAGACGGTCGTCAAGGCCATCAACAAGCTCGCTGCGCAGGGGCGCAAGCTGTGGGCCAAAGAGCTGGAACGGCGCGAGGAAGGTTGATCGCGTGCACAACCGCACCGCTCGTCTGAGCTCACGCCTTGCACTGTTGCTGCTCGGCGCATGCCCCGCGCTCCTGCCGGGCGGTGCGCAAGCCGCCGGCGAGATCTACTGGTTCAGCCTACTCAGCGAGAACGTCGACGCGGCGGCGCAGTTCTACTCGGAGCTGTTCGGCTGGGAGATCGTACCGAGCCCCACCGGGGGCTTGATGGCGTTGCGCGACGGCCAACCGTTCGCGGGCCTCAACAGCATCGAGGACCGAATTCCAACTGCCTCCGAGTCGCTGTGGCTCGCGGCGATCACGGTCGCCGACCCACCCGCGTCGGTGGCTGCGGCGAAGCGGCTCGGCGCGACGATCCACCAGGACGTGACCGTGCTCGAGGGCTGGGGCCGCTACGCGTTGATCCAAGACCCGCAAGGCGCGCCGCTACTGGTCGTCGAACCCGAGCAACCGCTCGGCGGGACGTCGGGTTACAGCGGCTGGCGCTGGGCGGAGCTCTGGACGCACGACACGGCGGCGGCGGCAGCCTTCTACAAGCAAGTCATCGGGTACGAGCTCGAGGACGTCGCGGTCGGCGACGGTACCTACAGCGTGTTGCGATCGTCGGGCAAGCGTAATGCCGGGCTCGTCCAGCTCGAGCGCGACGATATTGCCCCGCGCTGGGCGCCGTACGTCGGCGTCACCGACTTGCGCGCGGTTCTCGTGCGCGTGTGGCAGGAAGGCGGTAAGGTCTTGCGCGAGCCTGCGGAAGTGGACTTCGCCGCGGCCGGCGCGAACCGAGTCGCACTGATCACCGACCCTAGCGGCGCCGCGCTCTTCCTCTATCAGCTCGACGAAAAGGCGACGGCGGATCCCGGCGTGATCGCCGATACACGTCGCACCACGCCGCAGCCGACTTCTCGGTCATCCGGTGGCAACCCCAACGTGCACTTCAGCGTCACGGTCGGCTACGGCTTCGGCCCGGGCTGGGGAAGCGCATATCCCGCGTACCTCCGGCCAACACTCGGCCCCTACTGAGTCGTACGAGATTTCCGCATGCGCGGCGTCACCGCTGTTGTCGTCGCTTTAATTGCGCCGTGTCTCGTCGCGTGCCACGGCGTGCAAAGCGCACCGGCAACCGCTCCCGGGGTTGCGGCCGCGCCGCGCTCGGGCCACAAGAACACCGAGTATTCGATCGGGGGCCAACGCATCCGCCTCGTCGCCGGGGTCGCCGAAGCGCCGGCCGCGCCGGGCTCTGCAGCGAAGATCATCACACGCTACTTCGGCAACGAGGTGTGGGGCGACCTCAACGCGGATGGGCGCGAGGACGTCGTTTTCTTGCTCGTGCAGGAGACCGGCGGTAGCGGCACGTTCTTCTACGCCGTCGCTGCGCTCGATCTCGTGAGCGGTTACGTAGGCTCGCAGGGTGTGTTGCTCGGCGATCGCATTGCACCGCAGACGACGGAGCTCAACGCCGACGGCGTCGTCGTCGTGAGCTATGCCGACCACGCTCCCGGCCAAAGCTTGTCGACTCCGCCATCGGTCGGCAGGAGCATTTGGCTCAAGCTCGACCCTGCAACGCTGCAATTCGGTGAAGTCGTGCAGGGCTTCGAAGGTGAAGCAGATCCGGCTGTGATGAATCTCGACATGAAGACCTGGACCTGGGTCCGCGCGCTCTACAACGACGGGCGGGAAATCGTGCCGCGGCGCGCTGACGCATTCACCCTAACCTTTCAAGCGGACGGCAGGTTTGCAGCGACGACGGACTGCAATCGCGTCAGCGGGGGCTATACGGCAAACGGACGCGACCTCGCCTTTGGCAACATGGCCGCGACCCGGATGTTCTGCGAGGGCGCGCAGGAGGCGGAGTTCACCGAGCTGCTCGAAAAAACGTCGCACTATTTCTTCACGGGACAAGGACAGCTCGTGCTGTTGCTCGAGCTCGACAGCGGTAGCGTCATCTTTCGCTGATCCATCAGGAGAATCCAGTGAAGCAATTGACGAAGAGCGCCGCGGTCGCCGCGCTGTTGGCTCCGTCACTGGTCGCCGCGCAAGACGGCGCCGAGGACATCGCGAAACAGCTCTCCAATCCGGTCAGCAGTCTCGTTTCGGTGCCGTTTCAGTTCAACTGGGAGCAAGGCGTCGGCGTCGAGGACGGGACGCGCACGATCCTCAACGTGCAGCCGGTCGTGCCGTTCACGCTGAATGACGATTGGAATTTGATCGGCCGGTGGATCATGCCGTTCGTGAGCCAGCCCGTGCTGGCACCCGGTCTCGAGTCGAGCTACGGGCTCAGCGACATCGTCTTCTCGGCGTTCTTCTCCCCTAGCCAATCCAAGGGCCTCATTTGGGGCGTCGGCCCCGTCGTGGGGTTGCCGATGACCGACGACCCCACGCTGGGAGCCGGAAAATGGACGGCGGGACCGACCGTGGTCTTGCTCAAGCAACAGGGTCCATGGACCTACGGTTTTCTCGGCAACCACCTATGGTCGATCGCCGATTCGAGCGACGCAGAGCGGCCCGACGTCAGCAAGACGTTCCTGCAGCCGTTCCTGTCCTATACGACGCCGGGGGCGGTTTCTTTCGTGGTCAATACGGAAGCCACTTACGATCACGAAGCCGCGGACGGCGACGAATGGACTGTGCCGATCAACCTGTCGGTGAGTAAGGTTACGCAGTTCGGACCGTTTCCGTTCTCGATCCTCGGCAGCTACGGCTATTTCGCCGACGCACCGTCAATCGGCCCGGAGCGGAAGTTGCGCATCGCCTTTACTCTGATCCTGCCGCGCACCCGGTGAGCTTCTTTTCGCCGCCGCTTGAGCGGCGGAGCGGCGCCAAAAGGTCAAAGTTCGGCAGCTTCAGGTTCGGAGCGCTGGCCCGTGCGGTACTGACTCGGGCGCATGCCGGACCAGCGCCGGAACGCGCGGCTGAAGTGGCTTGGGTCCGTGTAGCCCAGTGCCGTCGCAATCGCCGCCACCGGCTTGTCGGTTCGTTTCAGCATACGGCATGCCTCGCGATAGCGCAGGTCCTCGACGAGGTCGCTATAGGTAAGTCCCTGCTCGTTCAACCGGCGTTGCAGCGTACGGACGGGCAACTTTAAAAGCTCGGCGACGTGCTCGACGGACGGATAGCCCTCGGGTAGCGAGCTGCGCACGATCGTGCGTAACACGGCACCGAATCGCAGGGCATGTGAGGAAGTAAGGGCGTCGGGGGCCGCTGTGCCAACACCAACCATCGCGCGCTCCTTTTCTCCCGTGTGATCGACTGAACCCATGCCGGGGTAACAATCGCGGCTGTGCGCGTTCCGTTCAGGCCATCTGGCGTCAAAGTCCGGCCATTACGCGCCAATCGCTCGCTATGCGGCGGCGCTCTGTGTACGGAACTGACGTGGGCTCACGCCGGTGATGCGTTTGAACGCTCTCGAGAAATGCGATGCGTCTTCGTAGCCCAACGACAGCGCGACGTCGATGACCTTCGTCCGGTCCTGCGCCAGCAAGCGGGTGGCCTGCTCGAAGCGCACATGCTGCACGAGATCGGAGTAGCTCACCCCCGATTGTGCGAGCTCGCGCTGCAAGCTGCGGACGCTCGTTCGCGCCAGCTCGGCAGCCAACCCGATCGGCGGGTAGCCGTCCTTCAAGTAGCTTCGCAGCACCAACTTGAAACGAGGCGCCATGCGGCCACTGCTCAACTCGCTGAGCAATCGCTCGGTCCTTGACACTGCGAGTGAATCCACAGCCGCGGGAGCGAGCTTGGCGCCGAAGAGATTCGTCGGCACGACGATCGACGTCTGCGGCGCGCCGACAATCACGGCATCGCGAAACTCCGTGTACGCCTCCGCACACGGCCGATAACGGGCCTGCAGCGTGAGCTGCAGCGGTTGCACGCGCGGTCCCGCGGCATCGCGAACGATCGCAAGGGCTGCGGCGATTTGGGTCCACTCGCTGTACTCGAATCCGTTGAAGGCGTCCTGGGACTGGCTCAGCACGATCCGCGTGTTAGGTCCCTCGACTCGCAGAGAGACATCGAGCTGTGTGTCTTCTATGCAGCCGATTTCGGCAAAGGTGTTCAATCGCTCCGCGAGCGTCGACCCGCTGCGCACCCGCGCCAGCACGTCGCGATCGAGGCGGCTCAGGCGCCAGCGACGGAACGCCGCATAGCCGAGATCCCTGAGGCAGGCTTGCTGGGCGACGGCATGCAGGCAATCGAAGAGCGGCACCTTCGGTATGAAGCCGTCGGACTCCTCTTCGAGCATGGTCGGCAGGGAACGGATCCGCAGCTCATGATCCATTCGCAAGCGTGCGGCTTGTAGCTCTCTTACGTAGGGCAATACGTTCGAGATCCGAGTCAGCGCAATCGTCTCCACCGGCGTACCTCCCTAAAACCCGCGATCCATGAGCTCGAGAACGGGCGCCCGCGAAACGTGGTCAGCCGCGACCACGCGCAGCCGCCGAGCAAAGAGTAAACGCGGCGGATCGTAGGGGATGATTTCAGAGAGGGGCACTGACATTCTTATCGACGGAACTGGTCCCGCTTTGGCCATGATGCGTCAGACTATGACAGTCGTTGGCGCGGCACACGGCGTCCGTCATAAGCCCAAAGTCCAATATGCTTCTTATCTGTTGGCGCGACATGGCCCGTGTCATTCGACTTGATTGGCGCAATATGGCCGGGCGCGCACGATTAGAGCTCGACGCCGCAACCTAGAGATCGTCGAATTCATGACTCGCTACGTCACCGCGGAGCACCGCGACGCCAAGACCGCGGCCGCTCTCGTGACCACGACCGCCCCATCGCGCATCGCCTCCTGGCTTGCTGCGGCTGCGTTGACGCTGCCCGGGTCGGCCGCTGCGCAAGACGAGCCCGTTGCGACGCTCGAGCAGATCGTGGTCACGGCGACTAGGCGAGAACAATCGATTCAGGATGTGGCGGCCGCCGTCTCGGCAATGAGCGGCGACGACCTCGTCGCCGCGGGCGTTGACACCGTCGGCGAGTTGTCGCGGCAGATCCCCGCGTTGGAAGTCGTGTCCAACACCTCTCTCGCGCAGTCGAGCTTCCGCCTACGCCGCGTGGGAAACCTCGGCAACATCAGCACGTTCGAGCCCGCGGTCGGGGTGTTCGTCGACGGTGCATTCCGCTTGAGTCCCGTCTTCGCCGTCGGCGAGCTGTTCGACATCGATCGCGTCGAGGTATTACGCGGACCGCAAAATGCACTGCACGGCAAGAGCACGACCGCCGGTCTCGTCGCGATCTATACCAAGCCGCCGGAACGCAAGCGCGCCGGCGAAGCCGAGATCGGGATCGGCAACGTGCAGGGCGCTCGCGACGCGCTGAGCACCCGCTTCAAAGGCCGTTTCACCGGACCTCTGACGGATACCTTGTCCGCCAGCCTCGGCGTTGCCGCGCTCGATGAGGAAGCCACTTGGACCAGCGCACTGGCGAACGGCGGCGAAGACGCCAATGACGTGGATCGGCTCGGCGTGCGCGGTCAGTTGCTGTGGAACGTCTCGGACACCTTGGACCTCCGCTTGATCCTCGCGACCATGCGCGAGGACGACAAGCAGATATCGGAGGACGTCACGTTCGACCCCGACGGCTTCGTCGGTGGAATCGTTCTACCGGTCTTGAGAGCGGCGGGCATCAGTGACACGTGCACGGACAACGACGCCCACAATCGTCGCCACTGCCTCCGCACCGCCGTGCACTCCGATGTCGACGTGCGCGAGGCGACGCTACTCACCGATTGGGACCTCGCGAACGGGCGCACCCTGGGCGCAGTCACGTCGTGGGACGAGTACGAGCTATTTCTCACGGCCAACGACGTGGCGCAGGTCGCCGCGCCGGTGCTGCGCTATCGGAACATGCTCGCGACGAGATCCTTTCAGCAGGACGTTCGCATCACGTCCGCCGCGGGCACCTCATTCGACTGGCTCGCCGGTTTTTTCTATTTCCAGAGCGAGCATGAACGCGGAGACGGCGGCGAGCGGCCGATGTGGCTGTACGACGAGCTCAGCGACGACCCCGCCGTCGGCGCATTGCACCAGGCGTTGTTCAATTTCCCGACTCCCCTGCCGTTCGCAACGCAGGGTCAAGTCGGCACGCTCGACGGTGCGCAGGACACCGACTACATCAGCGTGTATGGATACACCACCTGGCGCCCCTCGCGCCGATTTGCGCTCAACAACGGCTTGCGCTGGCAGGACGAGCAGAAGGACGCGCACGTGATCCAGGGGACGAACGACCCATCGCCGAGCGTGATTTCGCTATTGCTCGCCCCTGCTGCCGTGAGCGCGAGGGGACTGCACCGCGACACGCGCGAGCTCACTTGGTCGGTTACCCCGCAGTGGTTCGCGTCGGACACGACGATGCTTTTCACAACGTTGGCACACGGCTTCAAGTCCGGCGGATTCAACATCGGGTTCGGCAGATTGCCGGTCGCCCAGCGCGAGTTCCAAGACGAGGACGTCGAGCACTTCGAGATAGGCATCAAGAGCGAGCTCGCGGACGGCCGCATTCACCTCGCCGCGAGCGCATTTCAGACGGACTACAACGACTATCAGGACGCGGCGTTCGTTGGCACGCAATTCACGGTAGGCAACGCGGAAGAGGTCACGCTAGACGGCGTGGAGGTCGAAGGCACGGCGACGCTGACCCGAGCACTGACCCTGGACTTCGATATTTCATACGCGGACCTCGTTTATGCCACGAACACGCACGGCGCATGCCGGCCCGGCTTCGCGCCGAACAGCCGCACGAGTCCGGGTGCTTGCGATTTGAGCGGCGAGCACCCCATCAACGCACCCCGGCTGAAGACCCACCTCGGCTTGTCATACGAGAGACCCACGAGCTGGGGTGACCTATTCGCGCGCGGAGATTGGTCCACAACGAGCGAATACAACACGACCTTTTCCGCGGACCCGCGCCTCTTCCAGCCTTCGTACGACTGGATCAACGTCCGCGTCGGAACGCGTTGGGACCGGTACGAAATCGTCGCGTGGGCCGAGAACCTGACCGATGAAACGGTGGCGAGCGTCGAAGGCGTCCTGAATATCTATGCCGGCGATCAGAGCTACCAGAGCTATCTGCAAGCGCCGAGATCGCTGGGAGTCACATTCCGCGCCAGCTTTCCCTGAGCTCGTGCGGCGCAAGATGGCCGGAACAGGGCAACGCGTGGCGCTAGCGTTCAGCCGCAACGCTTGCACCGGCTAATGCGGACCCATGAACATCGAAACGGCTAGCGCGCTCGAGACCTTCGGTGCCGCCGCCGTCTTCGTGCTGATCTTCTATGCCGAGTCGTGGTGGCGACCGAACTTCGGTGGTGAAACCAAGCGACGACTCGTTTCGTTCTCCGTCGGCATGGCTGTGGCTTATGTTTTCGTTCATCTCCTGCCCGAGCTCGCCACGACCACTGCAGAGTTCGTGGAGCTCGAGGAGGCGCGCGAGCTGCCGTTCCCCCAGCTGCGGGTTTACGTCGCTGCCCTACTCGGTTTCATGCTCTTCTATGGTCTCGAGAACATGGTGAGGTGGGGGGGCACTGCCCAGACCGAGGCCGGAGAAGAGCGCGCAGAGACGATTCACCTGAAGATTCTGACCGTCTCCTACGCGCTGTACGTGTTCGTCGTTTGCTATGTCATGGCGCACGAGATTCGCTCGGGAAGCGGCGAGCTCGCGTTGTACGCGTTCGCAATGGGCCTCCATTTCCTCGGCTTCGCGTACGGGTTGCGGCGCGACAGCTCGAAGACGTATCAACAGTGGGGCCGGCACGTGCTTGCAGCGGCGGCCCTGCTCGGCTGGGCCACGGCCTTGTTGGTGCCACTGCCCGAATTCTTGGCCTACACCCTGCTCGGGTTCGTCGCCGGTGTGCTCATCATGGATACGGTGACTTCGGAGCTCGCGGGACAAGCCGAAGGGCGATTCTTTCCCTTTCTCACGGGCGGCATCGTTTATACGTTCATATTGATGCTCGTCGCTCCCTGAGGCGGAAGTCCGCCGCAGCAGCGAGCAGCGCGACGACTAAAGCGCTCTCGTCAGCACCGACACGAAAGCGAACACGCCGATCAACATCATGACGACCATGACGGCGTAAGTGGGCGTATGGACGGGCCGCAGCCCGGTTGCGGCAAGAAGACGAAACTCATTCCACATGTAGCGGACCATCCGGTGGTATTGCCAAGCGGAGATCGACAGGACGACCACGCCCGTGCCGATGAGCCCGAGCCCGATGTAGCGAGGCAAAACCGGCTGCGCAGCGGCCGCGACGCCTTCCATGCCGCCAAAACGCTCGAAGAACTGCACGATCGTAAAGCCAAAGCCGATGAGCGCAACCGCCGTGCGCACCCAGGCCATCATCGTCCGCTCGAGTGCTAGACGCGTACGGATGAACGCAAAGTGATTGCCGACGTTGGGAGTCACTTCGTACCTCCCTGCACCCCCGGCGAGCTCACTCTCGGCCACGTAGCCTCCTTAGATAATGGTCATCGCGCGACCGCTCTCGACACGTGTCGCGCAGCCGGTCCAACACTCGAGTTAGCGGCGAATGCTCTCTACACCTTTCGGCCAATTCGCCTCGAACAAGTCATCGTCCAATGCAACGTTCCGCCCCATCTGCGAGTAATTGATGTTCAATGTCTCGCCGCTCGCGGTGTGCGCGATCGCCTGGCGAACCGGCAGCCACGAAGCCTGATCGACCCAAATGTTCATGCGCGCCACGGCCGTTCGCGCTTGGTCTTCTTTCGGTGTGAGCTCGAGGCCGAGCAGCCGTTGGCTGCCCTGCACCTCTTCGCCGAGCAGTGTTACGAGATACTCGCGCTGCAAGCGCTCACCCGTGGCGCTAAACCCGAGCAGCGCGAATGGCTCGAGCCGCTCCGGATGTTGCGACAAGCGGAACTCCTCGACGATCGCCCGTGCCGGCTCGTAGACGTACACGGTATCGCCGGTCAACAGAATCGTGCGCTTGTCGGGCTCGGTGGTTTCCAACCGGATCTCGCCCTCGCGGTTCACATAGGCCATGCCCTTGCCGCTGCGCGTGACGGCGCCCGCTGCGTTCTTCCATTCGAGCGTCACGGCACCGTACGCCGTCGCGAGCCCTTCCGCCTGACTGTCGAGCTGCTGGAGTGCGCTCTCCAAATTCCAGCGCGGCGCGTCTTGCGCGCTCGCCGGCAAAAGACTCGAGGCGCACAGCAAAGCGCCCGTGATCGCGAAGCTTGTTTTGTGTTTGAGCATTTGGGTCCCCGCGCCTGGTTTTCGGCGTCAGTCGTGCAACTCGTGACGCGCTGAGGGTATCGGTCGCAGCGGCGCCGAACCTGCCATTTGACGCCAGTGCGCCGAGGCATTCGCGACAATCCCCCAGGATGACGACAGTGTGCGGCCTCGGACCAGCGATCCCACCGATGGGACGTCGTGTGCGCGATCGAGACATTCAGCCCGCGGCTGGGTCGGGTGACCCTACGGTGTATTTTGATTTTTCAATAGCTTATACCTGCTTTGTGAAGTGGCATGCTATCTGCAATACAGGCGTGGGCTTTCGGGAGGTAACACGTGTCTTCACTGCTCCAAGACATCAAATACGCGATCCGGCGCCTGAGCCGGGCACCCGTGTTCTCCGCTTTCGCGATTGCGATTCTCGCGATCGGCATAGGCCTGAACGTCACGGTCTTCGGCGTCGTCGACGCGCTGCTGTTTCGGGCTGCGCCTTTCACGGACCCCGAGCGGATCGTGCACATCTATCAGGACTCGGACGCCGGCGTCCCCACCTCGACGGCGTATCCCGCCTATCGCGATATCGCAGGGATGACGGACGTGTTCGCCGCCGTAGCGGCGACGAGATCGAGCACCGCCACCTGGGAGACCCCCGATGGGCCGAGCCAGGTGCTGGTCGACTTTGCAACCTCGAGCTACTTCCCGGCGCTCGGTCTCTCGCCCTCGCGTGGCCGCTGGTTCGACGCCGAGCATGACAGCGTCGGCGCCCCGATGGCCGCCGTGGTGACGGACAAGGCGTGGCGAACACGGTTCGGCGCGGACCCAACCGTCGTCGGCCGAACGATCAGGCTCAACAACCAGCTCATTTCGATCATCGGTGTCGGCCCGCGCGGCTTCAACGGCGACGCGGGCGCGATCGCTGCAGATTTTTGGCTGTCGATCTCGAGCGTCGGAATCGGCGGACCGTTTGCGGTCGCTAACCTCGATCGCCGCCAGGATCACTGGTACAGCGTCAAGGCGCGTCTTGCACCCGGCGTCACTCGAGAGCGCGCGAGCGGTGAGCTGCAAAGCTTGGCGGTGCGGCACGGAGAGCAGTTTCCGGATATCGACCGAGGCCGCGACATCACACTGTTCGCGCTCGACGAAGTGCGCGTGCATCCGCAAGTCGACGAGATCTTGGCGGGCAGCGGAATCGGATTGTTCGTCGTCGCCGGCGTCGTGCTGCTGCTTGCGTGCGGTAACCTTGCCAACCTGCTGCTCGTCCGCGGCATTGCGCGCGCGCCGGAGCTCGCGATCCGCGAGGCGCTCGGCGGCGACCGCGGCAGAATCGGCCGGCCGTTGCTGATCGAGGCGCTACTGCTTTCCGCAGTCGGCGGCGCGCTCGGGCTCGCCGCTGCGCTCTGGTTGCAGGGAATCATTTCGACCGTGCCGTTGCCCCCGACGAACAGCGTGCTCGACGTGCGCTTCGACTATCGAATGGTCGTGTTCAGCGTGCTCGCGGCGCTCGGCACGGGTTGCCTGTTCGGGCTGT
>Ga0157380_10001228_pt1 | contig 16637 bp, 10 predicted proteins | sample S35metaG_FD_119757 | JGI IMG/M metagenome (GOLD analysis project Ga0157380, IMG submission 119757) | Switchgrass rhizosphere microbial communities from Kellogg Biological Station, Michigan, USA - S3-5 metaG | ecosystem: Host-associated > Plants > Roots > Rhizosphere > Soil | place: USA... | reverse complement strand
CTTTGGTCATCGATTGCGAAGACATGGTTTAATGAAGGATACGATGATCCCGACCTTACATTGATCAAAATTGAGCCAGAAGATGGATATTATTGGGATACGAAAGACGGTAAGATCATCAGTCTTATAAAAATGGTTGCAGGAGCAGTTGCCGGCAAAGAGTTTAATACCGGTATGGAGGGTAGAGTGAAGGTGTAAAATTTTGCAATCCCGAGTCATATAAAATCGAATCAGAGTACGTAATTGATTGATTTTTTATCGCCATTAAAAAGGCATTGTGTTTGTTATCGCTTTAATAAAACGCTATGTCGAGAATCAAACTTTTTTGGCTGGCCGCAGTTGCGTTAGGTTTGTTTTCCTGTCGAAAAAATGTCACGGATAATCTTGATGATAACGAAACACCCTTATACATCACGAAACAGGAGCCTTCCGTCGACTTTTCCAGTTATAGCACTTATAGTCTCGCCGACTCTGTTGCGGTGATCAATAATGATCAGCTCGTTCAACGCGTAAGAACAGATTATGATGCTGCTTTTATTGATGCAATAGCAGCTCAAATGGAAAGCCGCGGGTTTACAAGGGTCAGCCATTCCAGTTCGCCTGATATAGGTATTACCGTAAGCAGGATTTATAATGATTATACGGGCATCATCGATTATTCTAACTATTGGAACGATTATGACGGCTATTGGGGCTCAGACTATTGGGGCTATCCGGGCTATGATTATTACTTTCCGCCCATGTATGGCACCTACACCGTCACCGATGGTGGGGTCACCGTGGATATGTTTGACCTGAAGAACGCCGCCAGCAATAACCAGTTGCGACAGCTCTGGAGCGGACTTGTTCGCGGGTCGGGAACTTTTGACATAGATAAGGTTTTTGCACATGCGAAAGCGCTATTTGATCAGTCGCCATACCTGGAAAAATAGAGGTGCAACACGATTTTATTATTATATAAGACGTCATGCAATGAAAAAATTGATCTCTTTGACAATAGCTGTCTTTTTAAGCATACTTACATCGACGGCGCAACAGGGTGAATTAAGAATGACCCTTAGCCTTTCGGGAGCTTCGCCTATGGGCGAGTTCAAAAACCTCGTAAGCAAAACAACTTTTCGTGGAGGCGACGCACTGATTCTCTATGGTATTAATGACAGGATTGGTGTTGGGCTTAACATAGGCTTCCAGGATTTTTATGAAAAATATCCAAGATCAATCTACAAACTTTCCGATGGAAGTGATATTTCTGCGGTATTAACAAACTCGGTGCAAACAATTCCGTTATTAGCTACAACCCGATTTAATTTAAAACCTGGTGGTTTTCTTCGACCTTACGTCAGTGCCGGAGTTGGTGGCGCCATTGTCATGAATAGTCAGTACCTCGGTGAATATCCTAATGAAGATGACAAGTTCAGTCTTGCCTTAAGGCCCGGCGCCGGTATTTTTATCCCATTCCGAAAAGAGGGAGAAGTGGGCATAAACGTCGGGGTTAATTATAATTTTATTGCTTACAAACAAAATGATGTTTCTAACTTAAGCTATTTAGGTTTTACGGTTGGTATTGGTTTTCCAGCCAGGAATTAACAAGAAACCCAATCCGTCGGGTTGGTTAGGTCGTGACATAAGATGCAAAAAGCATTGTCTAACTCTGTCTTCCCTCTTTGTCCAGCACAGCAACAATTCTGTCATAAAACATCTTTGCCCTGTCGGCAGAGCTTCCAATACAGATTACGCCAAGTTTTCCAAATTGAGAGAGAGCACCGATGAGGTGAAACATTACGCCTTCCTGTTGGGTACCGTCGTAATGCAAATCATTCACCATCGCTATATCAATAAGGTCATGCGGGGTTAGACCTTTGTATGCATCGCTCTTCAAATTATCGGAACAAAAATAATAGCGAACCTGTCCGTTCGCAGTATAATACAAGCCTTTTTCCGGATCGTATTGGCCGTCGGTTAAAAACTGCAACATCAGGAATGGATGGGTCGTTCCTCCTTTGCGCAAATTGATCTCGATGGCATAATGCACCCACTCCTCATTTTCTTTTACCGAAATAAAATCCACGGCAAAGCGTCCCATAACGCCGCGTTTTTGCAACGCTTCTGAAACCTTCTTTCCCATTTGTCCAATTGCAACCGCGTATGCCGGCTGTGCGGGAAAATGAGCGCCTAAAAATACTTGGCCGCTTTCGCCGCCCAGCAGTTGATCGTGGGTAGAGAATACGCGGTAGGCACCATCCGGATCAATGCGGCATTGTACCGAAGGAGATTCTTTGACAGAACCGTCAACAAACGCTTCAACAATGCCTCCCATTTCCTGTAATTTGTTCAAAAAGGCTTCATAGTTAAGTTCATCAGCCACAATTTTCAATTTGTTTTTCAGTTCGTCGTTTACCCATTGTTTCCAATCGGCCTGTTCTTCACCATCAAATGAAAAGATGCCATTACCTTCTCCGGAAAAACCATCATTCATTTTTACGACAGCTTTTCGCAGGTTCGGGTTTTGCCTTTTTAATTCCGCCAATGCATGTACAATATCTTCTTTAGTGTGCAGGTCCTCGAAACCGGGAGGAAACAGAAGCCCGCATTCTCTGAATATTTTTCGGCTGTTGCTTTTAGTACCCAGGTCGAGCAATTCGGGGTCACATCCAAATATGGGTATATTCAGTTGTACGGCAAGGCTACGCTCATAGCTCGTAACGTTAAAGCATGCCAGGTGTGCAGCATGTCCCGCGGGAATACTTTGTTTGATTCGTTCAATAAGTCGTGGACGTTCCAGTATTTTTTCTGACAGCGAGCGTGCTGATGAATCATAGCAGCTCAACATAGTCAACCGCTGTTTGGCATGATACCCCGTGATGCCCGGAAGCAAATGCAGGTAATAATCTACTATAACCGGATCAATCGTGATGCTTGAAAGAAATACCACGTGAGTGCGGGGCATACGCAACAACATCAGAAGGCACAGTAGCCGCTCTTCATAATGCACGACTCCTTTTACTTTGGCGAGAATTTCCTGGTCAAGCGTCAGTGATGGAAGAATGACTACGGTTTTGGGCGCATGCGGGTCGGGAAATGCCTTTTCAAACTGATCTTTGAGCTGCCCCTGGATTTTCCTGAAATAGATGATTTCGTCATTGGAGCCTGGGAGCGGAATTTTGTCCCGGCCTGATCCTAACAGAGAAATTGATGCGGCTATTCTTTGGTCATCTGTTTCATACATACGCGAAAAATTTGGGTATTCAAACGGATGGAAATAAAGCTACAACAAGTTGTTTTTAAAAAAAATACGGCAGGTCCCGTCCATTATTGCGCGAAAGGCGTTCCATTGTCTCACCTGTATATCGCTGTCTCGATTTTACCCACGCTATTACGCATTGCCCGGTACATCCCGGCGCTGTTAAAAATCATAGCACAGTTGCCGTTTGCATCCACACCTATCATCCCGCCTTCACCATTTAATTTGGTTAATCTGTCATTGACCACAACGTCCATAGCTTCCTGTAAGCTCATTCCTTTGTATTCCATCAGGCAACTAACATCATAAGCTGCTACACCAAGCATAAAAGGTTCCCCGTGACCGGTGGCGCTAATAGCGCACGTTTTATTATTAGCATAAGTGCCCGCACCGATTATTGGTGTGTCACCGATCCTTCCATATTTCTTGTTTGTCATCCCGCCTGTACTTGTGGCCGCAGCGATATTTCCCTGCATATCGCAGGCAACCGCCCCAACAGTACCAAATTTTTTATCCTTCATAAGTCTCTCTGTTGTCCCCGTGGAGTGATCCAGCTCATAATTATCCGAATCACGCATTCTTTTCCACTGGTTGTAGCGAAACTGGCTGAAGAAATATTCATCAGGTTCGAGTTTCATCCCGCACTTTATTGCAAACTCGTTTGCACCTTCACCACTTAGCAGCACGTGATCGCTATGGTACATCACTTCAGCGGCTAAGGCCACTGGGTTCCGCACATTGCGCACTGCAGCTATGGCGCCGGCTCTTTGGGTGGCACCGTCCATAATGGCAGCATCCATTTCGTGCACCCCTTTTTTTGTAAAAACCGATCCCCGCCCTGCGTTAAAAAGTATGTTATTTTCTAACTGTATTGATGTCTCTTTCACGGCTGCAGCGGCACCGCCACCGGATGCCAGGATTTTATACCCGGCTTCCAAAGCTTCTTCCAGGCTGCGGAGGTATGTTGCCTCCAGTTCAGGAGTCATATCTTCCTTCAATATTGTGCCCGCGCCACCGTGCAACGCCAGTGTGAATATTGCCATAATTAATTTCAGCGATGATTCATAACCGAAATTAATCAATTACGCTGATGTAAATTCTGCAGCAGGATCAACAACGTCCTAATTAAAAATAGTTCTTACTTCTTCTTTGTGGAGATGGCAATATAATAAAGAGGAATTCCTGCCAGCACTATTATCAATCCCGGCCAGGTAAATTTTGGTTTGTAAATGATAAGTAGAATACAAAAGGTAAGTCCCATCAATATATACAAGATCGGGAGGATCGGATAACCAAATGTCTTGTATGGACGTTCCGCATCCGGCCTTTTCTTCCTTAAAATAAAGAGGCCCAAAATCGTGAGTATATAGAAACCTACCACGACAAAAGATATCATATCAAGCAGGTCCCCATACTTGCCGCTTATCGCCCACAGGCAACACAACACACTTTGGATCCAGAGCGCATATTCAGGTACACCATTTTTGTTGAGGTTACCGGTACTTTTGAAGAACAAACCATCTTTGGCCATTGTATAATATACCCTCGCTCCTGCTAATATTAAACCATTATTACAACCAAAAGTTGAGACCATAATAAGCGCAGCAATGATTCCTGCACCAATGGTTCCTCCAAAAATTGCCTGCGACGCGGCCGTGGCTACGCGGTCATTCGGCGCTGTGGCAATGGCATCAATTGGCAAAACGTAAACGTACATGAGGTTGGCCGTAACGTAGATCAGTGTTACGATGAGAGTACCCAAAAACAAACTCAAACCGATATTTCGCTTAGGATTTTTTATTTCGCCTGCAATAAATGTGACATTGTTCCAGGCATCGCTGCTGAAAACGGATCCAACCATTGATGCTGCTATCGCGCCGAGCGCCGCAAATCCGATAACTTCAGAAGTATTAACTCCTCCCGTACCATCAGGCACCAGCTTTTTCATTGTCCAGGCATCGTTCCAGTTTCCATTTCCGCCTTTTGCTAACAGAAATCCGAACACGATGAGGCCGAAAAGAGCCGAAATCTTTGCAATAGTAAAGGAAGTTTGAATGATCTTGCCTTCCTTAATTCCCCGGGTATTTATATAGGTGAGCAACAAAATAATGAAGATGGAAAGAAGATGCGCATATTGAATGGTGAACAGTCCCGTATTTAATATAATGTTTCCATGATCCGGATTTTTGGTGGCGTCGATTAATTCAAACGTTTTAAAGAAATGCCCCGTGAATTTGGAAAAAGCAACCGCCACCGCTGCAATGGTCGCCGTCTGGATAACCGCAAAAAAACTCCAACCGTATAAAAAGCCGGTTAGGGGATTGTAAGCCTCTTTTAGATAAACGTACTGTCCTCCTGCCTTTGGAAACATCCCACTTAATTCACCATAGCTCAGGGCAGCTGTTATTGTCATAAAGCCCGTAATGACCCAAACAAAAATTAACCACCCTGCACTGCCAACATTTCGGGCAATGTCAGCACTGACAATAAAAATACCAGAACCGATCATGGATCCCGCCACAATCATGGTAGCGTCCGTCAGCCCCAATGATTGTTTGAATGAAGCAGATTGTTCAGCCATGTAATTTGATTTGCCAATCAAGATAAGTAATTCACTTCATTTTGTAGCCTGTAAAACAAAAAAGCCTTTCCCCTGATGTGGAAAGGACGAGTCCCAATTAGGATTTATGAGTTTAATTTTTTTTGGCCTTGTACTGCTGGTTTAATCCCTTTACCAGGTCGGCAGTGATATTGAACACGGTGTCTTTGTAATAGAACAAACCTTGTTCGTAAGAAACAATATAGGTATACTGTTTTTCCTTATTGTACTCTGAAATGAATTCTTCAATTGCCTTCTTCAGGTTCAGCTGGCTGCGCATAACGAAATCCTGGTACTGCTGGTCAAGTTCCTGTCTTTTTCCTTTAAGCCGGTCCTCGAGCTGCTTGAGATCAAGTTGTGCTTTTTCGTAATCGGCCTGGGTCATCGTTCCTCCCCTCTCCTTTTGCTGATACTCCTGCAACTTGTTACGATAGGCCGCTTCGTACTGTGATAACTGTCCTGAATATTCCTTCTCTCTTTTTTCAATCTCGGCCTGTACATCTTTTACCATGTACGCATTGGCCTGCACAGAATCCATTTCAAAGTAAGCAAGGCGGAAAGGCCTGCCTACAGACAATGAATCTTGCTTCCAATCCCTGGCAATTGGGCCATCTTTTTTCTTCGTGAAATGCGTAATGAGCAAAAAGCCGGCCGCAATGGTTAACAGCACATTCCAAACCAGCAACCCATTTTTCATAATTGCAAATTAATAACGATTAAGCGGGCAAAAATAGGAATTCGCTTTACTTTATGAAACAGTTAACGAACAAAATACAGGCGATGAGCAATATGCAATTAGAACACAACGAAAAAGGGAGCAAGTTTATCTTACTCCCAGCTATGTTACTATGTTCAATTGCTTATTGTCATTGTCAATTGCGTCACTCCTCTTCGTCAAATGTCATTGCTTCACGAGTGGTCTGCAATAATTCGTATTCTTCTTTACTTCCTACAATCATGTTTTCGAATTCCCTTAAGCCTGTACCTGCAGGTATCGGGTGACCGGTAATAACGTTTTCTTTCAATCCAAGCATTTCATCCGTCTTTCCATGAATGGCAGCTGATGACAATACTTTCGTTGTTTCCTGGAAGGAAGCAGCGGATATCCAGCTTTGCACACCGAGCGATGCTTTGGTGATCCCCAAAAGCGTGGGTGAAGAAGTTGCAGGCTGTGCATCGCGAAACTCAACCAGTTTTTTATCATTCCTGCGCAACACTGAATTCTCTTCCCTGACTTCACGCAGGCTAACAATCTGCCCGGCACGCAACTTAGCCGATTCACCAACTTCCGTTACCACCTTCTTATCGAAAATGAAATCATTTTCTTCAAGGAATTCAAACTTATCTACTGAATCATCTTCAAGAAATCTTGTGTCACCCGGGTCAACAATGCTCACTTTACGCATCATCTGGCGAACGATCACTTCGATATGCTTGTCGTTAATCTTTACACCCTGTAAACGGTATACTTCCTGGATTTCATTCACCACGTATTGCTGTACTGCAAACGGGCCCTGTATTGAAAGTATATCCTGCGGAGATATCTGGCCATCACTCAATGGAGAACCCGCTTTTACAAAGTCGCCATCCTGCGCGAGTATCTGTCTTGTAAGAGGAACCAGGTATTTTTTCTGAACACCATCTTTAGCTTCGATGATGATTTCGCGGTTACCGCGCTTGATAGCTCCCATAGCAACGACACCGTCAATTTCAGAAACTACGGCAGGGTTGCTCGGGTTTCTTGCTTCAAACAATTCTGTTACCCTTGGAAGACCCCCGGTGATATCCCTCAACTTACCTAATACACGTGGTATCTTAACGATTACCTGCCCGGCTTTAACTTCATCGCCTTCATCAGGAATAATATGGCTACCCGTCGGCAAATTATAAGACTTACTTTCTTTTCCATCTACGATGATCGAGGGTATTTTCGTTTTGTCTCGCGTTTCAATCACTACTTTTTCCCTGTGTCCTGTTTGCTCGTCGGATTCTTCTCGATAGGTAACACCTTCAATAACGTTTTCGAATTTCAAGACACCATTCACCTCTGCTACTATCACGTTGTTGAATGGATCCCATGTACAGATTATATCTCCCTTGTTCACCTTTTGGCCATCCTTTACCATGAGGGTAGCACCGTAAGGAATGTTATTCGATATCAGCAACCTGTCGTTCTTTGTATCGATAATACGAACCTCACCGGTACGGCCAATAACGATCTGTACTTTATCACCTTCGTTGTTTTGTATTGTTACCGTCCGTAAACCGTCGAACTGGATGGTACCGTCGAACTTTGCATGAAGCGTAGAATCTACTGTGGCAGACCCAGCGACACCACCGACGTGGAATGTACGCAGCGTCAGCTGTGTACCGGGCTCCCCGATTGACTGCGCAGCAATAATTCCGACAGCATCGCCTCTCTGTGCTCTTACGCCCGATGCAAGGTTTTTGCCATAGCATCTTACGCAGCAGCCACGTTTGCTTTCGCACGTTAGCACGGAACGAATTTCTATAGTATCAATTCCTGCATCTTCTATTTTCTTAGCTACTACAGGTGTTATTTCGTCACCTGCCGCAACGATCAGCGCATCGTTTTGCAAATCATATACATCATGCAGTGAGATACGACCAACAATTCTGTCGGCGAGGGCCTCGATTATGTCTTCGTTGTCTTTAAGCGCAGAGGTTGCAATACCGCGCAATGTGCCGCAATCTTCTTCAGTGATCACCACATCCTGGGCAACGTCAACCAAACGACGCGTCAGGTAACCTGCGTCAGCCGTTTTAAGAGCCGTATCGGCCAGACCCTTACGGGCACCGTGCGTAGAGATAAAATAATCCAATACGTTCAAACCACCCTTGAAGTTGGAAAGAATCGGGTTCTCGATAATTTCTGATCCGCTTGAGCCTGATTTCCTGGGCTTCGCCATCAATCCCCTGATCCCTGCGAGCTGCTTAATTTGCTGCTTGGAACCACGGGCCCCGGAATCTAGCATCATGTACACGGAATTAAATCCTTGTTTGTCGGTTGCCAGTTCGCGAATCAGTGTTTCAGTAATACGGGTATCAACACGGCTCCAGATATCTACCGTTTGGTTATATCTTTCATTGTTGGTGATAAGACCCATGTTATAGTTTTCCCAGACTTCACTTACTTCTCCCTTTGCATTTTCAAGCAATTCTTCTTTAATATCCGGAATGATCAGGTCATTGATGCTAAAAGAAAGTCCACCCTGGAATGCAGTTCGGAATCCTAACTGCTTGATGTCATCCAGGAATTTAGCCGTCTTGGGAACACTGGTAATCTCAATGATATCACCGATGATTTCCCGAAGATTCTTCTTGGTGAGCAATGCATTTACAAATCCAACTTCTGCAGGCACGTACTGGTTAAAGATTACGCGTCCGACAGTTGTTTCAATTAATTTATGCTCCAGCAAACCATCGGCATTGCGGATGTTAGTCTTAACCTTTACCCATGCATGAAGATCAACGACGCCTTCGTTGAAGGCAATCAATACTTCTTCAGTCGAATAAAAAACCTTGCCCTCTCCCCTTACTTTTTCACCATCAGTAGATTTCTTTCCTTTTGAAATATAATACAGACCTAGTACCATGTCCTGCGATGGCAGGGTGATTGGCGTACCGTTTTGCGGATTGAGAATGTTGTGCGATGCCAGCATCAGCAATTGCGCTTCAAGAATAGCCGCATTGCTTAAGGGCACGTGCACAGCCATCTGGTCACCGTCGAAATCGGCGTTGAACGCTGTTGTTACAAGCGGGTGTAACTGTATGGCCTTTCCTTCAATGAGTTTTGGCTGAAATGCCTGGATAGACAAACGGTGAAGCGTCGGGGCACGATTGAGTAAAACAGGATGTCCTTTTAAGATATTTTCAAGAATATCCCAGACAATAGCTTCTTTCTTATCAACTAATTTTCTCGCAGATTTTACCGTCTTTACAATACCCCTTTCGATAAGTTTGCGAATGATAAATGGCTTAAACAATTCAGCCGCCATATCTTTGGGCAGTCCGCACTCATGCAATTTCATTTCAGGCCCTACCACGATGACAGAACGACCTGAATAGTCAACACGCTTACCAAGCAGGTTCTGACGGAAACGACCTTGCTTACCTTTCAGCACATCCGACAGTGACTTCAATGCACGGCCGCCTTCTGCTTTTACAGCATTTGATTTACGGCTATTATCAAACAAGCTATCGATTGCTTCCTGGAGCATTCGTTTTTCATTACGTAAGATGACTTCAGGTGCTTTGATCTCCAGTAATCTCTTCAACCGGTTGTTACGTATGATAACCCGGCGATACAGGTCATTCAAATCAGATGATGCAAAACGGCCACCGTCCAATGGAACCAAAGGACGAAGTTCCGGTGGAATAACCGGGATATACTGCATCACCATCCATTCGGGCCGGTTAGTAATCCTCGTGTTGGCATCACGAAATGCTTCGACCACACTGAGGCGTTTTAATGCGTCAGCCTTCCTTTGTTGTGAAGTTTCTGTTGCCGCTGCATTCCGAAGATCAAATGATAGCTGGTCAAGATCGATGCGCTGCAACATATCATGCACCGCCTCTGCACCCATCTTGGCAATGAACTTGTTTGGATCATCATCAGGCAGGTACTGATTATCTTTCGGTAGTGTCTCGAGAATATCGAGGTATTCTTCTTCGGTAAGAAGGTCGCCTACATTTTGTCCTTTATCAGCCCGAATACCGGACTGGATCACTACAAATCTTGCATAGTAAATGATCGTCTCCAGTTTTTTAGAGCTCACTCCAAGCAGGTAACCAATCTTATTGGGCAGTGATTTGAAATACCAGATATGCACAACCGGTACAACCAGTTTGATATGTCCCATTCTTTCCCGGCGCACTTTCTTCTCCGTCACTTCCACACCGCAGCGGTCACACACGATTCCCTTATAACGAATACGTTTATATTTTCCGCACGCACATTCATAGTCCTTTACAGGGCCGAATATCCTTTCGCAAAACAAACCATCTCTTTCGGGTTTGTAAGTACGATAGTTGATTGTTTCAGGCTTTAAAACTTCGCCATAACTTCTTTCAAGAATTGTATCCGGAGAAGCCAGGCCAATCGTAATCTTTGAAAACGATGGCCTTGGACGATTTTCTTTTTTGAATGCCATAGTACGTTTATGGTTTATAAGTTCTTTTTGTTGATGTTTTGCTGGCGTCGACGAAGTTCCGCCCGTCGTCTCGCACTCTCTGTCGCATAATCTTTCGGAGCTTACTCACAATTCACCACTCACTATTCAAATTTCAAATCAAGACCCAAACCTCTCAGCTCATGCACTAATACGTTGAAGGATTCAGGAACCCCGGGTCTCGGGATATTATCACCCTTCACGATAGCTTCGTACGTTTTTGCACGGCCTATGATGTCATCCGATTTCAATTTCAGCAGTTCCTGCAGGATATTGGACGCGCCATAAGCTTCAAGCGCCCAAACTTCCATTTCTCCAAATCTCTGACCGCCAAACTGGGCTTTACCACCGAGCGGCTGTTGCGTAATAAGACTGTACGGCCCGATTGAACGAGCGTGCATCTTATCATCAACCATGTGGTGCAGCTTGATCATATAAATGATACCTACAGTTGCTTTCTGGTGGAAACGATCGCCCGTTTCACCATCGAACAGGTGAGTGTGACCAAATTTGGGCAAACCAGCGTCTTCGATATATTGGGCAATTTCTTCAGTTGTGGCTCCATCAAAAATTGGAGTAGAAAATCTTACACCGAGCTTTTCACCGGCCCATCCTAATACCGTTTCATAGATTTGGCCCAGGTTCATACGGCTTGGTACGCCCAATGGATTCAACACTACATCTACCGCGCTTCCGTCTTCAAGAAACGGCATGTCCTCCTGCCGAACGATCTTAGCAACGATCCCTTTATTTCCATGACGGCCCGCCATCTTATCTCCCACTTTCAGTTTTCTCTTCACAGCGAGATAAACCTTAGCAAGCTTCAACACACCGGCAGGTAATTCGTCACCAATTGAAATGTTGAATTTTTCTCTCTTATAACGACCCAGCTCCTCGTTGTACTTAATGTTGTAATTGTGCAATAAGATGTTGACCTGGTTATCTATTTTCTTATCGCCCGTCCAGCCAAGCGGATTAATATTTGCATAATCGAGGCCAGAAAGATTTTTAACAGTGAACTTAGCACCTTTCCCGATTTGCACTTCGCCAAAGTTGTTGCTAACACCTGCTGATGCATGATCTTTCAATAAGGTAGTGAGCTTTTGCAGCAACACTTCCATCAAATCGGCTTCGTTCTTTTCGTGTATCCTTTCCAGTTTGTCAATAGCTGCTCGTTCCCTAACCTTAGCATTCTTGTCCTTCTTAGCCCTTTGAAACAACTTCTTGCCAATCACTACACCTTCCACGCCATTCGGCGCTTTCAACGACGCATCTTTTGCATCACCGGCTTTGTCACCAAAGATTGCGCGAAGCAGTTTCTCTTCCGGGGTCGGATCGCTTTCTCCCTTCGGAGTTATTTTACCAATTAAGATATCACCTTCGTTGATCGATGCACCAATGCGAATGATTCCGTTTTCGTCAAGATCCTTCGTTGCTTCTTCAGACACGTTGGGAATATCGGGTGTCAACTCCTCTTCACCAAGTTTCGTATCGCGGACCTCGAGTTCATATTCAGATATGTGAACAGAAGTAAACATATCCTCACGAACCACTTTTTCACTGATAACGATGGCATCTTCGAAGTTGTAACCCTTCCACGGCATGAATGCCACTTTCAGGTTCTTACCCAATGCCAGTTCGCCATTTTGAGTAGCATACCCATCTGTAAGGAAATCGCCTTTTTTAACTTTCTGGCCTTTCTTCACAGCAGGTTTCAGGTTGATACAGGTCTCCTGGTTGGTCTTGATAAACTTAGTTAGTTTATAAACCCTGAGATCTTCTTCAAAACTTACCAGCTTTTCTTCCTCGTCACGCTCATAGCGCACATGAATTTCATTTGCATCAACAAACTCCACCACACCGTGTCCTTCGGCATGAATTTGAATTCGTGCGTCACGTGCGGCTTTCGCTTCAAGACCAGTACCAACGATGGGAACATCGGCACGAATCAGCGGAACTGCCTGGCGTTGCATGTTTGATCCCATCAGCGCACGGTTCGCATCGTCATGTTCGAGGAAAGGAATCAATGAAGCACTCAGACCAACAATCTGGTTGGGTGCCACGTCCATAAATTCCACTTCGTTCTTGTCAAGTATCGGGAAGTCGCCTGTTTCGCGGCTTACAATCTTGTCTTCAATAAAATGTCCTTTTTCGTCAAGCGGAGTATTGGCCTGGGCAATCTTTGCGAGGTCTTCCTCTTCTGCACTTAGGAATTGCAGTTCCCGCATGTTCACCTTCCCTTCATTTACTTTCCTGTATGGTGTTTCAATGAAACCCATACTATTGATCTTCGCATGTACACACAATGTAGAGATCAACCCGATATTCGGTCCTTCCGGAGTTTCGATGGTGCAAAGACGACCGTAGTGAGAATAGTGCACGTCACGAACTTCAAAACCTGCTCTTTCACGACTCAATCCGCCAGGCCCCAGTGCTGAAATACGACGCTTGTGCGTAATCTCGGACAATGGATTGGTCTGATCGAGAAACTGCGATAATTGCGACGTTCCAAAGAATGAATTAATCACGGAAGAAAGTGTTCTCGCATTGATAAGGTCAACAGGAGTAAATACCTCGTTGTCCCGCACATTCATTCTTTCACGGATGGTTCTCGCCATACGCGCAAGACCCACTCCAAACTGCGCATATAATTGTTCACCCACGGTGCGGACACGACGATTGCTCAGGTGATCGATATCATCAATCTCCGCCTTGCCATTGGTAAGACGAACAAGATATTTGATGATAAGAATGATATCTTCCTTTGTTAATGTCTTTTGTTCGAGCGGAGCATCCAGGTTCAGTTTCCTGTTGATCTTGTATCGTCCAACTTCGCCAAGGTCATAACGTTTATCGCTAAAGAACAATTTGTCAATGATACCCCGTGCTGTTTCATTATCGGGAGCATCGGCACCGCGCAACTGGCGATAGATAAACTGAACCGCCTCAAGCTCACTGTTCGAAGTATCTTTATTCAGCGTATTGTAAATAATGGCATAGTCCCCGCCCACATCTTCTCTTTGAATAAACACGCTTTTCACATCCATCTCGGAAATCGTTGTGATCGCCTCCTCATCGAGGACGGTATCCCTTTCCATTACGATTTCATTACGTTCAATGGAGACTACTTCACCGGTGTCCTCATCAACGAAGTCTTCAACCCAGGTTCTCAATACACGTGCAGCAAGACGTTTGCCGAGATACTTGGATAATGTCTTCTTATCAGTCTTTACTTCATCAGCCATACCGAACAATTCCAGTATGTCTTTATCTGTTTCATACCCTATAGAACGAAGCAAAGTAGTAACAGGGAATTTTTTCTTACGGTCGATGTACGCGTACATCACATTATTGATGTCCGTAGCAAACTCCATCCAGGCGCCTTTGAAAGGAATAACCCTTGCTGAATAAATCTTGGTTCCGTTGGGGTGAATAGACTGTCCAAAGAATACGCCAGGTGAACGATGCAACTGGCTTACTACTACACGCTCCGCACCATTGATCACAAAGGTGCCGCGAGGCGTCATGTAAGGAATGTTGCCAAGGAATACGTCCTGGACAATGGTTTGAAAGTCAACGTGCTCTTCATCATTACAGCTCAACCTGAGTTTTGCTTTCAGAGGTACAGCATAAGTCAGGCCGCGCTCCATACATTCCTCTATGGTGTATCTCGGCGGATCAATAAAGTAATCGAGAAACTCGAGTACAAAGATGTTCCTGGTATCGGTGATCGGAAAATTGTCTTTAAAAACACGAAACAACCCTTCTATATTGCGTTTGTCAGGTGTTGTTTCTAACTGGAAAAATTCTTTAAATGACTGGATCTGTACTTCAAGGAGGTCCGGTGTTTCAGCCAGGTGCTTGATTTTACCGAAGTCCACCCTTGAGTTCAATTTTGTTGAAGACATATTCGTAAAAACCGGTTTAAAAGAGTTGACTGACACACAAATCGGTCACAGGCCATCATTTTATTACAAACGATATCCAGTGACGTTCAATTAGTTAAGTCTGATTTGGGATGTCAAATTGTTTTTGGCCAAAATAAAGGACTGCAAAGGTAAGGAATTAAACTTCTCAACCAAGAAAAAATTGCCGACAAAAACCCCGCCAAAAATTGGGGAAAACCTTTTTGAAGCAGGTTGCTCTGGCTTAGTTTGCTTTTAAAAAGAATGGGTTGGAATGACGCGATTCGTGATTATTTCACTTTTACCCGCAAAGAACGGATAGGTTTGCTCCTCATCATCATAGTTATAATTGTGGTGTTCTTCCTTCCCATGTTTTTTAAAAAGAGGAATGTCGCGGAGATAACCCTCATCGATAGTGCCTTAATAAATTCATTGAAAGCATCCACGACTACTGCTGAACCTGCTGAAAATGATTTTGATGATAACCAAACCAGTGATTACCAGTTTGATTCATCGGTGGCGTATTCCGTGCATCATACACCGTCAGAATTATTCGCCTTTGACCCCAATACTCTTTCGGTCTCAGGATGGAAAAAACTTGGTATTCGCGACAAGACAATTCAAACTATCCTGAATTTTCGCAACAAAGGGGGTCGTTTTAAAAAAGCCAACGATCTGCAACGCATATATGGTTTGTCCATGAAAGACTATGCACGTTTAGTTCCTTATGTAGCTATTGAAACAACGGCAGACGAAAAATTACGGGCTGATGTGACAGGCACGATCTATCACATAGCGGACAAGACCTCACATAACAGGTCTTTTCTTGATATCAATATGGCAGATACTTCAGCTTTCATAAATCTACCAGGCATCGGCAATAAACTCGCAGCAAGGATTGTAAATTTCAGAAATAAACTTGGCGGCTTTTATTCGATCGAGCAGGTCGGTGAAACCTTTGGTCTGGCAGACTCAACATTTCAAAAAATCAAACCTTTTTTACGGCTGGCTGATTCCACCGTAAAAAAATTCGATGTCAACATTGCTTCCGCCGATGAATTAAAATCCCATCCATACATAAGATGGCAAATCGCAAATGCCATCGTAGCCTACAGGCAGGAGCACGGAACATTTACAAAAATCGAAGACATCAGGAAGGTCATGGCTGTAACAGCCGACGACTTTAAGAAAATATCGAGATACATTGTTGTGCAATAAAAAACCCTTCGTCAGCTGCGAAGGGTTTTTCAAATTCTTGCTTAAAGAAATTATGCGATCTCTACTTCTGCACCGGCTTCTTTGAGCTTAGCAGCGATTTCCTCAGCTTCTGCTTTCGCAACGCCTTCTTTAATTGGTTTCGGCGCACCATCAACCAAGTCTTTAGCTTCCTTCAAACCTAACCCGGTAAGGTCTTTCACAATCTTTACAACGTTAAGTTTGTTGGCTCCTGCAGCTTTCAGGACTACATTGAATGCAGTCTTCTCTTCCACAGCTGCGGCTCCGCCACCAGCGGCGGGTCCGGCTGCAACTGCTACTGCGGCAGCTGCCGGCTCAATGCCATACTCCTCTTTAAGAATCTGTGCTAATTCGTTTACTTCTTTTACAGTCAGGTTTACTAACTGATCTGCGAATGCTTTTAAATCTGCCATTTTTTACATTTTTAAATAACCGCCTTCATAGTCCGGAAGACTCCGGCGGAG
>Ga0157380_10001226_pt1 | contig 16640 bp, 12 predicted proteins | sample S35metaG_FD_119757 | JGI IMG/M metagenome (GOLD analysis project Ga0157380, IMG submission 119757) | Switchgrass rhizosphere microbial communities from Kellogg Biological Station, Michigan, USA - S3-5 metaG | ecosystem: Host-associated > Plants > Roots > Rhizosphere > Soil | place: USA... | reverse complement strand
GAGCAAGGTCGACACGCCGTTCGCACGGCAATCGAGCAATGGGGGATTGCGGGCATTGGTGGCTGCTCCCTTGCTCACCGAGAACGAAGTGTTCGGCGTCCTCATCGTCGCGCGCACCACTGTGGATAGTTTCAGCAGCGGCGAATGCGAGTTCATGCGGCAACTCAGCGACCATGTGGCGCTCGCCGCGCATCAATCGCAACTGTATCAATCGTTGCAATCCGCTTACCAGGAATTGCGCCAGACACAGCAGGCGGTGATGCAACAAGAGCGCCTGCGCGTGCTGGGTCAGATGGCCAGCGGCATCGCTCACGACATCAACAATGCGATTTCACCGGTCGCGCTCTATACCGAGACATTGCTGGAGCGCGAGACGCACCTGTCCGCACAGGGCCGGGGATTCCTGGAAACCATCCGCCGCTCCATCGAAGACGTCGCGGAAACCGTGGGACGAATGCGTGAGTTCTATCGGCAGCGCGAGCAAGAGATCCCGATGTCGCCGCTGCAGTTGAATGCGTTGGTGCCGCAGGTCGTCGAACTCACCCGCGCTCGCTGGTCGGACATGGCCCAACTGCGTGGTCACGTGATCGGGCTGCGGACCGAACTCGCCCCTGGCTTGCCGCCGATGCTCGGTATCGAAAGCGAACTGCGCGAGGCGCTGACCAACCTGATTTTCAATGCGGTGGACGCGATGCCCCAGGGTGGAAAGTTGACCGTGCGCACTACGATCGGAATGGAAGGCCCCGCCGGGATAGAGGACGATTCGCGCCAGCGAGTGCAGATGGAAGTCATCGATACCGGCATCGGCATGGATGAAGAAACGCGACGGCGCTGCCTGGAACTGTTTTTCACCACCAAGGGCGAGCGTGGCACGGGCCTCGGCCTGGCGATGGTCTACGGCATCGTGCAACGGCACAACGGCGAGATCGATATCGACAGCGCCCCGGGCAAGGGCACGCGCGTAACGCTGAAATTTCCGGTGTCGCGCGCAATCGCTCCGGTACAGTCAGCTGTCGTTGCTTCATTGCCGAGGGGCCTGCGCGTCCTGGTGGTCGACGACGATCCCATCATTCTCGAATCCATGCAGGTGGTGCTGGATAACGATGGCTGCATCGTGGTCCCGGCCGAAGGCGGGCAGCAGGGCATCGACGCATTCGATGCAGCGCTCGCGAGCGGGCTGCCGTTCGACCTGGTCATCACCGATTTAGGCATGCCGGCGATCGACGGCCGTGCCGTCGCTGCCGCGGTCAAGGCGAAGTCGACCGTTCCGGTCGTCATGCTGACGGGCTGGGGCCAGCGCATGGTCAACGACGGCGAAACGCCGCCGCATGTCGACAAGGTGATGAGCAAGCCGCCCAAACCTCGCGACTTGCGCGCGACGATAGCGGAACTGATCACGCGGCCGACTCACGTTTGACCGTTCGGGGGACTATAGAGCTTCCCGAAATGACTTCTTCGATCCCTGCGGCTGTGACCGCCAGTATTGAGGCGGTGCATCTACCTGGGCGCCGAGTGTTGCCGCTGCGTGCCACGGCCAACGCGGGTCGTAGAGCATGCCCCGTGCAAGCGCGACGAAATCCGCTTTGCCGTTGGCGACGATTTCTTCTGCCTGTTGTACATCGGTGATCAAGCCTACCGCCGCCGTGTTGAGGCCGGTCGCCTGTTTGATCCGCTGCGCGAACGGAACCTGGTAACCGGGCCCGATCGCGATCTTCTGCGCCGACGACAGGCCGGCGGAGGACGCGGTGATCCAATCGACGCCGCGTTCCTTCAATTGCTTCGCCAAGGCGATCGTCTGTTCGAGGTCCCATCCATTCTCGACCCAGTCGGTCGCCGACACACGCACGCCGACAGGCTTGTCCTCGGGAACGACTTCACGCACCGCTTCGAACACTTCGAGTGGAAAGCGCAATCGATTCTCCAGCGATCCGCCGTACGCATCGGTTCGCTTGTTGGAGAGCGGCGAGAGAAACTCGTGCAACAGGTAGCCATGGGCCGCATGGATTTCGATTCCATCGATGCCGAGCCGCAGCGCGCGTTTCGCCGTTGCGACGAATGCTTCACGCACACGCTTGAGACCCGCTGCATCGAGTGCATGCGGTACGGTGTCGCTCTCCAAGTACGGTATCGGCGACGGCGCAAAGGGCACCCAGCCGCCTCTATCGAGAGGAATATTGCGACCGCCGATCCAGGGAACTTCGCACGACGCTTTGCGGCCGGCGTGCGCCAGTTGCATCATCACGGCGATCTTCGAATGCTTGCGGATCGCGGCCAGCACCGGCGCCAACGCGGCTTCCGTCGCGTCGTCCCACAAGCCCAGGTCGGCGGGGGTGATGCGTCCCTCGGGTTCGACCGACGTCGCTTCGATACAAAGCAGGCCCGCGCCGGACAGTGCCAGGCTGCCGAGATGAATCATGTGCCATGCAGTCGCCTGGCCGTTCTCGGCGGAGTACTGGCACATCGGCGACACGAAAATGCGATTGGCCAGCGTGACGCCACGCAGCCGGAAGGGAACGAACAGCTGACTCATGATGACAATTCCGCAAGAACAGCCGACGGCCGGGGATGAGAGGCATGATAGCTACAAGCCCATTGGCGGTGCAGCGCATCCCGGTCACGGAACTGTTGCCTATTGCTGTCTATTCAGTGCCGCCGGCATAGCGGAGAATGCCGGGTCCTCACGTACCGACATAGCCCACGATACCGATCCATGCGCGAAAAACTCTTTGCCCCGCTGCTCGGCGTCCTGCTGTCTGGAGCATTTGCATCGCAGGTCGGTGCAGCCGCCGCAACGCAGAAGCCGGCGGTCGCGGGAAAACCGGCCGAAAAATCCACGCGAAACACCTCCGAAACAACGCCGGAGAGACCTCGTGCGGTGGTGATGACGGGCGAGCAGGTGGTGCAGATCCTCGACAAGACCGTCGACTGGTACCGGACGCTCGGCACGCAGCAGCAGGCGGCGACCCAGCCCAGTGACCTGCTGATCCTCTATGCCAATCGGCAGACTGCCGACAAGGTGATGGCGCTGGCATTCGAGATCGCGCGGGCGAATGCCGAATTGTTGAGCAGCGAGGCGAGCGCTGCGTCGGCTGACCTGGAAGAGGGTGCGCCTTCCTCACAGGCGTTGCACCAGCTGCTGAAAAAACTGGATCAGCATCGCACCAACGTACGGGCGGAAATGGATGCCGTGCGCAAGCAACTCGCTACCGCCAACGCGAAGAACAAACCCGAGCTGCAGAACCGCCTGGGCGTGCTGCAAGGGGAGTTCGACCTGGTCAATGCGCGCATCAACCTTCGTGACACCATGGCCCAGTTCGCGAGCGAGAACGATGCCAAAGGCTTCGACGCGAATGCACTGAAGACCCACATCGATGCCATCGCCGCGTCGATACCGTCGTCGGCCCCGCTGATGGCGCCAGCCGCAACTGCCGCCGCGTCGACCGAATCCAGCGGACCGGTCCAGGAGCTGATTCCCTCGGGTAGTCCATCGAGCCAGCTCGCGATCTGGAGTTCGGCCGCCACCGTGCTGCGGCTGGGAGCCAAGATTCGCACCATCGAAACGATCGACGAGCGCACGGCTGCGCTGCAGGATGTGTTCACCGGCATTCGGACCGCGCCCATCGAACAGATCAAGTCGCTCGCGTCACGGGGCGATGTGTTGGCTGCCCAGGCGGACACTGCGAGCAGCGAGATCCTGAAAGGCATGCGCGATCAGTTCGACACGCTCGCGTGGCTGTTCAAGCAGACCTCGTCCATCCTCACGCCGCTGAGCAAGGAAGACGTGCTGCTCAAACAGTATCGCAACAACCTGGCCAACTGGCGCGACGCGACCCGCAAGCAGTATCACGAAGCGTTGCAGGCCCTGGGCTGGCGGCTCGCCGTCCTGGCCGGACTGCTGGCGGCCGTCTTCATTGCGTCGGAACTCTGGCGCCGTGCCGTCTACAAGTATGTGACCGAACCCAAGCGGCAGTATCGACTGCTGCTGGTTCGCAAGATCATTTTCTGGTGCCTGGTCGTCGCTATCGTCGGCTCGACCTTCGCGACCGAACTGGGATCGCTGGTGACGTTCGCCGGATTGATCACCGCCGGTCTCGCAGTTGCGATGCAGAGTGTGCTCGTGTCGCTGGTCGGCTATTTCTTTCTCATCGGCAAGTACGGTATTCGCGTCGGCGATCGCGTGCAGATCGGCAACGTGACCGGCGAAGTGATCGAGCTGGGCCTGGTGCGCATGCACCTGATGGAGTTGAGCAGCGGACAAGGCCCGCTCGGGCCGACGGGTCGCGTGGTGGCGTTCGCGAACTCCATCGTGTTCCAGGCATCCGGCGGCATGTTCAAGCAGATCCCCGGCGTCAATCTCGCGTGGCATGACATCACGTTGAAACTGCCCGGCGGCATCAACTATGCGACGGTGAAAGAAATGCTGGCGCAAGCGGTGAGCGACGTCACCAAGGACTACCGCGAAGACATCATGCGACAGACGCGGGAAATCCAGAAAACCGGCATTTCGTCGAGTGCGACCGACGAAGCGCAGCCGCAAGTGCAACTGCGCTTCTCCGCCGATGGCGTCGAAGCGCTGGTTCGCTATCCGGTGCAGCTCCAGCATGCGGCGGAGATCGACGAGCGAGTCTCGCAGGTCCTGTTGAACGTGATCTCGAACCTGGAATCGGGGACGGCTCGCTTGCCGGCACTGCCCGCCTGACCGCTCATCCGCGCTTCGGAATTTGGACACCCTTGATGACTGCAGGACGCGCGAGAAACACGTCTAGAGCCCGCTTGACCTGCGGATAGTCGTGGAAGCCCACGATCTCGGCGGCGCCGTAGAAGCCGATGAGATTGCGCACCAAGGGGAAGATGGCGATATCGGCGATGCTGTAGTCGTCGCCCATGATCCATTGGCGATCCTGCAGGCGTGAATCCAGGACATATAGCAGTCGCCGCGACTCCGCGACGTAGCGGTCGCGAGGACGTTTGTCTTCGTAGTCCTTGCCGGCGAATTTATGGAAGAAGCCAACCTGGCCGAACATCGGCCCGACGCCTGCGACCTGGAAGATCACCCATTGAATGGTTTCGTAGCGAGCCGCGGCGTTGCGGGGCAGGAACTTGCCGCTCTTCTCGGCTAGATAAATCAGGATGGCGCCCGACTCGAACAGCGGCAGCGGCTGGCCGTCCGGGCCGTTGGGATCGATGATCGCCGGAATCTTTCCGTACGGATTCAGCGAAAGAAATTCGGGCGACCGCTGCTCGTTCTTGTCGAAGTCGACTGCGTGCGGTTCGTAAGGCAACCCGGTTTCTTCGAGCATGACCGACGCCTTCACGCCGTTCGGAGTGGGCAGGCCGTAAAGCTGGATGCGATCGGGGAAGCGCGGCGGCCATTTCCTGGTGATCGCAAAAGTAGACAAGGCAGGTGCGGATACGTCCGTCATGAAAATCCCCGGTGCGTGAAGGACTCAGTGTCCACGTCGTTACAATCGGTCGCAAGTGCAGCCGCACCGCGCGGAACTGCTCAAAGCACCAACAATCCAATCCGACATGACCGTTGTTGCATCAAGGGGTCGTGTCATGAAGATAGGTAAACGTGCGGTAATTTCAGCTGTGGTTAAGGTTGCGGCCGCGGTGACCGTCAGTTCGGCGCCATTCTATGCGGCGACGGCCGCCACCAGTCCGGCTCCCGCCGAGCAATCGATTCCGTTCGTCAATCACGGCGGCATCTACAACTGGGAAGCCGACAAGGATCGCGGCGTGTGGGTCCAGGACAGTCATCGCCGCTGGTTCTATGCCAGGGTGATGGGGCCGTGTCCGGGACTCAACTTCACGGAACGGCTCGGCTTCGATACGCGGCCCATGGGATCGTTGGACCGCTTCAGCTCGCTGATCGTTCCCGGCTGGGGCCGCTGCCAGTTGCAGAGCCTGCTGCCGAGCGAAGGTCCGCCCAAGAAGGTCAAGCCGCAAGCGAAACAGCCGGCGCCCGAGCCCGCTGCAGTCGAGGACAAGCAGGCAACATGACCTCAGCGGAGGACCTCGGAGATCGCTGCAATCGCGGTCTCCACCTCCGCTCGGCTCACATCGAGATGCGTTACTGCGCGAATCATTCCGCTGACCGCACTTACTCGTACGTTACGCTTGGCCAGCTGCGACACAAAGACGTCGTTAGCAACGCGAGTGCCGCGCACATCGAAGAAGACGATATTGGTTTCCGGCTGCGGCGTGCGGATAGCGACGCCAGGCATGGCCGCCAAGGCTTGTGCAAGAATTCTCGCATTCGCGTGATCATCCGCAAGCCGTTCGACATGATGGTCGAGCGCATATAGACAACCTGCGGCGGCTATACCTGCCTGGCGCATGGCGCCACCGAATAAATGCTTGTAGCGCCGTGCCTCCGCAATGAATGGCTTGCTGCCTGCGAGCACGGCACCGATCGGCGCGCCGAGGCCTTTGGTGAAATCCAACCAGACGCTGTCGACATGCTTGCCGAATTCAGCTGCGGCGACGCCACTGGCAACACACGCGTTGAGCAATCGAGCACCGTCCATATGCATCGCTAGTCCTTGCGAGCGCGCGACTGCGGACACATCGCCCAATTCAGCGAGCGACCAGATCGAGCCGCCCCCGAAGTTGTGCGTCTGCTCGACACAGACCAATCGCGGCTGCGGACCATAAGGTGAGGGCAATGTCCGCAATCTTGCGAGGGCTTCTGTCAGCTGTGCTGCACCGAAGATTCCACGCGAGGTAGCGATAGGTTCGATCAGCACGCCGGAGACCAGCGCCGCGCCTCCGGACTCGGCCCGAATCACGTGCGCCATGCTCTCGGCGATGACGGCATCTCCCGGACGCGTATGCACCTTCACCGAGACGAGGTTGCACATCGTGCCGGTGGGAAACCACAGCGCCGCTTCTTTGCCCAGCAACGCCGCGACCCGCTCCTGCAGCCGATTGATGGTCGGATCTTCGTTGCGTTGTTCGTCGCCCACCTCTGCCTGCGCCATTGCTTGCCGCATCGCCGGCGTCGGACGGGTTTCGGTATCGCTTGCGAGTGAAATCAGGCGCTGTGCAGATATTGCCTGCATAAGTGTCCCGTGGTCGGATGACGCTCAAGGGGGCCTATCATAGCGGCAAAGTAGCGAAGGATCGGCGGTCCGACGAGCGCACGAAGCTCTGATTTTTATTCTTTTTCTGCTCCGTGTTCCCCGTGCGATATATCTTTCGGAGTCTTCAAACAGGCACGGCGGTGAGTATTGCTGGTGGTGCGCACTAGTGCTGCGGCATCCCCCAGCGTTCTAAAGATATATCGCACGGAGAACACGGAGCAGAGAAAACGGGTCGGAGCTGAAAAGGGGCACGGACCAGATCAGTCCGTGCCCCGTGCGATACCTATCTAGGCTAAGGCTCGCCCTTCAGAGGACCGAACTCCGGCGGAGGCAGGCGATGGCGCGTCGCCGATTCGTAGGCTGAGGCGATACGCAGCAGCAGCGGTTCGTCGAAGGGGCGGCCGACGAAGTCGACGCCGACGGGCAGCTTGGCTTTGATCGGGCCGACGAGACGGATCTTGCGATCGTATTCGGGACGAGGCTCACCGCGTTCGCTGCCACCGCCGCCGCCGACGAATTCAGACGCGGGAATGGCTTCCGCTTTCGGGTCGCGAATCCAGTCCCACACTTCCGTCGTGAAACCCGCCGGCACGGTGATCACAGGAAAACCCTGTGCGCCGAGGAAGGTCCACACGCCGGCACGAGCATTGGGCGGCGGACCGCTAGCCGCTCCGAGTTTCGTCGGTGGCAGGTTCGCAGTCGGATACACGAGAGCATCGAGCTTCTGTTCGGCCATGCATTGCAGGATCATCTGCTGGATCGAGAAACGGCGCAGCATGCGGCCGGACATGTCGTACTGCATGTCCTTCTGCGCGTTTTCGCGGCCGCGCTTCGGCGTACGGAAGTTGGGTTCATCGTAGAACGTCGACTTCGCGATCAGGTCGGCATTGCTCTTGATGTTGGCGTCGCCGCGTTCACGCAGGTACAGGTCGAGCATGTACTTCGCCTGGCCTTCGGCTTCGTTCTGGCCGAAGTCGCGCAGGGTCAGCTTCTGCGGCACCAGCGACGCATCGAACTTCACGTCGAGCAGCTTCGATACATGATCCGTCGTCGGCTTGCCGTCCTTGTCGACGGGGAACACGTCGGGGTAGCGCTTGGTGTAGAGCTTGTTGTCGTCCTGCGGCGCCAATTTTTGCAGGCAGCTCGAGAACAGGTCGCCGTCCGGACCTGGATCGACCACCGTCGCGCCGAGCTTGGCGAGATCGGCCGCCGCTGCGCTTACCAGGTCGATGGTCTGTTCATCTTCCTTGTTGAACAGCTTCTTGCTCATGTATTCGCGTACGACGCCAATGCGCAGGCCTTGCAGACTCGTTTCATGTGCGAAGCTGTAGTACGGCTGCTTCGGCAGTCGGCCGATGTTGAACGCAGTCAGTTCGTCTTTCGGATCGTAGCCGGCGATGACATCGAGAATACGGGCCGCGTCGCCGACGGTGCGGCAGATCGGACCGACGCGCGTGTTGATGCCGATCTGGATCATGCCTTTGCGCGAGACGAGTTCTTCCGTACCAGCAATGCCGACTGCGCTCGCCGCGCTTGCCGGACCGCGAATGGACGAGCCGGATTCTTCGGCGATCGCGCAGGTCACGAAGTTGGCGCCCACCGACGATCCCGAGCCGGAGCTCGAGCCGCGCGGAATGCGTTCGGTATCGTAGGGATTGCAGAACGTGCCACCGAACGAGCTGCGTGGAATAGCGGATGCGTATTCACCCAGGTTGGCCTTGGCGAGAATGATGGCGCCGGCCGCACGCAAGCGTTCGACGAACGTGGAATCCAGCGGCGGCCGATCGTTCGCATACGGAACATCGGCGCCGGCCGTGGTGCGCATATCGAAGGTGTCGTACTGATCCTTGATCGCCATGACCACGCCGTGCAGCGGACCGACCAGCTTGCCGGTGCGCTTGAATTCGGCATCCAGCCTGGCGGCGACTTCCAATGCGTCCGGCATCTTCGGATCGCTGTCGACGCTGTCAGTCATGCTGCGCGCCTTGCGATCGTCGAAGCCCATCGACTTACGTGTCGCCGGACGCAGGTTCAATGTCGACAAGGCGTTGATCTGTCCCGCATGTGGAATCGTCTGGACCGGACCGAGAATGCCTTGCGGCTGCTTCACGCAAGTCCCGTTGTATGCCTTGATACGCGCCAGGTACAGTTTCACCAGTTCGGTGGACGTGAGCTGTCCGGTGAGAATGGCGCTCTGGATATCGGCGATGGTCGCTTCTTCCAGATGAAACTTCGGCGCGGCGTTGGCGGCCGGAGCGACGCCGAGCATGCCGCTCGCCGCGGTCATCAGCGTCGCTGCAATACTGGAAAGAAGAGAACCGGTCGGTCGGAATCGGGATGTGCGTATCCCGGAGTGCTTGGTCATGCTGAACTCGCTGGCGGAGGGGTGTTATATGGCCCGCAGCTCACCTCGAGTGCGGACATTTCCGGCAGGGAGTCAGACGGTGCGGCAACAGCGCACCCTACTGGCGCACCCGGTTCGGCAGGAGCTTCGGCAGGGGAGATGGGATTACGTTTTCGACAGATGCTACACGAATCTTGCTTGCGGGCCGCGCGGCGCTCGGAGCACCATTGCCGATCCGACGACTGTCTCATCCGACGCAGTCGCAAGCGAAGACCGGGACTCACTCGAAACATCAGGAGACTGACTGCATGTGCGACAACGATTCGCTCGACGACATGACCGAGTATCAACTCCGGGCAGGAGTGTCGCGTCGACAGTTCGGTGCGATCACGCTCGGCGCCGGCGCGATGGCCATGCTGCCCGAATTCGCGAGTGCCGCTGCCATGGAAACTACGGATGCCGAAGTCGAAATCAAAACTGCCGACGGCACGGCCGATGCCTATTTCGTCCATCCCGCGAAGGGCAAGTATCCCGCGGTGCTGATCTGGCCGGATATCTTCGGCCTGCGTCCGACGTTCCGGCAGATGGGCAAACGCCTGGCCGAATCGGGCTATACGGTGCTGGTGGTCAATCCGTTCTATCGCACGAAGAAAGCGCCGACCGCGCCCGAGAAAGCGGACTTCAACGATCCCGAGACGCGCAAAGCACTCATGGCGCTGGCAGGCTCATTGAGTCCGCAGACGGCGGAAGTCGATGCCAAAGCATTCGTCGCCTGGCTCGACCGGCAGTCGCCGGTCGATACCAAGAAAAAAATGGGCACCACCGGCTATTGCATGGGTGGTCCATACACCATGCGCACCGCAGCGCTGTTCCCCGATCGCGTCGGCGCCGGCGGTTCGTTCCATGGAGGCGGCCTGGTGACCGACAAGCCCGAGAGCCCGCACCTGCTGGTGCCGAAGATGAAGGCACGATTCCTGTTCGCCATCGCCGAGAACGACGACCAGCGCCAACCGGAAGCGAAAGACGTGCTCAAAAAAGCCTTCGCCGACGCCAAGCTGCCTGCCGAAATCGAAGTCTATGCCGCCCAGCATGGCTGGTGCCCGCCCGATTCGCAGGTCTACAACGCGGATCTCGCGGAGAAAGCCTGGAGCCGATTGCTCGTGACCTTCAAGGCCGGATTGGTGTAACGCCTCGTCCCATTCTGCATCTTCGAACCACCAGCGTTTCCCGGATGAAGATCGGGGACACTCGTCGCTGCCGCGACGAGTGTCCCCGGCGCGGCGGCGCTATATACTTCCCCACCACTCGGTCCTCAGCAGGTTGCCGCCTGCCAAGCGGGCCCGCCCTCGCCAGTCTTTCCTGGAGCATCGAGTCATGTCTCTCAAAGGCAAAACCCTATTCATCACCGGAGCCTCGCGCGGCATAGGCCTTGCGATCGCGATCCGCGCTGCACGCGATGGGGCCAATATCGCCATCGCAGCCAAGAGCGACCAACCCAATCCCAAACTGCCCGGCACCATTCATACGGCGGCAGCAGAAATCGAAGCTGCGGGCGGCAAGGCGTTGCCCATGCAGGTCGATATTCGCGATGACGAGGCCGTGGCCGTTGCGGTGAAGCAATGTGCGGAGCGCTTCGGCGGCATCGATATCCTGGTCAACAATGCCAGCGCCATTTCATTGACGCCGACCGCGGAAACGCCGATGAAGCGTTTCGACCTGATGTTCGGTGTCAATGTCCGCGGCACGTATGTATGTTCGCAGGCTTGCCTGCCGTACCTGGCTCAATCGGCGCAGGCCGGCCGCAATCCGCACATCATGAACCTGTCGCCGCCGCTGAGCATGAAGGAAAAATGGTTTGCGCCGCACGTCGCCTACAGCATGGCGAAGTACGGGATGAGCATGTGCGTGCTCGGCATGGCCGGAGAATTCCGCCCGCTCGGCATCGGCGTGAATGCGTTGTGGCCGCGGACGGCGATTGCGACTGCCGCGCTCAAAATGATTCCAGGCGCCCATGCCGAGTTGGCTCGCACGCCGGAAATTCTGGCGGACGCGGCGCATGTCATTCTCAATCGCAATGCCCGCGAATGCACCGGCAATTTCTTCATCGACGATGAAGTGCTCACGGCGGCGGGCGTAAAGGACCTGAGCAAGTATGCGGTGACGCCGGGCAATACGCAGTTCACACCGGATTTCTTCGTCGATTGACAGCGGACACGCGTCGGCCCATCGCAAAAGGATAAGTGCAACATTCGCATGTCAGCTTGGGCGACCGGCTCGTCAGGCCGCACATGAGTACGCATCGATGGCGACGACAGTGTCCAGATGGAGCCATGGTTTCGTTCTGTTCGGATTGATGGTGGCAAGCGTGAATTCACTGGCGCAAGTGTCTGCGAAAACGCCTTGGAAAACGCTGAACGGCGAGCAACCACTCGTCATCGGTCATCGCGGAGCGCCGGGATATCGGCCGGATCACACGCTCGCGTCCTATGAACTGGCCATCCAGTTCGGCGCCGATTTCATCGAGCCGGACCTGGTCGCGACCAAGGACGGCCAGCTCATCGCTCGGCACGAACCGCTGTTGGATGCAACCACGGACGTGAGCCAGCATCCAGAATTCGCTGCACGCAAGACCACGCGGACCATGGATGGCAAGTCCATCACGGGTTTCTACGCGAGCGATTTCACGTTGCAGGAAATCAAGACGCTGCGCGCCGTGCAGCCAATTGCGGCTCGTTCGAAAGAGTACGACGGCAAGTTCGAGATTCCGACCTTCGAAGAAATCCTGCAGCTGCTGGATCGAACGAATGCACGGCGCGCCAAGCCCATCGGCGTCTATCCGGAAACCAAGCATCCCTCGTTTCATCTCGCGCTGGGATTGTCGCTGGAAGATCGATTGCTCGACGCGTTGCGCAAGCATCATCTCGAAGGCGCGACTGCGCCGGTGTTCATCCAGTCGTTCGAAAGCGCCAATCTGCAGTATCTGCGCGGTAAAACGCAGACGCGGCAAGTGCAGCTGATGGATGACGGCGCGCTGCTGTACGACGCGAGCGGCAAGACGGTCACCGGCGTTGCGATTCCCGACTGGGGCGACAAGCGTGGCGGCACCGCGCCGAAAACGTTGGCCGACATCGCGCTCTATGCGAATGCCATCGGTCCCTACAAGCGGCAGATCCTGGTGGAAAGGAGCGGGCTGCCGCTCATGCCGACGACCGTCATCGACCAAGCGCATGCCGCCGGCCTGCTGGTGCACACCTATACTTTTCGCAACGAGCCGGCAACGCTCGCTCCCGAATACCACAACGATCCCCTGCTCGAATACCGGCAGATTTTCAGCTTGGGCGTCGACGGCGTGTTTTCCGATTTCGCCGACACGGCACTCGAGGCGCGTGAGCAGTTCGGACGCGGTAACTAGAGACCGCGTCCGCTCGGCTTCATCTGTTCAGCTGCCCACTCAGGAACTCAACAGGTCAGCGACCGCATCCAGGCCGAGCTTGTCCGCGCTCTCGGCCGCCGTCAGTCCTTCTTTGTTTTTCACTCGCGGATCGACGCCGCTTTCCAGCAGGAACTCGGCGACTCGCAGTGCCTGTTGTTCGTCTTCGGGCAGATAGAACAGCAGCGAAGCCTCGTCGAGGCAGAGAAAACGTGGATCTGCCGTGGCGAGTTCGCGCAAGCGCTCGACATTGCCCGAGTAAGTCAGCTCCTTGGCGTCACGGCTCAGGCGGCCCAGCAGTTCGAGCATCTTTTGTTGGCGGCCGACCAGAGCCCACCCGAGAGGAATCCCGTTGTGCCGCTTCTCGCGTGGATCGATCTGTGCGCCGCGATCGATCAGGAGCTGGCCCACACGAACGGAACCGCTGCTGGCCGCTGCGTGCAACGGGCGATGGTTTTCCTGGTTGGCTACGTCAGGGGACGTGCCGAGATCGAGCAGGAACGTTGCCACCTCGAGTAGATCGTACTGCGCCGCATGCAGCAACGGCCCTGGGTCGCGCAGAAAGCCAGGATTCTCCCGTGCCAGCCTGTTCGCGGTTTCACGATCCAACCGCATGCAGGCAGCCTGGAATGCATCGCGACCCGTGAGTGCCCCCGGCTTGGCGCCGAAGCGCTCCAATAGCGCGGCCATTTCGCTGAAGCCTCCCAGCATCGCTTCGGTGTGCAGCGAGCGTTTCGAATAGTAATGGTCACTGGCCGCATCGGCCCCGCGATCCAACAACCACGCCGCGCGCCGCATGCGGTTGCGGCTCACATCGAGGGAAAGCAGGTAGGTAAGGATGCCGCGCTCAGGCCAGGTGGATGAGGGATCGCTCCACTTGTGCAATTCGTTGCGCCGCGCGGAATGGTCGTATAGAAAATCCAGCCAGAACGTATCGTCGCCAGCCAGTGCAGTGTCGTACAACGTCTGGGGATCGTACGGATCGGCTCCGCGATCGATCAACAACTCCGCGAGCGCAACCGCATGCGGATGCGGCGGCTGAGCGAACTCGCCGCCGCCGATCGCTCCGGTCAAGCAATGAAACAGGCTGTCTGGATTGCCAAGATGACAGACCGGATCCGCACCGGCATCCAGTAATGCATTCGCAATCGCCGACGCATTGTCGGCGGCTGCCGGCAGCGGCAACCGTCCATAGCAAACATAGAGCAACGGTTCGAATTGCTGCGGACCGGCTTTCTCCATGGCCGCCCCGGGACGCAGAGCCAGGATGCGTTCGACCTCCTCGAGATCGCCGCTGACCGCCGCTGCATGAATGTTGTCACGCAGGATGTCCGGATGACGTTCTAGAATTCGCGCGGCATACCGCCAACGGGAGGGATCGTCGCTATAAGCAGGATCCCAGATGTTCGTGCCCGGTCGAGTGCCGTAGTGAAGACAGGAGTGTTCGAGAAACTCGGCAACGCGCTGCTGATGGCTTCGCTGCGCCATCGCGTTGTCTGCGAGCAATGTTTTCAACGCCACCCAGTCGGTAGCCCCATGCTCTCTCGCAAGTGCATGCTGGATGTCGCGCAACACGGGAGAACTTGAGACTTCAGGGTAGCTGCGTCGCAGGCGCTCCACCGCCTGGGCATCGTTGGCGCGAATCGCCTGGAGCCAGCGCTTCGCTTCTTTACGCAGCGTATCGAGACTGCTCTTCGCAGTGAGCTTTCTATGCATGACAACCTTCCTTCCACGAGTTGCCTGGAGTTCGCTTAAACAGGCGGGAAGTAAGGTCTGCCGATCGCTTCGGATCGAATGGGTGGGAGTCCTCTCCCTTGCCGCGAACAGGTGGCACCCCATGTGTGCGCTGGGGAGTAGTGTCGGAGGACCGGGTGGCGATTGTCAATCGGGAGCGATGGGCGTTGAAGAAGATGTCATAATTGATCGACAGTCGCGCGCGAGCCAAAAAGGCGTCACTGACAGGTGGTACGATGACGGCTGTATCCCGTCTTGGAAGGCAAATCGCCGAGGTCACGGCGGTCCTCAAACGGATCGGGGCGAGTTACGCCTTGATCGGTGGCCTTGCATTGGCGTCGCACAAAGTCATTCGTGCAACCCAGGACGTAGATCTGCTCACCGATCAGGATCGCGCGGACGAGATTCACGTCGAGTTGACCAAGCTGGGCTATCGGTGCCTGCATCGGAGCACTGAGGCTGGAAACTACGTTCGCGGTGATGAACGCGTTGATTTGCTATATGCCAGTCGCCCAATTGCTCGCCGCTTGCTTGCTGGGGCGACCGAACTGAACACGTCTTTGGGGGAGCTACGAGTCATCAGTACGGAAGGACTGATCGGATTCAAACTGCAAGGCTTGGTGAACAATGCACGCCGAACGCAGGATCTCGAAGATATTCGCGCGTTGTTGCGAGCCAATCGAGACACTCTGGACTTGGCGGAAGTGACGGGGTATTTTCGATTGTTCAACAAGGAATCGCTACTGAATGAACTCCTCCGTGACCTCAAGTGAGCAACCATTTGCGTTGGAAGGCGGCATCGTCGTGGCGCCGAGTCCTGTGGCGGATCCGTTTGCGGTCCTCGACGATTTGATGGTCGTGATCGAAGCGTTGTGCCCGCAATGGCCGGAACGCGAGACCTTCGCAAATATGGGCAAGTGTCTGCTCTGAACGGCCGGTAACGAAACCCGGTCCCGGTCTCAACGCATCCGCGAATTCAGGTCCGCCATGATCTGCACGGCGCGTTCGGCTTCCGTGCGGTCGGGAACGATGTCGGCATTGTTGAAGTCGTTGGGGCGCTGGGTCTGCAGCATGATGCCGTCGCGTCGGGGCACCATCGACAGCGTGTCGTTGTAGCTCAGTCCGTAAGTGACCTCCGGTTGAGGAATCAACCGCAACAGCTGGCCTCGCACCGGGATGATGGATTCGTCGCCGAACAGCGCGCGTGCGCCGTAGCCAGTCGCGTTTATGATGGTCTTCTCTTTGAGCTTCGACAGGTCGCTGGGGCTCGCAAACTCCCTTGTCTCTATGATGCCGCCGGCGAGGAGGAAGTCCGCGATCAGCATGCGGGTATAGGCGCTGATGTTGTAGACCATGTTCGTGTAACGGCGCACGTACGGGCTCGGGAAGGGATGCGTGCCCGCAACCAGTTCCTGGGGGCGTGGCGTGAGATCGGCGAGCCGCTTATCCAAGGCGGCATACGACGGTTCGTTCTCGCGGACCCGGTGAGAGTTCGGGTCGAAGGGCTTGTCCGATAGCGTATAGCCGTCGCGCCATTCGATCGGATCGCCGGGCAGTCCGAGCATGTTCTGATACATGCGATAGGTGTAGCGCGCCATCTCGTCCCAGCGCTGTACTACTTCAGGCGTCGCTCCTTCTTCCGTGCAATAGCGAGATGCCGGCGTCCAGCTGCCGCTGGCGAATGTCGAGCGTACCTCCGGCGGACGTTCCTTGGCATAGATGCGAACCTTGAGGCCCGCGCGCTGAGCCTGCAATGCTGAAGTCAGTCCGAGCGCCCCGCAACCGACGACCGCGATTTCAGGCACTCGCGTTGCCAGAGCGAGCTTGACAGCCAGCGTGCTGGAGCCCCACGACAACGACCAGCCGCTGCCGCCGTGGCCATAGTTATGCACTACGGTCTTGCGGCCGAGACGTTCGCTTTCTATACGCGCACCCTGAGTCCGAAATGGCCGCGTGCACACCGTGACCGAGATGATGCGATCCGGTTGCGCTCGCACTTTCGGCAGCGTCAGCATCGCCGGTGCAGATGTAGATATAGGCGCATCCT
>Ga0157380_10001225_pt1 | contig 16642 bp, 11 predicted proteins | sample S35metaG_FD_119757 | JGI IMG/M metagenome (GOLD analysis project Ga0157380, IMG submission 119757) | Switchgrass rhizosphere microbial communities from Kellogg Biological Station, Michigan, USA - S3-5 metaG | ecosystem: Host-associated > Plants > Roots > Rhizosphere > Soil | place: USA... | reverse complement strand
CGCGACTCTGCCTCCAGACCCGCGAGGACCGGCAGCAGCTTGTCGCTGCCCATCCCGATCAGGGGGCGCACCTGGCCCGCGTCGCGGGGACAGCCATGCTCGGTCAGCGCCTGCGCCCAGGTCTCCGCGTGCGCGGCGTTGCTGTCGATGAGCGTGCCGTCCACGTCGAAGAGCACGGCGGACAAGTGGTCAAGGATGGGCACCATTGCCCTGGACCGTGCAAACACCGATCCGGATCACCAGGTATTCAGATCGCTCACGCGGCCGGTGGAGAGCAGATAGATATAGAGATCGGTGAAGGCCACCCAGGCGAGGCTGCACCAGGCGAACAGCATGTGCCGTTCGTTGAGCCACGAGGAAGTCGGGCAGCTTCAACAAAGCCGCCGCGCTCGGGTTCGTGTCGCAGTCGGCCGTGAGCCAGCAGTTGAAGGCGCTCGAAGTCCGCTTCGGCCGCCGGCTGCTGGAGCGCGGGTCGCGGCGCGGCGTCGTGCTCACCGACGCGGGCCGGCAGCTCTACGCTGAATGCAAGGAGCTGCTCGGGCGCTGGCGCGCGCTCGAGGAGCGGCTGAAGCAGCCGTCAGCCGCGATCGCCGGCGTCGTGAAGCTGGCGACGGTCTACAGCATCGGCCTGCACGAGCTGCCGCCGTACGTCACGCGCTTCATGAAGGCCCACCCCCAGGTCAAGGTGCACGTCGAGTACAGCCGCACCGACAAGGTGTGCCAGGCGTGTCTCGACGACGCCATCGATTTCGGCATCGTGGCGTTTCCGCTGCGCCGGGCCAACCTCACCGTGCTGCCGTGGCACGAGGAGAAACTGGTGCTGGTGTGCCGGCCAGATCATCGCTTTACGCGCGAAGTCGGGGTGATTCACCGCCGCGGGCGCGAGCTCGGCGCCGCGGCGCGCGCCTTCATCGCGACGCTGGGCGTCCAAATGTGAACGGTGCGGAGCGCTAAAGCGCCGACCTGCATCCAACCCATCCGGCGGGGCTGAAGCCCCGCCCTACCTCGTGGGCTGAGATGTCCCGGCCTGCGTCGTGCCCTGAAATACCGACCCCTTCGCTGTCGTAGATCTGACACTGGAGGCAGTCACATATGAGGCGAGCAGTCGTACTCGGAGCGGTGGTGGCCGCGAGCATTCTCGGTTCGGCCTGGTCGACGCTGCGCGCGCAACAGCCACCCCTGCCGCCGGCGCCGGGGCCCGTGGCCGCGCCCGGGGCCGGCGTGGGCGCCATTCAGAGAGTGGCCGGCAATGTCTACATGATTCCCGGCGCCGGCGGGAACACGGCCGCGTACATCACCGCCAACGGCGTGGTGCTCGTGGACACCAAGCTGGCCAACAACGGGCAGGCCATTCTCGACCAGGTGCGGGCGGTGAGCGACAAGCCGATCACGCACATCATCAACACCCACACGCACGGCGACCACAACGGCAGCAACCAGTTCTTCCCGGCCACGGTCGAGATAGTGGCGCACGAGAACACCGAGAAGAACATGCAGAAGATGGAGGTGTTCCAGCAGGCGGCCAACAAGCACGGCATGCCGGACCGCACCTACAAGGATCGCCTGACGCTGCTGAGCGGCAAGGAGGCCATCGACCTGTACTACTTCGGCGCCGCGCACACGAACGGCGACACCTTCGTGGTGTTCCGCGACGCACGCGTGCTGCATGCCGGCGACGCGTTCGCCAACAAGGGTCAGCCCAACATCGATCTCAACAACGGCGGCAGCGGCATCGCGTATCCCGACACGCTGTCGAAGGCGGCGAGCACGATCAAGGACGTGGACACGATCATCGGCGGCCACAACGCCGGGCTGCTCAAGCCTCAGGACCTCGCGGACCAGGCCGAGTTCACCCGCCTGATGCTGACCCAGGCCCGCGCGGCGCTCAAGGCGGGCAAGACGCCGGAGCAGGCGATGATGGAGTTCCAGTCCACACTGCCCGCCAAGTTCAAGGAGTGGAATCTGGCTCCGGGCCGTGGCGGCCCTGGCGGCGCCTTCGTGCCGTTGTTCGAAGAGCTGAAGAAGTAGTGGTCGTGCTGCGGCGGTCGCTGCTGGTCACGGCGCCAGCAGCGACTGCACTTGCGGCTCCGACAGATCGAGATGATAGAAGTCGCGGTAGAACCCGCGGAGATCGTCGCGGAACGCCGCGTCGAAGAGGCGGTTCCGCAGCACGTACGACAGCCACATCACGCCGGGCAGCCGGTTGACCGATGGCGGCCGCGCGCCCCAACTGTAGGGCAGGGACGGCCACTGATACACGCGTCCCGCGGCGACCGCCGGCACCTTGCTCCATTCGGGATGCGCCCGTAACCGGGCCGCGGCGCCACGGTTGCCGCTGATCACCACCACGTCGGGTGCCATCGCGACGATCTCCTCGATCGTCCGCGGGCGCCGCGGTGCCGACGCCCGTGAGCCGGCGACGTTGACGCCGCCGAGCAGCTGCAGCGGCTCGCCGCCGGCGTCGTCCTCCAGGCAGGGAACGAACCCGTCGCCCGAACACCCCAGGTAAACGCGGATCGGCGGGTTCGCTGCCGTGCCGCGGTACTTGGTGAAGATCCCTTCCACGGCGGTCGCCAGCCGCTCGCCCCGTTCCGGCATGCCCAGCGCCGAACCGAGCCGGCGGTAGGCCGCCGGGACACGGGTGAGCGCGCCATCGAGGAGGACTCCGGGCACGCCGGTGCGCTTTTGCACCGCGTCGAGCGACGCGACGTAGTCGGCGTTCACCGTGCCGTAGTCCACATAGAGGTGCGGCTTCAACGCCACCAGTTCCGCGTCGGCCGCCGGATTGTCCACCTCCGGGAGCTGGCGGATCAGTGTCGGAGTGCGATAAGCGGGCGGAAAGAACTCGACAGCGTCGGCCTCGGGCAGCCGGTTGCGGCCGACCAGCAGATCGGGCGCGAGGGTGTAGAGCAGCACTTCCGCCGGCGCGCCGGCGGCGAACACGCGCGTCACGCGCGCGGGCAGATCGACGGTGCGCTGCGCATCGTCGCTGAAGCGCGTCTGCGTCAGGACTGGTGTGGCCGCCGTTGCGGCGGCGACGATCAGGACGATACGGAAGCCACGCACACGGCTCCAAAGAGATCTTGCAAGGTGCATCGCTTACTCCGACTCGAGCGTACACTCGTTTTCCAACCGGCCTATACTCGCCGGATGACCGCGCCGGCGGACAATCCGTTCCTCGTGGTCGGCGTCGGCGCCTCCGCCGGCGGTCTCGGCGCGCTCAAGCAACTGCTGGACGCGCTGCCCCCACAGCCCGGCCTGGCGCTGGTGGTCGTTCAACATCTCGATCCCCGACACGAAAGCCGTCTTCCCGAGTTGCTGCGGGCGCATACGGCGATGCCGGTCATCGACGCCACTCACGGCCTGAAAGTAAAACCAGACCACGTCTACGTCATCCAGCCCAACACAAGCGTGGCGATCGCCGATGGCGTGCTCTCGGTCACGGCCCGCCCCGACGAGCGGCGTCCGCATTATCCGATCGATCACTTCCTGCGCTCGCTGGCGTCGGTGCAGGGCTCGCACGCCGTCGGGGTGATCCTCTCGGGCACCGGTTCCGACGGCACGTTGGGTGTCTGTGAAATCAAAGCGGCCGGCGGCGTCACGTTCGCGCAGGACGAAGCATCGGCGCAGCACGCCGGCATGCCCGAAAGCGCCATTGCCAGCGGCGCCATCGACCTGGTGCTCCCGCCAGAGGAGATCGCCGCCAGGCTCGCGGCACTGAAGGAGCACCCCTACCTGTCGCCCGATGCACCACCCGAGGCGTCGGACCGTGCCAGCGGGCCGGAAGAGTTCCACCGCGTCATCGCCGCGCTTCGCGCCAGCAGCGGCGTCGATTTCAGTGAGTATCGCGACTCCACCATCAAGCGGCGGACCGCCCGGCGCATGCTGCTGCGCGGCTTCACGTCGCCGACCGATTACGCCCGATTCATCGAACGCGACCGCGACGAAGCCAACGCGCTGTATCGCGACGTCCTGATCAACGTCACCAGCTTTTTTCGCGATCCGGAGATGTTCGAGGAGCTCAAGCGGGGCGTCTTTCCAGGAATCGTCAACGGCAAGGCCGACGGGCTGCCGGTGCGGATCTGGGTGCCGGGCTGTTCAACCGGCCAGGAAGCCTATTCGCTCGCCATCGCCCTGATCGAGTTTCTCGACACTGCCAAGACGACGCGCGCGATCCAGATCTTTGCCACCGATCTCGGCGACCCCGGAGCGCTCGACAAGGCGCGCGCCGGTCTCTATCCGGAAAGCATCGAGGCGGAGGTCACGCCCGAGCGGCTCCGGCGCTTCTTCACCAAGGAGGATCATCACTATCGCATCCAGAAGAGCGTGCGCGACCTGTGCGTCTTCGCGCGCCAGAACGTCACCGCGGACCCGCCGTTTTCACGGGTCGATCTGGTGACGTGCCGCAATGTCATGATCTACATGTCGCCGCCGCTGCAGGAGCGGCTGCTCCCGGTCTTTCATTTCGCGCTCAATCCCGGCGGGTTCCTCGTGCTCGGCCAGGCCGAGACCGTGGGCTCGTTCGCCAACCTCTTCGAGCTCACCAGCAGCGTCCACAAGATCTATCGTCAGCGGGAAAACGGCCGCCGGCCGCCCCTCAGCTTCATGGCCGACGACTGGCTCAGTGGCGCAACGGCGAAACGGCCTGGCATCGTCAGTCAGCCGCCGGGAGACTTCCAGCGCGAGGCCGACCGGCTGGTGCTGAGCCGCTACGTCCCGCCCAGTGTGCTCGTGAACCACGAGTTCGAGGTGCAGCAGTTCCGCGGCCGCACGTCTCCCTATCTCGAAGCGCCCAGCGGCCAGCCGACGACGAACATCCTCCGGATGGCCAGAGAAGGGCTGTTCATGGAACTGCGCAGCGCCCTCACCGAGGCCAAGGCCGCCAACGCTCCGGTGACGCGCGACCACCTGCACGTGAGGTACGGCGGCGACGACATCGAGTTCACGCTGCGCGTGCTTCCCGTCGGCGTCGCTCACGGCGCGAACTGCTGGCTGCTGGTGCTGTTCGAATCGACCGATTGGCCGGCATGGTCCGCGGGCGCCGTCGCTCTCGACGAGAGCAGCGCCGCGCACGCCCACCGTGACGCGGCCTGGCTGCGCCAGGAGCTCGCCTCCACCAAGCAGTATCTGCAGTCGATCGTCGATCAGCAGGAGGCAGCAGCGCAGGAGCTGCGGGCGGCGCACGAGGAGGTGCTCTCCAGCAACGAGGAGCTGCAAAGCACCAACGAAGAGCTCGAGACCACCAAGGAGGAGCTGCAGTCGTCCAACGAGGAGCTGACGACCATCAACGAGCAGTCTCTCAGCCGCAACCGCGAGCTCGACGCCCTCACCGACGATCTCTCGAACTTCATCAGCAGCGCGGACCTGCCCATGGTGACCGTGGGCCGCGATCTGCGCATCCGGCGGTTGACTCCCGCCGCGCAACGGGCCTTCAACCTGCTGCCCACCGACGTGGGCCGCTCGCTCGAACACATCAAGTTCTCGCTCGAGATCGACGAGATCGGCGGCATCGTCGAACGGGTGATCGCGTCGGTGCAGCCCTGGGAGCGCGAGGCGCAGGATCGCGCCAAGCGGTGGTGGCTGCTGCGGGTGCTGCCGTTCCGCACCGCCGACGACCGGATCGACGGCGCGACGCTGGTGGCGGTGGACATCGATCTGATCCGGCGCAGTCACGAGGTGATGGAAGCCCGCGACAACGCCCTCGCAATCGTGCAGGCCGTGCGGGAGCCGTTGGTGGTGCTCGATGCAGACTGCCGCGTCCTGATAGCCAACGACTCGTTCAATGGGCTCATGGGCGAGAACGCGGCCGAGATCGAGGGCAAGAGTCTCTGGGACACGGGCCGCGGCATCTGGGGCGCCGCCTCGATGCGGCAAACGTTGAAAGCCGCCTGCGCCGGGGAGGCGCCGATCACCGACCTCGAGATCGAGCGGTTCGTCCTGGGCCGCTCGCGCAGGCTGGTGCTCAACACTCGCACGGTGGAGCGGGACGACCGGGCCAGTATTGCGCTGCTGTCGATCGAGGACGTCACCGACGCCCGGCAGGCCGAGGCGCTGCGCATCGACGCCGAGACGCTGCGGCTGCTCGACAAGCGCAAGGACGAGTTCCTGGGCATCCTCGCGCACGAACTGCGCAACCCGCTGGCGCCGATGACGTTTGCCCTGGAGCTGCTGCGGCGTACCAACGGCACGCCGGCCGAGATCGCGCGCGCGCGGCAGGTGCTGGATCGGCAGGTCTCGCACATGGTCCGCATCGTCGACGACCTGCTGGACGTCTCCCGCATCACCCAGGGCAAAGTCGAGCTGCGAAAGGAGCGCCTCGAGCTGGCGACGGTGGTCACCGCCGCCGTCGAGCTCTCACGTCCCGCCATCGACGCGGCCGGCCACAACCTCACGGTGTCACTGCCCGACGAATCGATTGCGCTCGACGCCGATCCGGTGCGGCTGACGCAGGTGCTCGTGAACCTGCTGAACAACGCCGTGAAATTCACGCCGTCGGGCGGCCACATCTGGCTGATTGCGGAAACGAGCGGCGATGGACTGTCGGGTCCGGACGAACTTCGCGTCCGCATCCGTGACAGCGGGGTTGGTATCAAGGAAGAGCTGCTCCCCAAGATCTTCGAGATGTTCATGCAGGGCGACGTCTCGCTCGAGCGGACGCGGGCGGGCCTCGGCGTCGGGCTGACCCTCGTGAAGAACCTGGTCGGGCTTCACGGCGGAACGGTCGAGGCGCGAAGCAACGGCCTCGGTTCGGGCAGCGAATTCACGGTGCGCCTGCCGATCGACCCCAAAGCGCAGCCCGAGCGCCGGCGCGAATACACCGCTGCCGAGTTGCGGCCCGCGAAGCCGCTGCGGATTCTCGTCGCCGACGACAACGAGGACGGCCGCGAGATGCTGGGCTTCCTGCTCAGGGCCGAAGGCCACTCGGTCGAGGTGGCCGCCGACGGCCCCGCCGCGATCGATGCCGCCGCGTCGTTCCATCCCGAAGTGATCGTGCTCGACATCGGCATGCCGGGCATGAACGGCTACTCGGTGGCGCGCACGCTCCGCCAGAAGCCTTGGGCATCGCGGCCGACGCTCATTGCCCTGTCGGGGCTGGGGCAGCAGGAAGACAAGGCCCGCGCCACCGAGGCGGGTTTCGACCGTCACTTCACGAAACCCGTGGACGTGACCGATCTGCTCGCCTATCTCGCCGGCAGGGCGGAGGGGCGGCCGGAGCGACCCGACCGGCCGGACTGACCGGCAGACGTCCTCACTGCGCTCGACGCGCCCTCCGCGCCACCCTCGGAACGCGCTTTGCACTGCCCGGTGCTGCGCACATGCGCAGCCGGATGATGCTGCGCCGATCAATTCCTTGGGCCGCCTGACCAACCTCCGCTAAGGCTACAGAAGGCGGCCCCACAGACCATCGACACGAGGGTGCCGTGAAGAACAGCCGCAAAGGCGCACGACGGACTGAGCCGCGCAAGCCCGATCTCGGAAGCAGCAGCCGCGGCAGCGGCGGCGAAACCCACCAGACGGCGGGCGGCGGCAACGCGCTCACCACCAACCAGGGCACGCCGATCGCCGACAACCAGAACTCGCTGCGCGACGGCCGGCGCGGGCCGACGCTGCTCGAAGACTTCATCTTCCGCGAGAAGATCACCCACTTCGACCACGAGCGCATTCCCGAGCGCATCGTCCACGCCCGCGGCAGCGGCGCGCACGGTTACTTCCAGGTTTACAAACCGATGGCCCAGCTCACCCGGGCGGCCTTCCTGCAGGACCCGAAGGCGAAGACGCCGGTCTTCGTCCGCTTTTCCACCGTGGCCGGCGGCGCCGGCTCCGGCGACACGCCGCGCGACGTGCGCGGATTCGCGGTCAAGTTCTACACGCAGGAGGGCAACTTCGACCTGGTCGGCAACAACATCCCGGTGTTCTTCATCCAGGACGCGATCAAGTTCCCGGACCTGGTCCACGCGGTGAAGATGGAGCCCGACCGCGGCTACCCGCAAGCGGCCAGCGCCCACGACACGTTCTGGGACCTCGCGTCGCTGATGCCGGAGACCATGCACATGCTCATGTGGGCGATGTCGGACCGCACGCTCCCGCGTTCGTTCCGGATGATGGAGGGCTTTGGCGTCCACACGTTCCGCCTGGTGAACGCGGCGGGGACGTCCACGTTCGTGAAGTTCCACTGGCGGCCGAAGATCGGCGCGGCCTCGCTCATCTGGGACGAGTCGGTGAAGCTCTACGGCGCCGACCCCGATTCGCAGCGCCGCGACCTGCACGACGCCATCGCGTCCGGCGCCTTTCCCGAATTCGAATTCTCGGTGCAGGCGTTCGACGAGAAGACGGCGGCGAAGTTCCCGTTCGACGTGCTCGACGCCACCAAGTTGATCCCCGAGGAACTGGTGCCGCTGACGCCGGTAGGGCGCATGGTGCTCGATCGCAACCCCGACAACTTCTTCGCCGAGACCGAGCAGGTGGCGTTTCATCCCGGGCATGTCGTGCCGGGCATCGACTTCAGCAACGATCCGCTGCTGCAGGGACGGCTGTTCTCGTATACCGACACGCAGCTGCTGCGGCTGGGCGGCGCCAACTTCCACGAGATCCCGGTCAACCGGCCCAAGTGCCCGATGCGCAACTTCCAGCGCGACGGCGTGCGCCGGATGGACGTCAACCCGGGACAGGTGTCGTACGAGCCCAACAGCCTCGCCGCCGACGGCCCGCGCGAGTCGCCGCAGGCCGGGTTCGTGTCGTTCAAGGAAGACAACGGCGGCGGCAAGGTGCGCGAGCGATCCGAGACCTTTGCCGATCACTACAGCCAGGCGTCGCTGTTCTGGCGCTCGATGACCGAGCCGGAGCAGCGGCACATCGTCAGCGCCTTCGTGTTCGAGCTGAGCAAGGTGGCCACGATCGCCGTGCGCCGCCGGATGCTCGGGCACCTGATGAACATCAATCCCGAGCTCGGCACCCGCGTCGCCGGCGGCATGGGCATGGAAGGGCAGGCCGAGTCGATCAAGCCGGCGCGCCCGCTCGTGGACATGAAGCCCTCGCCCGCCCTGAGCATCATCGCCAAGGCGCCGAAGACCCTCGACGGGCGCAAAGTGGGCGTGCTCGTCACCGACGGGTCGGACGGCGCGCTGGTGCAGGCGCTGAAGGCGGCGGTGGAGAAGGCGGGCGCGCAGCTGCAGATCGTGGCGCCGAAAATAGGCGGGGCGAAGCTGAAAGGCGGCGTCAAGCTAGCCGCCGACCACCAACTGGCAGGCGCCCCGTCGATCGTGTTCGACGCGGTCGTCGTCGCGCCATCACCCGAGGGCGCGGCGGCGCTGGAGTCCGACGCCGCGGCCATCGACTGGATCCGCGACGCATTCGGCCACCTCAAGGTGATCGGGGCCGTGGATGCTGCCAGCCCCTTGCTGCAGCGCGCGGGCGTCGAGCCCGACGCCGGCGTCGTGACGCTGCAGGGGCCGAAGGACATGGCGGCGTTCGTGACGGCCGCAAAGAACGGACGCGTGTGGGATCGCGAGCCGAAGGTGCGGCCCGCGCTCTAGGGCCAGATCGGCGCGGGCGCGTACACTCGGCGGGTGCCGTCGCGAGTCAAGGCTCGTTTCATCCCGCCGATGCTTCTACTCCGCAGCGAGACGCTGCCAGACGACCCGGCGCGGTGGGCCTACGAGCTCAAGCTCGATGGCTACCGCGCCATCGCGTTCAAGTCGGACGGGCGCCTGCACCTGCGCTCGCGCAACGACAACGACTTCGCGGCCCGCTACGCCCCGGTCCTTCCCGGGCTGAAAAAGCTGCCGGCCGAGACCGTCGTGGACGGCGAGATCGTCGCTTTCGATGCGGAGGGGCGCCCGTCGTTCAACCTGCTGCAGAACTACGAGGCGGCGACCACGCCGCTCGCCTACTTCGTGTTCGACGTGCTCGTGCTCGGCGGCCGCGACGTGACCCGTGAGCCGCTCAGCACGCGGCAGGCGCTGCTCGAGCAGAAGGTGCTGCCACATCTCTCCGATCCAGTGCGCTACCTCGCGCCGCTCGACGGCACGCTATCGACGCTCGTGCACTCGGTCAAGGCGCACGGCTTCGAGGGGCTGGTCGCCAAGCGCCGCGACAGCCGCTACGAACCGGATCTGCGGTCCGGCGCGTGGATGAAGATGCGCGTCCATCGCGGCCAGGAGTTCGTGATCGGCGGCTACACGATCGGCACCCGCGCGTTCGACGCGCTCATCATCGGCTACTACGAGAACGGCCGCCTGCTCTATGCGTCGCGCACCAGGAACGGGTTCACGCCGGCGCTGCGGGCGCAGCTGGCGAGGAAGTTCCGCGGCCACGAGACCGACACCTGCCCGTTCGTGAACCTGCCCGAGACGAAGGGCGGGCGCTGGGGCGTCGGGCTCACGGCGAAGAAGATGAAGGAGTGCGTGTGGCTGCGCCCCGTGCTCGTCGGGCAGTTCGAGTTCCTGGAGTGGACCGCCGACGCCCATCTGCGCCACACCCGCTTCGTGGCCCTGCGCGAGGACAAGGACCCGAAGCAGGTGACAAGGGAGAGTGCCTGAAGGGCTCAAGGCTCAAGGCTCAAGGCTCAAGCAAGGACGCTTGCAAGAGCTTGTGCCTGAGCCCTGAGCCCTGAGCCCTGAGCCGACGGCTCGGCTCCGCCGAGCCGTCGGGTCAGAAGTCGATCTGGGCGCCGACCTTCACGAAGCGCGGCGTCAGCACCGACGTCGGCGCCAGCCACCGCTGCGCCGGCGTGGCCGGTGTCGGGTTGTAGTTCTGGTTGTAGGTCAGGACCGCGTCCGAGTTGGTCGCGTTGATGAGGTCGATCCCGACGTTGTAGCGGGCGCGGCCGAAGCGCAGGATCTTGGCGAACCGCAGGTCGAGTGCGTTGACGCGGTCGCCCCACACGTCGCCCGGTTTCACCAGCGTGATCGGCACGGTGGTGCCCGCCACGGCCGCGGGACGGCCGAGCGCGGCCGACACCAGCGCCACCGGCGCGTTCCACGTCGCGGTGAGCGCGCCGCCCTGGTCGCTGCGGAGCGTACCGCTGACGAGCACGTCCACCTTCGGGATCGTATAGCTGCCGAGCGCGGTGGCCTTGGTGATGAAGCCGGGGTCGGCGTGGCAGTTCGGGTTGCCGACGTTGACCGCCGGGCTCACCCCGGCGACGGTCGTGAGCTCGGGCACCTGCGCGCGCACGTCGCAGTTGTCCTGGACGGTCTTACCGGTGTTGATACCGCCCTGGAACTGGACGCCGCTGGCGAAGCGCGCGCTCACGTTGAAGAGCAGCCCTTTGTACCTCTGGTACTGCTCGCCGAAGTTCTCGGCCAGCGTGATGTTGTTGCTGGTCTGGCCGAACTTGCTCGGGATCACGTTGTAGAGGCCGTCCACCACGTAGCCGCCGCCGTCCGGCAGCGCCGGATCGGCCGGCGCGGTGATGCTGTACGGGGTGAAGTCGGCCGGGCCGACGGCCTGGTTGTCGGTCACGGTGAAGTTGTTCAGCCAGCGCTGGAAGTAGCCGACCTCCACCGAGACCCGCGGCAGCACCTGCTGCTGGATCGATGCCCCCCACTGCCAGTCGTTCGAACGCACGCTCCAGCCGTTGAGGATCTTCGGATCGATGTTGGCGGTGGTCTGCGCCGTGGTGCCGAACGTGGCCGAGTTCATCGCGCCGCAGAAGTCGCCGCCGTCCGGGCGCAGATCCTGGGCGGTGTTGAGCCGCAGGTTGCAATCCGGCGTGCGGTTGTTGTTGGCGTCGGTCCACGTCCGCGTCGTCGTGGTGGCGATGCGGGTGATCGGGTTGGAGAGGGTGTAGTTGTTGTTGTTGCTGGTCGGCTCGAGGTACTTGCCGAAGTTCACCTTCACCGCCGTCTTGCCGTTGCCGAAGAGGTCGTAGGCGACGCCGCCGCGCGGCGAGAGGTCCTTGTAGCCGGTCACACCCGGCGTCTCCGGGAACACGATGGCGGTCGGCAGGAAGTTGGACGCCGGGATGCTCTGCTCGGGCGAGAAGCTCGTGTTGCGGTCGAAGCGCAGCGCGCCTTGCAGCGTCATCCGTCCCATCGTCCACTGGTCCTGCACGTAGAGCGACATGTTCCGCGTGCGGTAGCTGGTGGTGTAGGGCAGCAGGCTTTGCGTGAGCTGCGTCGGCACGCCGTTGTTGAAGGTGAACGCGAGGTTCTGATCGTTGGTGAAGCTCTGCAGGTCCGACACCAGCGCCACGCCGCCGTAGCCGACTTTCAGGTTGTGCGCGCCGGTCACGTACGAGACCGAGCCGCGCCAGGTGTACTGCGCGTCCCAGCTGTCGGACCAGTTGGCCGAGCGGTAGGTGAGATTGGGGATGCCGCCGTTGGCCGAGCACCCGGCAGAACACTGCTCGGTGACGCGCGCGAGCGGCCGCGTGGTGTTGCCGGGGCTCTCGTACGGACCGAACGGCGCCTGATAGAGACCCACGCCGGCTTCGAACAGCATGCGGTTGGTCGCCGTCTCCGACCACGTCACCTGGCGCACGCGCGGATGCGCGTTGAGGTAGCCGCCGATCTCGGGCGAGGTCGTCGAGCTGAGGCCGCCGAGGCCGAGCGGGCCGTAGACGGACCCCGACTCCGGCTGGTTGCGGCAGCCTTCTTCATCGGGGCTGAACGTCGATCCGTTGCACGGGTGCTGCTCGTCCCAGTGCACGTTGAACTTGTCCCTGCTGGTCGCCTGATAGGTGAGCCGCACGGTATAGAGCCGCCAGCTCTCGGCGCCGCGCACCTCGCGGCTGGGATCGGGCGCGTACAGGAACTTCGTGGGGTCCCCGGCGTTCAGGTTGGGGAAGACGTTGGGGATCGATCGGTGCTGCCCCTCGTCGCGCACCGCGACGCGGTACCAGAGACGGTCCTTGACGATCGGCCCGCCGATCCCGAAGGTGAAGTCCCACTGCTTGAGGAGCTTGCCCGGCGTCGTCAACCCGGCGGCGCGCAGGTCGTCGTTGTAGTTGCTGCCGATCATGCCGCCGCCCACGCCCGACAGGTAGGCGTTGCCGGCGATGGTGTTGCCGCCGCTCTTCGGCACGATGCTGAGCGTGGGGCCGCCGACCTCCGCTTCGCCGAGGCCGCCCGAAGTGGTGGTGACGACTTCCTGCGCGTTCGAGATGTCGGCGACGTAGGTCGAGACGCCGCTGCCCCCGAGGCCCGCCCCGACGTTCAGCCCGTCTACCTGCATGCGCCCTTCGTTGTTGCGGCCGCCGGCGCCGCCGAACACGGTCATCTGCGGCGTCACCTGCACGTCGGTCGGGCCGCCGCCGATCGTCACGATTCCTGGAATCAGCAGCGCCGTCGCCGCCCACGATCGGGCCGTGGGAATCGATGTCAGCACCTCGCTGTTGATGGTGGTCTGGCGCCGGATGCTCTGCACGTCCACGATCGGCGTGACGCCGGAGACCGTGATCGTCTCGGTCACGCCGCCGACGGCCATCTCGGCGTCGATCGCGGCGGTGAACGAGCCGGTGAGCTCGATGCCTTCGCGCCGCACCTGGTTGAACCCGGGCAGGGCGAAGGTGACGGTGTAGGTGCCGGGCGGCAGGCCGACGATGCGGTACAGGCCGCTGGCGTCGGTCACGGCTGTGCGAACTTTCTCGATGAGCGCCGGGCTGGCGGCCTCGACGGTCACGCCGGGCAGCGAGGCGCCGGACGCATCTTTGGCGGACCCCGAGACCGACGCTTGCGCGAAGGCGACCGCGGGAAGAAGGGTCGTGACTGCGACGAGAAGTAAGGCCCGAAGGCAGCAACGCATTGTGAACAGCCTCCACGAACTAGGTGGTTGCGTTTCGTCTGACGAAACAAGGTTCGACGTCGTGCGGGCGTAGCCTATACCAGATCGCTATAGATCAGATTCGGTCTCGGACTGACCCCAGGGAGGTAGGACGAGCGGAAGAACACGGAAAGTAGGGGAGGCGAAGGCCCGCCCCTGGCTGGAGCGGGCCCGCGACGACGACTCGTCTATCAGCTGCGTGCGCTGGCGCCCGTCCTTCGGCGCCGGCGCGCGGCGGACTTGGCCTGGCGCGACAGCGCCTTCGTGGACACCGTGTTCTTCGGCTCTCGCTGGAGCTTGCGCCTCATCGCGCGCGAGCGCTTCGCCGAGGGGCGGGCGTGGCGCTTCGCGGCGCGGGTGGCCGACGCGGCGCTGCGCCTGGTGCTGGCCTTGGCGGTGCGCGGCGGAGGCGGCAGCTTGATTCCGGCGCGGCGGGCTTTCGACAGCCCGATCGCGATCGCCTGCTTGGCGGAGCGCGCGCCGTGCTTGCCTTCGCGGACGTGTTTGATCTCCTCGTGCACGAACTCGCCGGCCTGCGTCGTCGGCGACTTGCCCGCACGCTTGGCCGCGCGGGCCTTCTTCAACGTTCTCTTCTCTGGCATCGCCATCTCCTTCCCTGGCGCAGTCATCGACGTGGGGGCTGGTCTGCTGACCCGCCCTCTGTGGTACGTGGCTGCGGGTCTTCAGACCCGCCTCGTCCACTGATCGAAAGGGGTCAAGCAAGGCGTACACCGGCCTCAATCCTGCATTCCACGTGCAGTGAAAGAGGAGGAACCCATGAAGCGATTCATCGCAAGAGCTTGTCTCGTCGCGCTGTGCGCCGGCACCGCCTTCCCTGTGGCGGCTCAGTCGGGAGCCAAGGACGAGGCAAAGAAGGCTGGAGAAGCCACAAAGGAAGCGGGTAAGGCAGTTGGCGATGCCGCCGAGCATGCTGGCAAGGCCACGGCGAAGGCCACCAAGAAGAGTGCGAAGTCGGTGAAGGGTGCCGTCACCGGCGAGGTGACCGTCACCTGCAACGATGGTAAGCCGCACAACGGCAAGACCAACACCGAGGCGTGCGCCGAGCACGGCGGCGTCAAGCAGTGACACGTACGCGCCCGCGGGCCCGGGAGCCACGGCTCCTCCAGGCCCGCGAGCGCCTCGTGCGCGCCGCAGCGCGCACGGTCTTCTAGGCTGGGCCGGCCAGCGCCATCCCCTCGCGGATCTTCGATTTCAGCTTCTCTACGTAGCGCTGCTGCTCGCCCGGCGTGAAGCCCCCGGCCCGGAACGCGTCGCGCCACTGCTCGTCCGACACGCGCGACATCAGCCGTGACGCCCACACCACGTGCTCGACCGTGATCGTGTCCACGACCTTCTGGTGGATGCCTTTGTAGTGGAACCTCACCTGCTGGCCGTCGACTTCCTTGATGAATCCCTGCTGTTCGAAGTCGTCCACGTCGTTGCGCGATCCCTGGCCCATCCCGCGCATCGGTGTCCACCTGAGGAACGAGGGGAACGACGTCTTGCCGAGCGAGGCGCCGAGGTCGCGGACAACGTAGACGCGCGTTGGACCGTTCTGCGGGTTCGGAATGTCGTAGATCTTGTTGTTCGAGGTCTTCCAGTCCCAGTTGTTCAGCATCATGTTGACCACGACCAGCCCTTGGAACGGCTGGCTGCCAACGAACTGGTTCTCGTACCACGACCAGTCGCCCACCACTTTGGCCTCCTCGCTGTCGCGGCGGAAGCGCGCCAGACGCAGGCTCGCCGGGTCCACGCTCGCGCCGTCGAGCGTCCAATCGCGCAGCAGGTATATGGGCGGCTGGTGGAAGCCGAGGCCCCACAGAATTCGAGACGCGGCCACTTCTGGCTGGGCTTCCTTGCCGACTTTGACGCTCCACTTGACGCCCTGCCGATCGCGAACGTCGTAGCCGCCGCTGTAGCCCTTGGTATCGACGGCGAGCAGCTCGTAGCGCGCTGATTCTGCAGGCGCGAGCGCCTGACCGCCTGGGCCGTCGAAAAAGTTACGCGACCCGAGATCGGCGGGGTCGATCCACAGCGCCGAGAAATCGACCTTTGGCTCGTCGAGGCTGATCTTGGGCCCCGACACGGGGGCGCACGACGCCGTGAGCAGCGTCAGCGCCAGCATCCATCGCCAGCTGTTCCGTTGTAAGTTTTTCCTCACGCGGCTCGACTGAGCAACGACCGTGCCCAACGCGGTCGGCTACCTCGGCGCTTGACAGCGGCGGCGCGCTGACCCGACAGTGTCGGCCGTGCGGTACACCCTGCCTGCGATTGGCGCTCCCCCTCCGCCGCAACCTTTGCCAAAGGTGGCGGTGGAGGAGCACTTCAACTTCCTCACCGCGCCCCCCGGCGACGCCTGCCAGATCGACCTGACGCGCCTGGTAGCCGCTATGGGCTACGACGCGACGTGGTCGGCCCTGGTCGGCGAACGTCTCGTGGACTTCGACCAGCGGGTCGCCGCGATGGACGCGGCCGGCATCGACGTCAGCCTGCTGTCGCACACGGTGCCGGGCGCGCAGGGCATCGCCGACCCGGCGCTCGCCGCCGCGGCGGCGCGCGACGTCAACGACTTTCTCGCCGGGCAGGCGATTGCGAAGTACCCGTCGCGATTCGCCGGGCTGGCCAGCATCGCGATGCACGATCCGGCCGTCGCGGCCGCGGAACTCGAGCGTGCGGTGACGCGACTCGGGTTCAAGGGCGCGATGATCAACGGCTACTCGGACATCTCCGGCGGACAGGCCGAGTATCTCGACGCGCCGCGGCTGCTGCCGTTCTGGGAGGCGGCGGCAGCGCTACGCGTGCCTGTCTATCTCCACCCGCGCGCCGCGCTCGACCGACGGATCTACGAGGGCCACACCGAGCTCGTGGGCGCTGCCTG
>Ga0157380_10001224_pt1 | contig 16643 bp, 13 predicted proteins | sample S35metaG_FD_119757 | JGI IMG/M metagenome (GOLD analysis project Ga0157380, IMG submission 119757) | Switchgrass rhizosphere microbial communities from Kellogg Biological Station, Michigan, USA - S3-5 metaG | ecosystem: Host-associated > Plants > Roots > Rhizosphere > Soil | place: USA... | reverse complement strand
GCGGAAGGTGATCTTCGGCGCGTCGACCGACATCCGCTTCGCCTTCGATTTGCCGAAGTTCATCACCCGCGAACCACCGCCCTGCATCTGGTTCATCAGGAAGATCCAGAAGCCGAAGAAGAGGATGAAGGGCAAGATGTAGGTGAGCAGCGAGAGCAGGCTCGAGCCGCCTGTGCCCTTGACCGTCGTCTTCACGTCGCTCTGGTCGACCAGGTTGAGCAGCGACTGCTCGGTGTTGTTGGGGTACCCGGTGGAGAAGCTCTCGCCGTTGGCACGCTTGACGTCGAGCGTGTTGTCCTTGGTGTTGATCGTCAGCTCGTCGATCCTGCCGCTGGCGATCAGGCCGGTCTTCGGCTTGACCAATTCGTTGTAGGACGGCGCCTCGGTGCCCGAGGGGCTGCTGATCACTCGCTGGGCGACGAAGGCAAGGATCACCACCAGCAGGATCGGGAAAGCCGCGCTCTTGAAAAAACGCCTCACAGGGAAAAATCAGCGTACCAGGGCGGTTTTGCCATCTGAGCGGTGGGAACGGAAACCCTAGGCGTCCAACGCGGCCACGTAGGAGAGGTTGCGGTAGCGCTGGGCGTGGTCGAGGCCGTAGCCGATCGCGAAGCGGTTGGGGATCTCGAAGCCGATGTAGCGCGGCGAGAGGTCGACGCGCAGGCGCTCGGGCTTGGTCAGCAACGCGCAGACCTCGACCGAAGCGGGATTGCGAGCCTTCAGGTTGCGCATCAGGTACTGCAGCGTGAGGCCAGAGTCGATGATGTCCTCGACGATCAGCACGTGGCGCCCTTCGATCGGCGCGTCGAGGTCCTTCATGATCCGCACTACGCCCGAGGAGTCGGTCTGCGAGCCGTAGCTGGAGAGGGCCATGAAGTCCACCTCGCAGGGGACGCTGACGTTGCGCATCAGGTCGGCGAGGAAGAGGACGGCGCCCTTCAGCACCCCGACCATGAACAGGTCGCGACCCGCGTAGTCGTCGCTGATCTGCCGGCCCAGCTCGGCGACGCGCCGCCGCAGGTCCTCGCTGGAAACGAGGGTCTCGCCGATCGAGGGGTCGCTCACGAGCGGGAGTCTAGGAGCATCTCGGCATGCAGGACGCCGCGCTCGACCACGGCGCGGACGCCGCCGCCGAGGTCGAGCATCGCGGTGCCGGTGCGACGCAGGGCAGCGACCTCGTCGGCGTGGTTGGCGGCACCCGGCACCGGCCGGCCGGCGGCGCGGTCGGCGAGGCGCTGGACCACCAGGCGACGGAGGGCGCCGGGCAGCTCGGCCAGGCGATCGAGCGAGATCGTCGCTCCCGAGCCGTTGGCGTCGTGCAGCTCGGCGTCGACGAGCGCGTCGAGGATCTCCGCCTCGTCGCGCAGCAGCTCCGCCGTGCGCAGCACGTTGCGCGCCGCGGCCGGGTGGATCTCGGCCAGGGCCGGCAGGAGATTGTGGCGGACGCGGTTGCGCGCATAGCCCGCCTCCTCGTTGGTCGGGTCGTCGCGCCAGCGCAGCTCGCGCTCCCCGCAATACGCCGTCGTCTCCTCTCGGGTGAAGCCGAGAAGCGGCCGCACCAGGCTGCCGTCGCGAGGTCTCATCCCCAGCAGGGCACGGCGACTGGGCGAAGAAGCGAGCCGGTAGAGGATGGTCTCGACCTGATCGTCTGCGGTGTGGCCAGTGGCAATCAGCGCTTCTCCGGGAAGAGCTAGCCGGGCCGCGGCCGCGTAGCGCGTGTCGCGCGCCCAGGCCTGGAGGTTGCCGGGGCCCTCGGGCCGCCGCGGCCGCTCGATCTCCAGCCGCACCCCGAGGCGCTCACATAGCTCCCGGCAGAAAACCTCGTCCCCGTCGGAGTCGTCGCGCAACCCGTAGTTGACGTGGAGAGCGGTCACGGCCTCGACGCCCAGCAGACGAGCGGCGAGGTCAACCAGGCAGACCGAGTCGCGGCCGCCGGAGAGCATCGCGACGACCGGACTGCCGACCGGCGTCAGAGCTTCGTCGCGAACCCGCTCCAGCATCTCGTCTCCGGCCATCTCGAAAGTGTCCCTCACCTGGCAGGCGGCTTCCGGTGCGCTTTATGCCAGCCATGGGCACATAAAGCGCACCGGAACGGCAAGTGGGTTGTGTCAGTCGGTGGCGCGGACGAGGAAGAGCGGCGTCGGGGTGGGGAAGCCTTTGAGGCCGACCTCGCCGATCGGCTCGAACTCGAGTCCTTCGTGACCGTCTATCGCCTCGGTCACCCGGTCTGTGGCCAGCACCTCCCCGGCCTGGGCACGAGTGACGACCCGGTGGGCGAGGTTGACGTGGGTGCCGAAGTAGTCGCCATCGCGGTAGACCGCGTTGGCCCAGTGGATGCCGACCCGCGGTTGCGGGCGCTCGGGGAAGCGGGCGAGCAGGTCGACTGCCCACTCGGTCAGCGAGACGGGATCTGGGGAGACGACCATCACCTCGTCGCCGATCGTCTTCACGATCGTCGCCTCGGGCGGCAGCGTGGCCTCGACCGTCTCGACGAAGTTCTCGATCACGTCGAGCGCCTCCAGATCTCCCTCCTCCTCGGTATAGCGGGTGAATCCGGTGAGGTCGATGAAGCAGAGCGTGATCGGGACCTGGCCGAGGTCGGGCATGGCCTCGAGGTCGGCCTCCATGTGGCCGATCACGTCCTGCTCGAGGAAGAAACGCAGGTAGCGGGTGTGCAGATAGTCGATCAGGGGGGAGGCAAGGGGCAGCAGATCTCCCGCCAGCCCGCCGATCTCCTCGGCCATTTCCAGCTCCGGCACGCCGTCGCGGATCAGCGGTTCGTGGACGTAGAGGTGGAAGAGCCGCACCTCGGCGTCGGCGATGCGCCGCAGCGACTGAGCGTAGACGCGGACCAGTTGTAGGAAGGCGACGAGCGGGAAGCCGGCGGCGAGCACCCGCGCGCAGTGGCGCATCGCCTGCACATCGTGGGGGTTCAGCAGCCGCTCACGCTCTAGCGGGGTGCCGAGGATGACGAGGATGCGCTCGATCAGCTCCGGCTCGAGGCCGGTCTCGCGCGCGACCTCCTCGACGGAGAGCTGGTCCTCGGGCCTGGGAAAGAGTTCCTCGGCAAAGCCGAAGGCGAGACGACCCTCGCGCCCCGCTCGCTTTAGGTCCTCCAGCGAGTGGCCGCGCTCGCGCATCCGCGCCACCACCCGCGCCTGTGCGGCCGCCGCGGCCGTCCAGCGGCCACGGCGCACCGGGACCACCTTCTCCTCGGCCCAGCGCTTCAGCGTCGCGGTTGAGACCCCCGCGCGCCGCGAGGCCTCGGCAAGAGATATGCGCTCATCGGCCGGCATGACCCCGAGGCTAAATGCAAGCGGGGCGGCAATTGCCGCCCCGCTTGGACCTCATCTGAGAGCCTGGGACCTCAGGAGGGAATCTCCGACTCCTCATGTACTTGAAGAACCGGCTCCCCGCCCTCGCCGGTGCGGATGCGAATTGCCTCCTCCACCGGGATGACGAAGATCTTGCCGTCGCCGACCTCGCCCGTGCGAGCATGCTTGAGGATCGTCTCGACGACCAAGCCCTTGTCCTTGTCCTCCACCACCACCTCGAGCTTGAGCTTCGGCCGGACGTTGACGGTGAGCGTCGAGCCGCGGTACTTCTCGACGATCCCCTTCTGCCGGCCGGAGCCCTTGGCCTCGATGATCGACAGGGAGGGAAAACCCTTGTCGAGCAGCTCGGCCCGGATCGGCTCGAACGCCTCGTGGCGAATGAACGCCTCTATCTTCTTCATGCGCTCGACCCTCCTATCGCGTCTCGGTGGCTGTCATCTGGGCGGGTGCCGCGGCCGGGACCCCAGCCCCGACGCCCATCGTGCTTGGCAGGCCGGTGGAGTACTCCGGCTGTGGGATGAACTGCTCCGGGTACCCGTACATCCCGTGTGAGCTGATGTCGAGGCCGGCTTCCTCCTCCTCGTCGGACACCCGCAGACCGATCGTTGACCTGATGATCGCGAACGTGGTGATCGAGATCGCGAACACGACGACGAAGGTGAACAGAACCGCCAGACCCTGAACCCCGAGCTGGCCGAAGGCCGTGCTGAGGCTTTCGTCGCCGAAGATCCCGTACCAGATGCCCGGCCCGGCGCCTTCGACGATCAACCGCGGCGAGGCGAAGATGCCGACCGCCATGGTCCCCCAGATTCCCGCCAGGCCGTGCGCCGAGAGGGCACCGACCGGGTCGTCGAGGAACTTCTCGATCGCCAACACCGCGTAGACGACGATCAGCCCGGCGATGAAGCCGATGATCGGCGCCGCCCAGTACTCGACGAAGCCCGATGGGGCGGTGATCCCGACCAGGCCCGCGATCGCGCCGTTGCCGGCCATGCCGACGTCGAGCGTACGGCTCTTTATATAGACGGCCAGGGAGGCTCCGATCACACCGGCTGCCGCGGCGAGCTGCGTGTTGAGCATCACCTCGCCGAAGAACGAGCCGGCGGTTTCGAAGGTCGAGCCTCCGTTGAAGCCGAACCAGCCGATCCAGAGGATGATCACGCCGAGGCCGACGAGCGGCATCGAGTGGCCGGGAATGACCCGCGGCTTGCCGGATGCGTCGTACTTGCCCTTGCGAGCACCGAGCAGCAGCAGCGCCGCAAGCGCCCCGACCGCACCGGTGAGGTGGACCACCGAGGAGCCGGCGAAGTCCATCACCGGCTTGCCGCCGATGTCGGACAGGAGGCCACCGCCCCAGACCGCGTGCGCGATCAGCGGGTAGATGATCGCGCCAAACACCGCCGCGTAGATCACGTAAGCGCCGAATTTGATCCTCTCCAGGGTCGTGCCCCAGACGATCGCCAGCGAGACGGCGCAGAAGGCGAGCCCGTAGAGCATCAGCATCGCGTCGGAACCAGCCACGTTGAACGCTTCTTCTCCTTGGCCGATCGTCTGATCGAAATGGAAGAAGAAGCCGCTGGTGCCGAAGAAGTCGTTGCCGCCACCTTCAGCGACCCCGTAGCCGAGCGCCCACCAGGCGAGCGTCACGATTGCCAGGTTGACGAGGATCTTGGCGACCCCCGTGCCGGCGTTCTTCTGGCGTGAGAATCCGATCTCGAGGAACATGAACCCAGCCTGCATCAGGAAGACCAGGGCAGTCGCGACGGCAACCCAGACCATGTCCAGCTCGAGCGCCTTTTCTTCGACCGTGCCGGCGACTTCGCCCACAGTTGCAGCCCCTGCCACCGATGGCAGCACCAGGGCCGCAAGTGCCGCGAATATCACGGCGAGGCCCATCTTCTTTCTCATCGAAACTCCCTCCTAGCCCACCGGGGCACGCCCCGGCAGTCGCGGTTTGGCGGTCGAAGCCACGGTATGGAGCGGCTTGAAGGCTGTGTTTGGACGGATGGAGAAAATCCGCCCGGCGCGTTTCTCACGAGTGGCAAAGGGCTGACTTCGCCTTTATTCGCGCTATGCACCCCATAAAGGCGAAGTCACCGGCAACTTGCCTTTGGGCTGCCTAATAAATCCGACTCCTTCACTCGGATTCCGTTAGGGTTGCCTTTTCTGGCTTAGGGAGACCTAATACACTCCCCCGATTCAAGGAGGCAATCGACTCGATGAAGAACAGGGCAAAGCTCGGGCTGGCACTGGCGGCGATGACGCTCGCCGTACCGGTGGCGGGATGTGGCGATAGCGGGAGCGACGAAACGACCGCCGAGACCGCCGCCGCGGAACTGCAGCCGGTGAAGGGCTACCTCACCGACCATTCCGGCGAACTGGTCGAGCAGGTCGAAGCCCTGAAGGAGAATGGCGATGAGTACTACGCGCTGGCGGAGTCGGTCGACTTCGACTACGACCAGCTACTTGAGGAGCACGGCCCCGAGGTCGAAGAAATCCTCAACGAGTCCAAGGAAACCTTCGTCGCGGCCAACCCGGCTTACGAGCAGATGGAGGGCATCGTCGCCGGCGTCCCGCGCCTGGCCCAGTACGACGTCGACATCGACGCGGGCTCGGACGCCTCGACCCCCGAAGACGCGGTCTCCTTCACCCTCACGACCCCGGCGGGCAAGCAACTGGAGCAGCCCGGCAACCTCTTCTTCCTCACCGAGACGGCTCTATACGGAACCAACCCCGACTTGCAGGCAAAGGGCACCGAGCCGGACGTCGACGGCGACGGCAAGGTCGAGTTCGGCGAGGGCCTACCCGACGCCGACACCTACAAGGCGACCCTCGACGAATTCGAAGAGCAGGCGAAGAACCTCGATGAAGACGCACAGGAGTTCGAACCGACGCCATCGGACGCGCTGACATCGATCGTCGTGATGACACCGACGATGAGCGAGTACTTCGAGGCCTGGAAGAACTCGCGCTTCATCGCCGGCGAGGGTGCCGAGGAACTCGGCTTCGTCGCCACCTCGCGGCTCTCCGACATCGCCGACATCCTCGGCGGCATCCTCGTCACCTACGACGGCATCGAACCGATGATCGCCAAGGAGAACCCGCAACAGGCCGAGCAGACGCGGAAGGAGCTGCAGAACCTGGTCGCCTTCGCCGCCGATCTGCGCGATCGCGAGGCTGGCGGCGAGCAGTTCACCGCCAAGCAGGCCGACGCCCTCGGAGCCCAGGCACAGGCCGAGGCCGAGGCGATCGCCGGACAGGTGACGCAGGCCGCCAAGCAGCTCGAAGTCGAACTGCAGGAAGGCTAGGGGTCGCGATCCGAGGATCACGCCAATGGCAGCGGTCCCCTCGGGCCACCCAAGCCGCCATCGCGACCCTCGTCGCGATGGCGGCTCTGCTCTGCGCGGCAGTGCCGGCGCGGGCCGAGGCGCCCTGGCAGGCCGCCGACGCGATCCGCGCCAATCTCTTTGAAGCCCAAACCCGGCTGCTCTTCGAAGAAGGGACCGCGGGGCCGATCGCCGCAGCCGAGTCGAGCCTGCGCGGGCCGCTGCGCCGCGGGCTCGCCGCCGATGCGCCGGACGAGCTGACCGAGATCGAGTCCTCGCTCGCCGCGGCGCGGCGCTCCGGCGCGAGCCCCGACGAAGTCGGCCTGGCCGCGGCACGGGGTCGCATCCTCGCCGCCCTCAGGCGCGGTGCCCTCGCGGTCGCGGTTGCCGCCGCCCTCCGCGGCGACGCCGCCGAGGCCCGAGCCTGGCTGCAGATCCGGGAGTTCCGCCAGACCACCCGCTTCACCCGACCGGGCGTCGACGCGACCGCCGCGGTGGACGCCCTCGCCAGCGGCGAGGGCTCGCCCCGCGAGACGGTGGTGCAGATCGAAAAGGACCTGCTCGACGCCTTCCAGGCTCGGCTCTTCACCAACCTCGACGAAGCGGCGCAGGCGGCCGAGCGCGGCTTCGGCGGCCGCTTCGCCGAAACCGCCGCGATCGCACAGGGTTACTGGCTGGCGATCGCCGCCGAGTACGGCGAGCAACGCGGTGGGGCCGAACGACGAGCGACCGACCGCCACTTCACCGCCCTCGCGGCGGCCGGCGCCGCCACCGACCGGGTCGCCTTCGAAGCCGCGCGCAAACGGGCCGAAGCCGACCTCGAGGGCTTCACCGCGGCACCGCTGACGCCCGACGAGGAGGTCAACCGGGCGAGCCAGCTGACCCGCTTCCTCGACCTCGTGCCCAAGGAGTACGACAAGGGAACCAGCGACGGCCGGGTGACTATCCCCTTCGAGGTACAGGAGGCGGTTGCCTTCATGGACGGCGTCGAAGCCGCCTTCTCCGACCTCGAGCCGGTCCTGCTCGACCGCGACCCGGCGGCCGTCGGGCGGATCAAGTCCGCCTACGCGGAGCTGCGCGCCGACGTCGACGACGCCCAGCAGAGTGTCGCGGTCGCCCCCCAGGAGGAGCTCGACGCGGCTCGCGACCGAGCGGCTGACACCTTCGAGCGGATCGCACCACAAGAGTGGACAGAACCGAGCGAAGAAGCCGACTACGAACTCGTCGACATCTCTCTCGACCAGCTCGAAGCGGCTGCCGGCGCCGGGCGCTACCAGGAGGCCGAGCAGGCGCGGCTCGCCGCCTATGGTTTTTTCGAGTTCGGGCCGGAGCTGAAGCTGCGGGCCTTCGATCCGCAGCTCGCCCTCGAAATCGAGGGACTGATCTGGTACGGAGCGAACGGAGATTCGGGGCTGGCCACCTTGGTAGCCAGCGACGAACCGCTTGGCGACATCCGTGAGACCCGCCTCGACCTCGACGAAAAGCTGGACGACGCGCGAGCACTGACCGGCGACGGAGCCAGCGCGATGACCGCGATCACCAACTCGGCGCTGATCGTCTTTCGCGAGGGTCTCGAGGCGATCCTGATCCTTGCCGCGATTACCGCCAGCATGATCGGACCGCGAGCGCCGCTGCGCCGGCCGATCTACCGGGGGGCACTGCTGGCGCTGCCAGCCAGCATCCTCATGTTCCTGCTCGCGGTGCTCCTGCTCGATTCGCTCTCGAAATACGGCGAGAAGCTAGAGGCGCTGGTCGGGGTGGTCGCGATCGGGGTGCTGCTGCTGGTCATGAACTGGTTCTTCCACCGCGTCTACTGGACCGAGTGGATCAAAGGACACCGCAACCGCGGCAAGGCGCTGACCGGGGCCGCGCTCGCCGCCGGAGCCGGCGCGGCGACCGTGGCCGGTCTCTACACCCTCGGTTTCACCAGCGTCTTCCGCGAGGGCTTCGAGACCGTCCTGTTCCTGCAGGCCCTTCAGCTCAGCTCCGGGACCGGCGTCGTCCTTGCCGGCGTCTCGCTCGGCCTAGCGATCACGGCCGTCGTCGGCGCCCTCACCTTCGCACTCGAGCGCAAGCTCCCCTACAAGAAGATGCTGGTCGCCACGGGGGTACTGATCGCGCTGGTGCTTGTCGTCCTCGTCGGCAATACGGCGCGAACGATGCAGGGTGTCGGCTGGCTGTCGATCCATCCGATCGACGTCGACCTGCCGCTGTGGCTGGGGACCTGGCTGGGGGTCTATCCCACGGTCGAGACACTGGCCGCCCAGCTGCTGGCCTTCTGCTTCGTGATCGGCAGCTACTTCGCAGCCGAGTGGATGCGAAAGCGCGATCTGCGACGCGCTATCGCCGTCTACGAGGAGGAAATGCGCGAGAGCGACGGCGATGTGGCGCAGGCTGGAGACTCCCAACGAGACGGCGCCGCCGCGGGCGACAGCGGCGCAATAGGGTCGCGGGACGATGCCGCCCCGGCTCCGGCCCACAGCCTCTCTCGCCACTGACGCGATCCTCGTCGGGGATCCCGGACGGGCGCTGCTGCTAGCCCAGGAGCTGCTCGAGCAGCCGAAGATGAGCAACCACTCGCGGGGCCTGTGGGGGTACTCGGGCCAGACGCCCGCGGGCCGGCAGCTGACGATCCAGTCGACCGGGATGGGCGGGCCAAGCGCCGCGCTTGTGCTGGGCGAGCTCGGCGGACTGGGCGTGCGGCGGGTGGTACGGGTGGGAACCTGCACTGGCTTCGAGAGGTCGCTCGAGCTGGGCGAGATCGTCATCGTCGAAACAGCGATCGCGGGAGGTGGCAGCGCGGCCGCGCTCGGCGTAGCCCCCGACGAGGCGGTCGCGCCCGACAGGCAGCTGACCGAGCGACTGGCGCAGGCACCGGAGGGTTTCCGGCAGGCCACGGTCGCCAGCTTTGACGCCCATCCGGGAGATCAGACGCCACCGCCCGGCGTCGTCGCCGCGGACATGCAGACCGCGCCGCTGCTCGCCCGAGCTCGAACGCTTGAAATCGATGCGGCGGCCGTCCTGATCGTCTCCGAGAAGGCGGGCGAAGAGCACTTGGAGAAGGAGGCTCTCGAGACGGCCGAGAAGCGCGCCGGGCTTGCCGCTGCCGGCATACTCTCAACCTAAAGTTGAGGGTTAGTCTTGGACCGCGGCGCGCCTGTCGGCGGCAATCTGGCGCCGAATGTCGCCGAGATCTCGCGAAACCCGGTCGACCTGGTCCTCGACCTCTTCGAGCCGCTGCGAAAGCGAGCGCAGCCGGCGCTCCAGACGCTCGACGTCACCCGCCGAGGGCAGGTTGAGCGCGCTCATCGCCGCCTGCTGAGCCTCGAGCGCCTTCTCACGGGCACCAAACGCGGCGGCAACCGCGTTCTCGAGGACGTTGCTGTCGAGCAGCACCTGGGCGAGCTCGCCGATCGCCTGCTCGCTGCGGGCCCTCAATCCATCCTGATCCTCGTAGTCCATTGACAGCAGCTTAACCGGCGCATCCGGCCGAGGTGAAATCCTGCTGCGCTCAAGCATGGGATCTACATTGATTAAGGGCTTGTTGGGGGCAGCAGCGGCTCATTGCGAAGCCCGGGGCAAGCAAGTAGCTTGGGCGGGCGTGTTGCGCCGGGAGAGAGCACACGGGCTGCCCTACGGGAACAGCAGGGATACAGACGCAGTCTGATGAGACACAAGCTTGCACTGATCATTGCCCTGGCCAGCTTCGGCGTCGTAACGGCGCTCGGAGTCGGCTTTGCTGGCGCGGAGCAGCTCTCCGACGCCGAATCGGCGGACCCGGGCGCCCTCACTGAAGTGCCGACGATCGCCGCGGCACCCGCCTGCTCGAACGAGCTCGACGACGATGGCGATGGCGTGATCGACCTCGAAGACGGTGGCTGCGCTGGACCCTCCGACGTCAGCGAGGAACCAGAGCCCACCGCCGGCGCCCCCACGACGGGCAGCGGCATCGAAGCGCAACAGGCGCCCGCGCCGTCGACCGGCGACGACTTCGAAACGGGCACCGGGATCGACGGCACCGGCGTCCGGCGCAACGAGGCGATCGGCGACACCAGCGGGGGCCGAGGCGGCAACAGCGGCGGCGGCGCCACCGCACCGAGCGCCACGGGCGGCGTGCAGCTCCCCGACGAGGATGCCAGCGGCGGCCTGCAGTACGGCAACGGTGGCAGCCCCACCGCCACCAACCCGACGATGACGATCGCGCCGTTCGGCCCGGCACCGATCGGCGTCCCCAACTTCGTCATCGACTCCTTCGAGATCCCCCCCTTCCTGCTGCCGATCTATCAAGCATGCGGAACCGAGTACGGGATCCCCTGGCAGGTGCTCGCCTCGATCAACAAGATCGAGACCGGGTTCGGCACCAACATGGGCCCCTCGAGCGCCGGGGCCCTGGGCTGGATGCAGTTCCTCCCCTCCAGCTGGGAAGCGTTCGGCCTCGATGCCAACGGAGACGGGCGCGAGGATCCGTACAACCCGGTCGATGCGATCTGCGCCGCGGCCAACTACCTCGAGCTCAGCGGCGGCTCGGAGAACCTCTACGACGCGATCTTCGCCTACAACCACGCCGATTGGTACGTGCAGGAGGTGCTGCTCTACGCCCGCGCTTACGGCAAGCTGCCAGCCGACCTGGTCGGCTCGCTGACGGGACTGACCGAGGGGGCCCATTTTCCAGTCGCCGCCGACGCCCGCTACGCCGATGACCTCTCGGCCCGCGAAGCGCTGAATCGGGGTGTGGCCGACGCGGACGACGCCTACGGCGAAGCGGCCAACGTGATCTCCTCCTCGCCCACGCGGCGCGGAATCAACATCTTCGCTGACGAGGACGCCCCGGTCGTGGCGGTCAACGACGGCGTGATCGAGAAGATGGGCAGCTCCGAGCAGCTCGGCCGCTTCGTCGTCCTGCGCGACGCCTACGGCAACCGCTACACCTATGCCGAGCTGGGCGAGATCGTCCGCGAGGATCGCACCGTGGTGATGCCGACCGGCAAGGAGCAGCGGGTCCCGATCGACAGCGAGAACCTGCGACCGCGCCTGCGAGCGTTGCCGGGCCGGGTCGAGGCGGAGCAGCTCGATGCCACGACGCACGAAGTCGACAACGTCACCGAAGAAGACGGAACTCTAAAGGTCGGCTCGAGGGTGATAGCTGGAACGGTGCTCGGCCGGATCGGCGGCGCCGAGGACGGGATCGACCCGCATGTCAACTTCTCCATCCGCCCGGCTGGCAGGGGCGCTCCGCTCATCGACCCGAAGCCGATCCTCGACGGCTGGAAGCTGCTCGAGGCAACGGCGATCTACCGCGCCAAGGGCAAGAGCCCATTCGCGGCGAAGCTTGGCGGCGCTGGCGTCCTGCTCCTCTCCAAGGAGGCACTGCAGCGTCGTGTCCTCGCCGACGAGCAGATCGAGCTCTCCGCCTGCGACCGGGTCGAAGTCCGCGGCGGACAGATCGACCGGCGCCTGCTCGCGACCCTCGCCTTCCTCACCGAGCACGGCTTCGACCTGACGATCACCTCGATGCTCTGCGGGCGGCATGGCAGCATCACTACCAGCGGCAACATCTCCAACCACTCCTTCGGCAATGCGGCCGACATCGCGGCGATCAACGGGACGCCGGTGCTCGGCAACCAGGGACCCGGCTCGATCACCGAATCACTGCTGCGAACGGTGCTGCGCCTGCAAGGAACCTTGGTTCCCGACGAGCTGATCTCGCTGCAGGAACTCGGCGGACCGAGCTTCGCGATGGCCGACCATGCCGATCACGTCCATATCGGCTACAGCCCCCTTGGCGGCACGGGGGGCGAGGCCCGCTTCATCGAACTGCTCAAACCGGATCAGTGGGAGCGCCTGATCGACCGCCTCGGCGAGATCGACAACCCCGACGTGCAGGTCGCCCCCTCGGAGTACTCGCTGCCGACGAAGCGGGGCAGCGGCGAGTCCGGGGCAACCGGCGACAAGTAGCCGAGATAATCGCCCCCTGACGCAACTGTTCGGATTCGCCCAGCTCGACTTTGCCGGCACGCTTGACGTGGCGGACGGCCGGTACGTGCTGCGTAACGGCACTGAGGAGCGGGTGCTGGTGCTCGAAACGCTCGGCGCGCCCGCGCCGGTGCGCAGGCGCAGGCGCCGAGCACGCGAGGCCAAGGCGGACACGGCTCCCTCCCCCTTGCCACTCGCGCGGACAACCCTGGTGCGCGCCTTCGACGTTTTCGGCAGCGAGGCCGAGGCGAAACGCTGGCTGGAAGAGTCAGCGGCAGCCGAGGACACGGTCGACGCCCTGCTTGCAGAAGCGATCGAGGCGCTCAACCGGGCTCTGCACGCACACGCCGTGGCGAGCGGCGACCCCTCCCCTCAGACGATGAGCCTACGGAGGGCGATCGCGGCACGAATCGGCTACGGCAGCGGCGAGCAGGTCGCGGTCGGCGAGTTCACCGCCGCCCATGAGATCGACGTGCAAGCCGGCAGCGAATCGCGGCGCCGGCAGCGGGTCGAGGAGCTGCGCCCACAGGAACGGGTCGCCGCCGTGCTGGGCGGGCGCGAACAGCTCGACGCTTGCGAGACGCTCATCCTGCGCGCCCGCGCCGACCTCGACGCGGGACGAGTACGCGAGGCGGCCCTACAGCTCCGCGTCGGCTTGGAGGTCCTACTGGTCGAGCTCAAAGGCGCCCTTTCGGATCCCGGTCATGAGGAGGACGTGACGACGCTCGCGGCTCGTCGCAAGGAGGCGGGTGAGCTTGCCAACACGGCCCTCGAAGGCGACCTAAGCACCACCCAAACCCAAGCACTGGCTGATCTCCTCGCTACCTCCGAACGAGTACTGCGCCGCCGCCGGGTACTCGGCGGCTAGAGCGCGAGGCGTCGGGAGACGACGGCGTCGAGCAGCGACTCGGCGATCTCGTGGGCTTCCACAAGCTCGATCCCATCGAGAGAGGGGACACCGATGACGGTTAGTCCCGCAGCGCGCGCTGCCGCAACGCCGGTGGGCGAGTCCTCCAAGGCGACGACCGACGGGCTCGCGGCGACGCCAAGTCGGCGGCAGGCCTCCAAGTAAGGATCGGGCGCCGGCTTCGGTGCGGCTACTTCGTGGGCGCTGAGCACGACGTCGAAATGGTCGGCGAAGCCGACAATCTCCAACGAGCGGCGAACGAAGATCAGCGGCGAGTTGGAGACCAGTCCGATCGGCGTACCCCGCCGTTTGAGCGTGCGCAGCAGCTCGCGCGCACCGACCATCGCCTCCACCCCGTGCTCGAGCTCGGCCACGACCAGCTCGTTCAGCTCCTCGATCAGCTCGGCGGCTCGCCCCGGCTCGCCGAGGCGGCGCTCGAGAATCCCGCCAGCTATCTCAGCAGAGGTGCCGACCAGCTCGCGCTTGTTCGCCGGAGTGAAGTCGAGCCCGCGCCGCTCGAAGAGGTCCTGCTCGGCCCTAGTCCAGACCGACTCGGTGTCGAGCAGCAGCCCGTCGTTGTCGAAGATCACCGCGTCGGGCGCCACCGGCACGCCCTGCGTGCTCGCCGCCGTCACGCGAGCGCAGCCAGCATCGCGGACAGCTCGGCGTCGACCTCGCCCTCCAGCCTAAGCGCCGCGTCGCCGTCATAGGGGGTGGGGCCCTTGGTGACAATCGCGAGCTGGCCGCCGTTGTCCAGAGTGACGGCGGGCAAAGCCGCGACGGGGTGGACGAGGAGCGAGCTGCCGATGCAGAGCATCAGCTCGGCCCCCGCGGCGAGCTCCCGCGCCCGCTCGACTGCCAGCTCGGGCAGCATCTCGCCGAACAGAACCACGTCCGGCTTGACCGGCCCGTCACAGGCGACGCAGACGGCGATTCCCTCCTCGTCGAAGAGGGCATCGACCTCCCCGATCGCGTAGGAGGCGGCACAGCTCCGACAGGTAGAGGTCTCGATCGACCCGTGCACCTCGACCACGTTCCGCGACCCCGCGGCCCGGTGCAGGCGGTCGATGTTCTGCGTGATCACGCCCTCCAGCAGCCCGCGCCGCTCGAGCTCCGCCAGCGCCTCGTGCCCAGCGTTCGGCCGCTTGTCGCCGAGCGAGTGGAAACGGGGTCGGTAATAGGACCAGAACCGAGCCGGGTCCCCCTCGAAGACGTCGATATGGGCGACCTCCATCGGGTCGACGTTCGCCCACAGCCCGGTCTCCGGCGTGCGGAAGTCGGGAATGCCGGAGGGAACCGAGATCCCCGCCCCGGTCAGCGCAACGGTACAGCGCGACTCGCGGACCAGATCCGCAAGCCGCTCCACCCCCGCCGATGGGCCTAAAACCGGACACATAGGCGTATCTGAGGCCCGTCGGCTGTGGTTGTCGTTACTTGCCGCTCCATTTGGGGGTTCGCTTGGCGAGGAAGGCGCCGATTCCCTCCTTGGCGTCCTCGCTGCGGAAGGCGGCGGCGAAGCCCTGCTTCTCGGCCTCTATGCCCTCGTCGAGGTCGCCGGCGTGGGAGACCCGCTTGATCCGCTCGACCGCGACCGGGGCCTGGCCGGCGAGCTTGCGGCCCCACATCAGCGCGGTCTCAAAGAGCTCGTGATCCGGAACGACGCGGTTCGCAAGGCCAGATTCGAGCGCCTCGCCGGCGAGGATCGCGTCGCCGACCAGGTTCATCTCCAGAGCCTTGTTGGGACCGACCAGGCGGGGCAGACGCTGGGTGCCGCCGAAGCCGGGGATGATCCCCAGCTTCACCTCTGGCTGGCCGAAGACGGCGGCTTCGGCGGCGATCCTCACGTCGCAGGCCATCGCCAGCTCGCAGCCACCGCCGAAAGCAAGCGCGTTGACGGCGGCGATGGTCGCCACTCCGGCCTGGCCGAAGTCGCGCAGCAGGGCGTGGGCGGTGTGGATCAGCTCCTCGCCTCCACTCTCGTCCATCTGGGTGAAGGCCTTGATGTCGGCACCGGCCGAGAAGACCACTGGGACGGAGGAGGCGATCACCATCGCGCCCACTCCGTCTGCTGCCTTTACACGCTCCCAGACGGCTCCAAGGTCACGGATCACGGCGGGCGAGACGGCGTTCATCGGCGCGTTGGCGAGCCAGGCGACCGCGACGTTGCCGCGGGTCTCGAGCTTCACCGTCTCGGCCTGCTCGCCCTCGTCGGGCTGGGGGTAGGGGTAGAAGCCCTGGCCGGATGCCATGCCGAGGCGGCCCTGGGCGACGAGGCGGCGCAGCAAGACCGGCGGCGCGAAGCGATCGCCGTGGCGCTCCCGCAGGCTCTCCATCCGCTCCAACACCTTGTCGAGGCCCTCGACGTCGGCCTTCCAGAAGGGGGGCAGCAGGCCTTTGCGCGGGTCCAGGCCCGCTCCGGCCATCATCCCGACGTCGATGTCGCGGACGGAGCAGACGCCCTCCTCGACCAGGAGGCAGGCCTCGATCAGCGCCCGGCAGGTGAACAGCGCGACCAGCTCCTCGGCATCGGGGCCGGCGTCTCCCGGGATGTTCTGCTCGCCGTCCTTGAAGAAGCCCTCCCCGCCCGACTTGGCGCCCAGCTTGCCGTCGGCAACGAGCTGCTTCAGGCCCTGGTGGACGTAGAAGGTCTCCCCGTAGGAGTCGCCGAGGTGCTCGGCTACGTGCAGGACGGTGTCGAGGCCGAGCAGGTCGGTGAGGAAGAAGGGTCCCATCGGCGCCACCTGGGCGGCCGCGATAGCCTCGTCGATCGCCTTCAGCGAGAGGCCCTGCTCCTCCTGGGCGCGCCAGATCTCGCCGATCGTCGCCATCAGGATCCGGTTGACGACGAAGCCCGGAACCTCACCGCAAACGATCGGCTGCTTCTTGATCGCCTGGGCGAAGTTGTAGGCGACGGTGGCGGTCTCCTCGGAAGTGTCCTCACCGGCAATCACCTCGACCAGGGGCATCACCGAGGCGGGGTAGAAGAAGTGGAAGCCGACGACCTTGTCGGGCCGCAGGGTCGTCTCCCCCATCTCGGTGATCGAGAGCGAGGAGGTGTTGGAGGCGAGGATCGCGTGGCCGGGCGTGGCCGCGTCGAGCTCG
>Ga0157380_10001223_pt1 | contig 16644 bp, 9 predicted proteins | sample S35metaG_FD_119757 | JGI IMG/M metagenome (GOLD analysis project Ga0157380, IMG submission 119757) | Switchgrass rhizosphere microbial communities from Kellogg Biological Station, Michigan, USA - S3-5 metaG | ecosystem: Host-associated > Plants > Roots > Rhizosphere > Soil | place: USA: Michigan... | reverse complement strand
TTTCAGGTACCGAGTCTGGATGATTCGGAATTGTACCCACCGGCTATCTCGACCTGTCGAGATACTGACCTCATCCATCCGAAACCTGAGACTTGAGACTTGAGACCTGGGACTGAACGTTTACTCAAACATCGAAAACACAACCTCACCGTTGATCACCGTCATCACGCAACGCTGTTTCAAAATCTCCTGTTCCGGCAGCTTCATGATGTCAGCAGAAAAAATCGTCAGGTCGGCAAGTTTGCCCACTTCGATGGAGCCGCGCAGTTTCTCTTCAAAGGCTGCATAAGCAGGCCAGATCGAAAACATCTTCAAAGCCTGCTCACGCGTCACCGCTTCCTCAGGATGCCAGCCCGCTCCGCTGAAACCCTTTTGATCCTTACGCGCTACCGCGGCATAAAACTCAATCAAAGGCTCACCGCGCTCCACCGGCGCGTCAGAACCACCCGGGACAATCACTCCCGACTTGATGAAACTCTGCCAGGCGTACGCCCCCGCAAGCCGCTCAACACCGAGCCGGCTTGGAGCAAAATGCAAATCACCGATCGCATGCGACGGCTGCATTGAAGGAATCACTCCGAGTTTGGCAAAACGCGGGATATCAACCGGGTTCACAATTTGTGAGTGTTCGATGCGCCAGCGAGGCTCAGCAACCTTGCGTTGCGCAGCCGGCACCGCGTTGAAGGCCTTTTCATATTCGTTAAGCGTGAAGCGGTTCGCATAGTCGCCGATCGCATGTGTTTCGACCTGCACACCTTTGCGCAGCGCTTCGAGCAGCATCGGTGCGAGTTCTTCCTGTTTCACGGTAAGGAACCCAGACGTGTCTGGCTTGTCTGCGTAAGGCGCGAGGAGAGCAGCGCCACGCGAGCCGAGCGCGCCATCGGAGACAACCTTGATCGTGCGCAAGGTGAAGCGATGATCGAACGCTCCAATAATTGGGCCTTCAGCGAGCAGTCGCGCTGAGTTTTGTGAGGGGCCGTGCACCGCTTTGTAAATTCGCAGCTTGATCTTGCCTTCGGTGTAGAGCTTCTTGAAGAGTTCGACTTCCGGATAACTGCCACCCGCATCCTGCACCTGCGTCCAGCCAAGTTCGATGTTTCGTTTTACGCCAAGCACGATCGCACGCTCAGCATCCGCGGCAGTGGTATCAGGGACGTGCCTGCGAACTAGTCCCTGAGCTGCGTCGAGAAGCATTCCATTCGGCTCGCCGCTAGAATCTTTGGAGACTTCACCACCAAAAGGATTTGCTGTCGTTCGATCAATCCCGGCGAGCTTGAGCGCCGCGCTGTTCACAACCGCACCATGTCCATCAGCACGACCGAGAATTACCGGATTGTTTGGTGCGACTTTGTCGAGGTCGGCGCGGGTGGGAAAAACTGGAGGCGTCCAAAACGTTTCGATCCAACCACGGCCAGTGATCCACTCACCCGGCTTTGCCTGATCCACACGCGCTTTTACCTTCGCGAGAAAATCCGCGAGGCTCGTCGTACCCTCGAGATTCAGGTTCATCTCGCGAAAACCGACACCCGCAAGATGATGATGCGCGTCCGTCAAACCGGGTAACGCCGGCTTGCCCTGTAGATCAACAACCTTAGTGTTCTTACCGACAAACTTGCGTGCACCATCGTTGCTTCCGACAAAAACAAAACGGTCGCCTCTGGTAGCAATCGCTTCCGCAGTGGGCTGGCGATCGTTTGCGGTATAGACGCTGCCGTTGATGAACACGAGATCGGCGGGCGCCGTCCGGGACTGAGTCGAGATCAATCCGCTCAGACTGAGTACTACGATACTCAACAATGCGAAGAGCGTTTTCATGGATTCTTCCTTCGGTGAAAAAGTGCGGGTCGACCAGGAGCCGCTCTTATATCACAAGCCTTGATATTTTCGATTGCCGATTGCGGATTGCCAATTAGAAATTAACTCCTCCTGACTTTGGACATTGGACGCTGAACATTGGACGTTGAATCGGCAATTGGCAATCGCAAATCGGCAATCTTGTTGGTAGTGAGGTCAGTATTCCGACATGTCGGGATAGCGACCGGGTCTCTCCAGGACTTTTCGGATATGATTGATGACAACAAAGCTGACGAAAATAATGCGAGGGACTTGCTTTATGAAAATTGAGACTCTAAATCTATCCACATCGCACGGCGCCACTACTGCTCACGTTGCTCGTCCCGATGCGGACACTACAGCCGCGGTTATCCTGATTCAGGAATGGTGGGGCATCAACGATCACATCCGCGACATCGCCGGCCGTTATGCCGACGAGGGGTTTGTTTGTGTTGCTCCAGATTTGTATCGCGGAAAGCTTGCGAAGGATGCAAAGGAAGCCGCGGCGATGATGCAGGGCCTGGGGATAGAAGATGGCATGGAGACCATTAGAGCGGCGCTGGCCGAAACCAAAGCTAAATACAATTCGCTGAAACTCGGTATCACGGGCTACTGCATGGGTGGAACTTTTGCGTTGCGCGCCGCCTGTGAAATTCCTGAACTCGGCGCCGCCGCGCCGTTCTACGGCGACGTACCTGATGATGCAGTCTTGAAAGAGTTACGTGTGCCGACTCTTTTCATCGCCGGTAAACTCGACGCTTGGATCAATCCGGCTAAGGTGGGTGGACTGGAGGCGGCCGCACGCAAACATGATTTACCCATCGAGACTGTGAGTTACGACGCGGACCATGCTTTTTTCAATAACACTCGGCCGGAAGTCTATGATGCGAAGGCGGCGACTGATGCGTGGCGGCGTGTGTTGGCGCACTTCAAAAACTATTTACAGCCAAGTTAAGAGCGTGCGTATAGCGTGCGGAGCACGCGTAGGCATAAAGCCTGGGGCGTAAGCCCCAGGTACTGAGGCGATGAAAAACATCAGCCCGCGACGCGGGCGACAGTGCAAACAGGTCTCAACTTTTCTGTCGCCCGCTTCGCGGGCTTGTTGATTATCACGGCTGTCACCTGGGGCTTACGCCCCAGGCTTTACGCTTCCGCCTGCTTCGCAGGCTTTGTTTTTGCGCCTTCCGAAGCCAGCGCCGCCTGCGCTGCCGCCAGTCGCGCTACCGGCAGGCGAAACGGAGAGCAACTCACGTAGTCGAGATTGATTTCGTGGCAGAACGAGATGGAACTCGGATCCCCGCCGTGTTCGCCACAGATGCCAATCTTTAGATTAGGCTTGGCGGCCCGACCGCGTTCAGTGCCAATCCGAACAAGTTGTCCCACGCCCTCGCGGTCAAGCATTTGAAACGGATCCTCAGGCAGAATCCGGCGCTCAATGTAGTTGGGCAGGAAACGGCCCGAGTCGTCGCGACTCAACCCAAATGTGGTCTGCGTCAGATCGTTTGTGCCAAACGAAAAGAAGTCTGCATGCGCGGCAATGCTTTCGGCCATTAGCGCAGCGCGCGGCAACTCAATCATCGTTCCCACGTGATACTCAATTGTCAGACCCTGCTCGCCCATCACCTGCTTCGCCACTTCATCGATCACTTCGCGTTGCTGGCGCAACTCCTCGCTAAGCGAAACCAGCGGCACCATGATTTCGAGCGTTACCTTTTTCTTTTCACCCTGCACCTGACACGCTGCCTCGAAGATGGCGCGACACTGCATTCGAGTGACTTCGGGAAACAGCAGTCCCAGGCGACAACCACGAAAGCCGAGCATTGGATTCGATTCCCTTGTGCGAATCACCTGACGCAACAACCTTCGCTTTTCGTCGATCTCGTCGAGTAGCTTGTCCATGTCGCCAAGCGTAGTCGCGAGGCGCACAGCAAGTTTTAGTTCGGCGAGCTCGCTGAGTAGATCATCGACGCTAGGGAGAAACTCGTGCAGGGGCGGATCGAGCAAACGAATCGTTACTGGAAGTCCGGCCATCTCGCGAAAGATACCGACGAAGTCACCACGCTGCAGCGGCAGGAGTTTCTCGAGCGCCTTCTCTCGCGCGCCGGCTCCTTCCGAAAGAATCATCTCGCGCATCGCGGCAAGTCGCTGATCGCCGAAAAACATGTGTTCAGTGCGACAAAGGCCGATGCCTTCAGCGCCAAACTGGCGGGCGACTCTCGCGTCGCGAGGCGTGTCAGCATTTGCGCGCACTCGAAGCTTGCGAAACTTGTCAGCCCAGCTCATCAACTCATGAAAATCGGCTCGTAGTGTCGGCTGCACCGTGGGCACCTGGCCGAGGAAGATTCGACCGGTCGATCCATCAACAGTGATCCATTCGCCCTTCGTGACAACAGTGCCGTTTACTGTGAACTGCTGTTGACCGTAATCGATGTTGAGCGCGTTCGCGCCGCTGACGCAGGTCTTCCCCATGCCTCGAGCAACGACCGCCGCGTGACTCGTCATTCCCCCACGCGCTGTGACGATCGCCTGGGCCGCGACCATGCCGTGGAAATCATCTGGGCTCGTTTCCTGGCGCACCAGAACCACTTTTGCGCCCTCGCGCGCCAGCTCTTCGGCTTCATCAGGACTGAATACCACCTGTCCCTGCGCGGCGCCGGGGCTTGCCGGCAATCCGGTCGCAAGAACGGGCGCATTGGTCTTTGGATCGACGGTAGGGTGCAGGAGTTGATCGATTTGTTCGGGGGTCACGCGTTGAATTGCAGTCGCGCGATCGATCACCTTCTCCTGTGCCATGTCGACAGCAATACGAACTGAGGCTGCGCCACTGCGTTTCCCAGTCCGCGTTTGCAGCATCCAGAGTTTGCCGCGCTCAATCGTAAACTCCACGTCCTGCATGTCGCGATATTGCGTTTCCAGGAGCGCCGCAATTGAAGCGAACTGCGTATAAACCTGCGGCAACTCCTTCTTGAGTTCACTGATCGGATGTGGCGTGCGTATGCCGGCGACAACGTCTTCGCCCTGAGCATTGAGCAAATACTCACCATAGAGTTGCTTCTCGCCTGTTGAAGGATTGCGTGTGAAAGCGACGCCGGTTCCACTCTCGTCACCCATATTGCCAAACACCATGGCCTGCACGTTCACTGCGGTGCCGAGTGAATCTGGAATGCGATTGATACGGCGATAGTCCATCGCGCGGCGGCCCATCCAAGAATTGAATACGGCGGCAATCGCCACGCGTAGTTGTTCGTACGGATCTTCGGGAATGGCATGTTGCTCGGCGACGATGATTTGCTTCTCGGCGGCGATGATCTCGCGCAGATCTTCTGCTTCCAGGTCGGTGTCTTTGCCGCCGGTGGTTTGCGCCTTGAAGCGGTCCATCACTCTTTCAAACTTCTCATGAGCTACCCCCATAACGATTTCGCCAAAGAGCGACGCGAACCGGCGATACGCATCAAGGGCAAAACGTAGATCGCCCGTTTGTGTGGCGAGACCTTTTACAGTTACTTCATTGAGACCGAGGTTGAGGACAGTATCCATCATTCCCGGCATGGAAAACGCAGCGCCCGAACGGACTGAAACAAGGAGGGGGTTCTTCGCATCGCCAAATCGCTTGCCGACCTTCTTTTCGATTTCGCGCAGCCCATCTTTCACCTGCTCCCAAAGTCCATCGGGAAACTTCTTGCCGTTTGCAAAAAAGGCGTTGCAGGCTTCAGTAGTGACAACGAAACCCGGAGGTACGGGAAGTCCGGCGCGTGTCATCTCGCACAGTCCAGCGCCCTTTCCGCCCAACAGGCTCTTGTCGTCGCCGCTGCCTTCCTCAAAGAGGTAAACCCACTTTTGCTCGGTCGCTGAAGATGCGGGGGTCTCTTCGTTCAAAACGTTGGTTTCAGTCACTCAATCTCACCTCGGGGAAAAAGTCGCTTGAATCATTTTTGAAGCTGACCTGGTTGGAACACCTGGACGGGAATCGGGTCCAGTCCGTCTCGGTTAGATTCAAAGTTTGGGCCGCAACTCGAAACATGTCAAACCTTAATAAGCTCGGGGTGAAATACTCGCTCGTGGGCCCTTAAACAACACGCGAAAAGAACGCTCGCGTCATGTAGAAATCTTGAACGCGCAGATTTGCAATCCAGAAGGCTTGCTGCGGAATCCTGGACTATCACCGTTCACTCTTAAGACAATGGCGCCATGAAGAAACTGCTTACCCTCGTTTCGATTCTTTTCCTTCTTTCTCTGACCACGGCCGCGCAGTCGCAACCTCCTCTGATGTTTGAAGCGCCGACAGTCAGCCCAACTCATGTCGCCTTCTCCTACGCCGGCGACATCTGGATCGTTGACCGAGCGGGCGGCAACGCGCGACGGCTCACTACGAACCCTGCGCGAGAGGTCTACCCGGTGTTCTCACCGGATGGGAAAGAGATCGCGTTCACGCGGCTGAATTCCGCGGCCGGTCCTTTCGGTTGGGACATTTTCATAGTCACAGTCGCGAGTGGCGAAGAGCGTCGTCTTACGTATCACCCCGATCTGGACTTGCCCATCAACTGGACTCCTGACGGCAAGAACGTTCTGCTGCTTTCTTTCCGCCAACGGACTTCTTTACTAGGCGGTCAACTTTTCAGCATGCCGGCACACGGAGGACCAGTAATTGAGTTGCCTATACCTCGAGGCTGGGCCGGATCTATGTCGCCCGACGGCAATCGAATTGCCTACACGCCGTTGATAAATACCAACGACGTCTTCGGTTGGCGAAACTATCGAGGGGGAGGCACGTCCCGAATTTGGATTGTTAAGTTGTCTGATGGCAGTACCGAGGTAATACCGCGTAAAGATTCTAACGACACTGATCCGATGTGGATCGGCACCAGGATCTATTTTGTTTCAGATCGCGCCGGTACTGAGAATCTCTTTGTTTACGATACGAACAAAAAAACCGTCTCGCAATTAACTAAGTTTGAACGTTATGGAATCAAGCGCGCTTCCGCCAATGGAACTTCGATCGTCTTCACGCAGGGGGGTTCGCTTCACCTTTTCAATACCGACAACGACCAAACAAGCAGAATCAATGTTCGTGTTTCCGGAGACTTTCCCGAAACAAGCGCACGTAAGATCGACACAGTGCAGTGGTTGAACTCGATCGCACTCGCTCCTGACGGCAAGCAAATGCTGTTCGGCATCAGAGGCGAGCTGTTCGTTGCTAACACACAAACAGGCGCGAGTGAGAACATTACAAAGACACCCGCCGCAGCCGAACGTGGCCCGGTTTGGTCGCCTGACGGAAAGTGGATCGCTTACTTCTCAGATGAGTCAGGCGAGCAGCAATTGTTCCTCCGTGCGACGGAGGGCGGCGCTGTGCGAAAGGTGAATGTCGAAGCACGGCCTTCGTTCTACAGTGAGCTTCAATGGTCCCCTGATTCAAAGAAGCTCGCTTTTTCAAATTCACATCTGACACTGCTTTGCTTCGATCTGGATGCAAACGCTGTCCGGCGGATCGATGTGGCCGGACACACCGACGGCGACTCTTCCTTTCAACCCTCTTTCTCGCCAGACAGTCGCTGGCTGGCCTATTCAAAGTACGACGTCAATCGACTTCGGCTGATAACGCTTTACTCATTTGAGACCGGACAGACACACGCAGTTACAGATGCGCACATGGATGCGCAGACGCCGGTGTTTGATAACGGCGGCAGGTATTTGTATTTCGTCGGCAGCAACCGGACGGCACTTGTGGAATCGCAAGGGATGTCTGGTTTCCCTTTTCGAGGTCAGGTGATCCGTAACCTCTACGCAGTCGTTCTTAATTGGAATGATCAGTCGCCTCTCCTCGCTCAAGGAGCACAATCTTCCTCTCGCACCGCGATTGATCTTGAGAGTATTGGTGACCGTATCTTCCAAATGCCATTCTGGCCGCAAAACGCTGGACGCATTTTTGCCGGGAAGCCGGGAGCGCTCTTCATTGTGGAAGGCGGTACGTTACATAAATTCGTTGAAGGCAAGCCCGCACTGGAGAAGTTTGTGGAAGGCGCCGGGAACTATCGCATCACGGCGGACGGCAGCCGTCTGGCACTCCGACGTCAGGGTGTTTGGTCGATCATCTCTACTGATGCGCCACCCAAACCGGAGGACGGCAGAGTCAAACTTGATCGCATCGAGCTCACCATCGACCCGCGTGCCGAGTGGCGGCAAATGTATGGCGAGGCGTGGAGACGCATGCGGGAATATTTCTACGATCCGAATCTACACGGAATCGACCAGGAGGATCTGCAATCGCATTACGCTGCCTATCTTCCCAACATTGCAACCCGCGAAGATCTAAATCTACTTTTCAAGGAAATGTTTGCTCATCTTTCCACTAGCCACATGAACGTGGGCGGTGGGGATTCACCCGCCCACGAAGGTGTGACAGAAGCTGTCGGCCTGCTCGGCGTCGATTATGAAATTGATAGTGGGCGCTATCGCATCAAGCGAGTGCTTCTCGGGGATAACACTCGACGGATCACGAGTCCGCTTGCGCAACCGGGAGTGAACGTCAAGGCTGGCGAATATCTCCTCTCGGTTGACGGTGAGGAAATCAAGAGTGACGAAAACATCCACCGCTATTTTCTAAACAAGGCTGGAAAACGTGTTCAACTAAAGATTGGGCCAAGTGCGAACGGAACTGGATCGCGTGTCGTCAGTGTCTTTCCAGTTTCGAGCGAGGTCCAACTAAGAAACTACGATTGGGTTGAACGCAACCGTCTACGGGTTGCAGCCGCTTCCGAGGGACGACTCGGATATATCTACCTTCCGGACACTGCCGACCCGGGCTACAACGCTTTCAATCGCGAGTTCTACGCGCAATTGGACAAGCAGGGAATGATTATCGATGGGCGATTTAATCAAGGCGGACGCGCAGCCGATTACATCATCAACACATTGAGGCGCGTGCCATTGCAACGCGCGGCGTTGCGAGATGCTGAGGACATCAAAATTCCCAGCGGCATTATGGAAGGCCCAAAAGTCTTACTGACAAATGAAATGGCGGGCTCCGGCGGCGACACCTTGCCGTGGATGTGGCAACGCGCTGGTCTTGGCCCAGTGGTGGGAATGCGAACAGCTGGAGCGGGCATCGGAGCGACTACCCATCAACTGATCGATGGCGGTACGTATCAAGTGCCCGACTGGGGTTGGTTCGACCCGAAAAACGGCACATGGCTTATGGAGAATCGTGGTGTCACGCCAGACTTTGAATTGGAGATCATGCCGGCCGACTGGCGCGCTGGACGCGATCCGCAGTTGGAGAAGGCACTGCAACTGGCGTTGGATGCTTTGAAGAAACTAAAACCAACGCCGGTGCGGAAACCGAAGTTTCCTATCTATAAGTAGGGATCCGGAAATGAACTATTCCAGGACGACGGTTTGCCAATCCTGAGAGGTATCATGAGGAACTGCTTTGGCCTTCACACCTGGGTCGGCAAGAAGTTTGGCGACAGTTCCGAGCAACTCGACGCCGCGGAAAGGTTTTGAGATATACGCATTGAATCCGGCTTGCAGCGCCCGCTCGCGATCCGAGTCTCCGTAAGCAGTGACGGCAACGCAGGGTATCGCCGCGGTGCGCTTATCATTCCTCAACTCCTGAAACACGCCCCACCCGTCGAGCAGCGGCATCGAAAGATCAACCATGATCAGATCGGGCATTACCTCGCGGGCTATCTCCAGGCACTCCAGACCATTGCGCGCCTCACGCACGTGATAGTCGCCGGCGGCCAGCAACAGCCGTAACAGTTCGAGATTGTCCTCGTAATCGTCCGCGATGAGAATTGTGGCTGTCATGGAGTCAGGTGTGATTTGCAGCCGGTCGTTCGAAGTGCGATTTATATAACTTTACGGGTATGGTGCTGTCAATCAGTAGAAACCCTGACTGGCCGGGTCTTAATCTTCAACGATCCTGGAGAACCCGAGAACCCCTTCCACAGCGGGCTTAACAGACAAAAGATGTCACATACCAGGCAGAAAATCGAACCTCGACGAAAGACTATCTTGACTCGCTGAATCTCGCACGTCCATAATCACTTAGCGGCCACCGTGCGGTCCCGCAAAGGCCGACCTGGAGAGTTGACACCTAATCGTCGCCCACCTAAAGAACCGAGGTCATTCCAACGACCCGAGCTACGGAGGAAATAAACTGTGGTCAGTGGCAAACTGGAAGAAAGCCTGCGCCATGAGATAGAGAGCTATATCGAAGGGCGCCTCAGCGGAGTGAAGCAGGAGATTGCTGAACTTCAAAGCCGCCTCAACGAGGCCCTTTCCCAACTCCTGGATCGCCAGAGCGAAGTCCAATTGGACGGATCCGTCGCGGCTTCCATCCTGGAACATCTGCGCGCCGCGCATGATGAGGGAATCGATCTCGCAGCTACTGAGTCCTCGCGCGCTAAAGCTTCAAGCGATATGGCGATCGTCAAATCGGCCGTGGCCGAAATTGGTGAGCAGAAGACCCAGGCAGAAATCCTGAAGACGCTCGTTAACCGTGCTGCTTCGTTCGCTCCTCGCGTCGCGTTCTTTGCGATCAAGGGTGAGAAAGGGATCGGTTGGCGAGGCCGGGGCTTCGAAGGTAGTGTTGGCGACAACGCAATCCAGCAGATCTCCGTTCCCCTCTCCGCGGACAACGTCATCGGCGATGTTTCCAAGTCGGGGACGACCTGGAGTGGCGGGGCGCATTCTCATCCCGAAAACCACGGACTCTTCAATCGACTGGGCCAGGAAGCGCCGCAGAGAATTGTCGGCGTTCCATTGAGCGTGCGACACCGCCCTGTCGCTGTGCTCTATGCGGATTCCGGAAGTCTCGATTCTGAAGCGATCAATCTCGAGGCGCTCGAAACACTAGCGCAAGTTTCAGGAATGGCTGTTGAACTCCTGGCGGGTCAGGCATCAGCGGCAGCTGCACCGGCTCCCGCAGCCGAACCTGCTCATGAAGAAGCCACCAGCAGTTATGCGCCCGCGCGTGAGTATGAGGCTGAACCAGCATCTCAAGCTGAACCAGCACCAGCAGAGGCCGCCGCTCCAGAAGTCGCAGCTGAGGTAGCTGAGGAAGCTGAGGCACCAGCGGAGGTTGTCGCAGACGTTGTCGAAGCGCCTGCAGAAGTGTTGGAAGCAGCTGTCGAAGCCGTGGTCGAACCCGAAGCCGCTCCCATTGCGGAACCTGTCGCGGAAGAGCCAGTCGCTGCCCCAGCGCCGGGGCGTCGTCGCTATGGTACCGATGTTGAATTGCCCGTTTCTGTGTCCGGTGAAGACGAAAGGCGTTTGCACGTGGACGCGCGCCGGTTTGCCCGGTTACTGGTTTCCGAAATCAAGCTTTACAACGAACAGAAAGTTTCGGAAGGCCGTGAACAGAGCGACCTCTACGACCGGCTCCGCGAGTACATAGATCGTTCGCGCGAGATGTATGACAAACGTGTGAAACCGGAAGTGGCTCAGTCATACGACTACTTCCATCACGAACTGGTGAATACGCTCGCGGAAGGTGATGCCGGGAAGCTGGGCAACGCCTATCCTGGAGCAACTGTTTCGGCTTAAGATTAGTCTCAAGTCTCAAGTCTCAAGTCTCACGTTAGGGATCATCCCTGAGGCTCGTTTGAGACTTGAGACTTTTTGTTTTTGAACTTGAGACTTTCTTTTTTGAGATCAACCAAGTGAAAAAGTTACCCGTAACCAAACGGTTCATCCTGATCCTGCTCGGCGTGATAGTTATTCTGGGAGCCTCTCTCCCGGCCTTCCTGACAGCAAGTTGTTTCACACACGAGCAAACCCCAGCCGAACTCAAAGCACTCGAGACTCTGCGCGCGCAGACCCGCCGCGGTCAGTTGCCTACCGAAGACGTGGTCGTGCGCATGGAATCAGAATTTCCTAACACTAAAGCCGCTGGATTGGCGCGCCTGGTTCGGGCGCGAATAAGGATTCGCGCAAACGACTATGCTGGCGCCGCCACGCTGCTCGACACAAAAGTCATCCATGACAATACCGCCCTCGGCGATCACGCTCTTTTCATGCGTGGCAATGCGCTCGAACAAACCGGGCAAGCCGCAGCAGCTCGGGCTGTGTATGCTCGCCTGATTGCGGACTATCCGACGTCGATCCGCGTACGTGAAGCCTCGCTCCGATCCGCAGACATCCTGATGAAGTCGGGTCAGCCGGCTTTCGTAGCCGATGTGCTGAAAGATCTGACCGCGAAAGACGACGCTGCCGCGCTTCTGATCGCGGCTAAAGCATTTTCGCAAACCGGAGACAACTCGCGTGCACTCGCCGCATATCGACGGCTCTACTTCTTCGCACCCGCCTCGGCCGAGAGTGCTCAGGCCGCGACTGCGATCCCGCAACTCTCTTCATCTCTGACGCCCGGCAGTGAAGCAGAAGCAATCACACGAGCTGACAAACTATATGAAGCGCGGCGCTACAACGATGCGTTTCAGGCTTACTCGGACGCTCTTTCGAAGTTTCCTGGCTTAGCGAACAGTCAGAATCAATTGCGACGGGGTATCTCGGCGGCTAGCGCTCGCAGAACTGAGGCAGTCTCGGCGTTGAGTAGTATTCCCGCATCGGCTGGAGAGACGCGGGCCGAAGCGCTGTTTTATCTGACACAAACTTACGCGCGGTCACGACAATGGGAACAAGCCCGAGCAACCGTTGAAGAACTGCGCCGGTCTTTTCCCCAAAGCGCTTTTCTAGCACGCGCCCTCGTCATTGCCGGCCAAATTGCAGAAGACGCAAATAACAACGCTGACGCTTCTTACTTTCTCCGCGCGGCCGTGAATGCCGCGCCGGGCTCAGTCGAAGTAGTCCAGGCGCAGTTTGATCTCGCCTGGCTTGCCCATGAAGCAGGTAACTTTTCTGAGTCGTCGAAACTCTTAACTGATCATCTGGCGTTCTACGTTGATAAGAACAACGACAATCGCGGCCGGGCGGGCTACTGGGCGGCGCGAGATTCGGAACGCGCCGGCAAGCTCGCCGAGGCACGCGCGCTGTATCAGGCGGTGCTGGGTCGCTACGACGCTAACTGGTATGGCTATCTTGCGAAGCAGCGACTCAACGGGATGAATCGTAATGCGCCGCAACAAGCGTTTGCTCCGGATTCGGTTGTGGGTCGCGCGATCGCGAATCTGCAGACCGTAACCGTTGCCGAAGAGACTGCCGGGCCTGCGGAGGACGAGCGCATCGCCAAGTCGGAGCAGTTGAACAATATCGGTATTGATGAATGGGCGCTCGAAGAATTGGCACGCGCTGCTGAAGCTGGGCCGAACAGTCCGAAGGTCAACCTGGCGATCGCCAGGGTCTATCGTTACCAGGAAGACAATGTTCGCGCTCTGAACGTTTTGAAGAAGAGCTTTCCCGATTATTCGCAGATGAAGCCCGAAGAGATGACGCGCGAGCAATGGGACGTGTTCTATCCGCTCGCTTACTGGGACATCATCGTCCAGGAATCTCGCGCGCGAAATCTCGATCCTTACCAGGTCGCCGGGCTGATTCGGCAAGAGACAGTTTTTGATCCGCGCGCGAAATCACCAGCGAGGGCCTATGGCCTGATGCAGGTGCTCGTGCCCACAGCAACCTTGACTGCAAGAAAGTACGGCGTCGAACGCAGCATTACGGCTGACGCGCTGTTTGAGCCACGTCTCAACATTCAGATCGGCACCGCTTACCTGCGCGATCAGATCGACAAGTTTGGACGCATCGAATACGTCGCCGCCGCTTACAACGCGGGTCCAGCTCGCGCGGTTAACTGGCGCACTTCTCTTCCGTCAGAAATTGATGAGTGGGCTGAGGCAGTGCCGTTCAAGGAGACGCGTGGCTACGTGCAGGGCGTGGTTCGCAATCGCCTGCAGTATGAACGGCTCTACGACGCGAGCGGTAAGTTTCGCCAGGAAGTAGGAACGAGGGCGATCACCGCCCAGCCAGCGGGCTCAACGCCATCCGATCCAACCGTGCGCAAGCGACGAGTGATTGGTGACGAGGAAGAAGAGTAGTTTTGGAAAGGTAACTGCCCCAGATTGTTTGGAGAAGTGGTGCGTGCATTGAGAGCATTGTCCCGACGTCGGTTGGTAACAGCGATCTGCTTCTGCCTGGCTTTTTCGCTTTCCCCTGTTTCAGCACAACGAACTACTAGCCCCGCCTCCTCCGCTTCCCTAACGATCACCACTGAACCCAACGCGATTGTCTGGTTGGATGAAATCCGCCGCGGCACAACGGACGCAAGCGGCAAACTAAACATTACGAAAATCTCTGCCGGCCGCCACACGCTCCGTGTTCGTGCCAACGGATTCAAAGAAACCACGCTTCCGCTTCTGCCAGGCAAGCGCGGGAATGTTCCGGTAAGACTTGTTCGCACAACTGACGCGGCCGAGCTGGCCTTTCAGCGTGCTGAAACGGCGCGAGAAACTGCGAAGGATGATCAGGCACGCCGCCAGGCCGCGGAGATGTATCGCGAGGCGTTGAAACTTCGTTCCGCATTTCCGGCAGCGCATGTCGGGCTCGCTCGTGTGTTCCTCGATCTCAATGAGTATCAAGAGGCAATAGCAGAGATTGCTGCCGCGCGAAGCCTGCGTCCGGTCTACGCCGAAGCTTCAGCGGTTGAAGGCCGCATACATCGCGAGGGTGCCTTTGAAGATAAAGCCATCGCTTCATTCCGCCGGGCGATTCGTGAGTCGCGCGGTTTCCAGCCCGAAGCTCATGTGGGCCTCGCGCGCGTGCTTGAAGAAAAGGGACAACTTGACGAGGCGACTGCCGAATACCGGAAGGCGCTTGAGCAACTCTCGGATTCGGAGCCAGTGATATATCAATTGTTGGGCGCGGCATATGAGAAGCAGCAGAAGTATAAGGAAGCGCTCGCTGCCTACGAGAAGTATCTCGAGCTTGCACCGAATGGTAGTCTTGCGCCCGCACTTCGTTCCGTCATCGACCAACTCAAACGTGACGCCGCCGGCCAGGAAATCATTCCTTAAGCGACTTAAAGTTCCGAGTTTCGAGTTCCAGGTTCCGGGTTTCGAGTTTCGAGTTTGTGTTATTAAGCGTAGTTGTTTATTAAAGCGGTGGGAATAAAAGCATGTGGCGTATCGCAGGAATTCAATTATGGTAATTCCAGAGCTTAACTCGAAACGCGAAACTCGAAATGCGAAACTAGTTACGCATCATCGGCACGTCTCTACCAAGGCGAGTCTATTTACCGAATCTGTAATTCGCGAAATGACACGCGAGGCGCTGAAGCATGGCGCCGTCAACCTGTCACAGGGCTTTCCTGACTTCGCCGCACCCAACGACATAAAGAAAGTTGCTATGCAGGCGATCGCCGACGATATCAATCAATACGCGATCACCTGGGGCGCGCGCGATTTCCGCGAAGCAATCGCCAGGAAAACGAAGTGGTATCTGGGACTCAATGTCGATCCGGAAACTGAGCTAACGGTCACCTGCGGTTCAACAGAGGGAATGATCGCCGCGATGATGGCTACTGTCGATCCTGGTGACGAGGTAGTTGTCTTCGAGCCTTTCTACGAGAACTACGCCCCAGACGCGATCCTCTCCGATGCGCGACCGCGGTATGTTCCGCTTCGCGCGCCAGACTGGACCTTCGATCCAGACGAATTGCGCGCAGCCTTCAATTCCAAGACCAAGGCGATCATCATTTGCAATCCGAACAACCCGACAGGAAAGGTATTCACACGCTCGGAAATGGAATTTATCGCCGGGCTTTGCCAGGAGTTTGACGCACTCTGCTTCACCGACGAGATCTACGAACACATCATCTATCCGCGCCCCAACGCGGAGATTCAACACATCTCGATGGCGCAGCTCGATGGAATGCGCGACCGCACGGTGATTGTTAACTCCATGTCCAAAACGTATTCAGTCACCGGCTGGCGTGTGGGCTATTGCATCGCACCGCCCGAAATCACGAGCGGGATTCGCAAGGTTCATGATTTTCTAACTGTCGGAGCTGCGGCTCCGCTTCAGGCGGCTGGCGCTTATGCGCTTTCGCTTCCTCCCGACTACTACGATCGACTTCAAGCCGAGTATCGTGCGCGGCGCGATGTGCTGCTTCCGGTTTTGGAGAACGCAGGATTCAAAACGTTTCGTCCGGACGGCGCTTACTACATCATGACTGACATTTCAGGGTTCGGCTTCAAGGACGACGTGGAGTTCACGCGCCACCTGATTCGGGAAGTTGGCGTGGCGTGCGTACCGGGCTCGAGTTTCTACAGCGTTCCCGAGCTCGGCTCCCAACAGGTGAGGTTCTGTTACTGTAAAAAGGATGAAACGTTGTCACTCGCAGCTGAGAGGTTGGAAAAGCTTCGCGCTCGTGTTTGATCTCTTTATGTAGGGGCGTCACTCCGTGGGCGCCCCTCAGCTCGTGCCGTGTTCCAAGTGTCCGGGAACGTCGCTGGGTGACCCTCGGATCCGTAGCGGGGGCGTCCACGGAGGGACGCCCCTACAGTTCCCAGCAACGTTGGATGGGTCTGGCTAAAGATGAAAATTAACATTCGCATTGTCACGGTATTCTTCAGTCTCCTGTTGCTAGTTCCACTCATCGAAGCGCAGCAGCGACCCGACCCGGACTTCAACACTACGGTTGCGCAGCCGGCGTACACGAAAAACTTTCCGCGCGTCATGTTTGACGAAGCGCACAACAATTTCCACACAGCTGATGGACGCTACAAACCGTTCGGTGATCTGATCACCAGCGATGGTTATCAGGTGGTCAGAAATCGAAAACCGTTTTCGAAACTCGCCCTCAATACTTTCAAAGTGCTGGTGATCGCCAACGCCCTGGGTGCTGAGGAAATGGAT
>Ga0157380_10001222_pt1 | contig 16652 bp, 14 predicted proteins | sample S35metaG_FD_119757 | JGI IMG/M metagenome (GOLD analysis project Ga0157380, IMG submission 119757) | Switchgrass rhizosphere microbial communities from Kellogg Biological Station, Michigan, USA - S3-5 metaG | ecosystem: Host-associated > Plants > Roots > Rhizosphere > Soil | place: USA... | reverse complement strand
CGAGCGGCTGACGAGGGTCGTCGACAATGAACGGCTGACGCGTGCACAGGGGCTGCTGCGCAGCCACGGGGTCAACCTTGGCAAGCGGCAGATCGCCATGGACCAGAATGGTGATTTCAGGCTGAACCTGACCTCCGACACGGCGGCGCAGATGCGGCGTTCCGGGCTGATCAGCGAAAGTCAGCTTGGCGCCATCGCCGGCGGAGGTACGGCGCGGTTCAGCTTCGCGCACAACGATCTGATGGTGTCCAGCACCGCTGGGTTCGAGAGATCGGCACGCAGGGACACCAGCACGCGGTTCGAGGCGGGCAAGCAGGCCGGTCCCGATACCATCGAGCATTTCCTCGGAGGGGGAGCCGAGGGGCGTGCTGCTCTCGCAAACTGGCTCCATGGGGGTTTTGAGATGGATCGACATGGAAAACACTGCTCACGAACTGGATTGAACCGGCCTTCAACCGGCGACTTGGTTCGGCGAGTTCAAAAATGCTGCGATCTCGTCGTCTTCCATGCCGAGCCAATCACGCAAAATCTCTGCCGTATGGACTCCTTGTTGTGGAGGCGCGCGCTCTATTCGTGGCGGGGTGCGGGAGAGACGTAATGGACTGGCGACCATGGATATCTGACCGCCTTCTGCTTGCGGGTAGGGCAGGGTCTGTTTCAATTCTCTAAAGATTACATGTTCATCCGCAAACAGATCGTCATAAGTGTTGACTAAAGAAGCAGGGACACCCTCTGCGATCAGCGCGTCAAGGAGCGGCTTTGCCCGCCAACGGCTTATGATGGGCGTAACGATGGCATCCCACGCCTTGCGGTTCTCGAAGCGCAAGGCATTGGTCAAGAACCGTTCGTCATGAGCAAGGTCTTCGCGGCCAATCACGCGACAGAGCCGCTTATAAAACTTCTCGTTTCCTGCAGAAATATAGATCTGGCCATCGACGCAGTTGAAGGTGCGTGCAGGATGCCCGCCATTGCCTGCACTTCCAAACCGGCCGGGCTGCACACCACTCAAGAGATAGTTCTGGACGGCATGCGTCTGCACGGCGACTGCGGCATCCAGAAGTGAGATGTCGATATGCTGACCCAATCCGGAGAGCCTTTCACGCTCGAGGAGAGCCGCCATGACCGCCGTCGCGGCATAGTGACCGGCCGAAGCATCGATCAGGGAGGGACCGATCTTCATCGGCCCGCCTCCCGGTTCTTCGTCGGGATGGCCCGTTACGGCCATCAAGCCGCTGAATGCCTGGAAGACCGCGTCATAACCCGGCCGGTCCATATACGGACCAGTTTGGCCGTAACCCGTGAGCGAGCAGTAAATAAGGGCAGGGTTGACGGCAGCCAGGCTCGCATAATCCAGCCCGAAGCGCCCGAGGGCGCCAGGAAGGAAATTCTCGACAAGGACGTCTGCCTTAGCGGCCAGCGCCTTGACGATTAACTGACCCTGCTTCGTGCTCAGATCGATCGTCATGGAGCGCTTGTTACGGTTGCAGGCCATGTAGAAGCCCGACTCTGCCGACGGCGAGCCATCGGCGTACCTGACAAAGTGGGGGCCATAGACGCGGGCCTCGTCTCCTACGCCCGGCCGTTCGATCTTGATGACGTCGGCACCCAAGTCAGCCAATATCTGAGTCGCAAAAGGCGCGGCCAGCACACGCCCAAGATCTATCACTTTGATCCCGCTCAGAGCGGCAACACCGGGAAGCATGTCTTTGGCCTCCTGTTGGGTGATTGGGTCCCTCGGGTTCACGACGCGCTAGGACCTGCTGGCGTCGACGCATCCGTCGCTGCCCTCAGCGGACCCAGGCAAAGTCCGAGGCAAAGGCAAACGAGTAGAATTCCGATGCTGACGATCATTGCCAAAGACGTGCCGAGGGCTGCGCTGCCACCGAAAGCATGTTGGGTGAGAAATCCGACCAGCGCCGGGCCAATGGCCAAGCCGAAGAAGTTCGTAAAGGACAGAAAAGCTCCTGTCATCTGGCCCTTGAGATCATCCGGCGAGATCTGCTGGACCGTGATGGTTCCAAAGCTCAGGCTGGGATAGAATAGGCTGGCAATCACAACCATGCCGATCACGGCCATGGTTGAATCTCCGGCAAGATAGGCGACCAGGCTGAATGGCAGCGACAGCAAAGCCATGAAAAGGAAAAGTCGCAGGGGTGCGTCTCGCACGCCCCTCGATGCCAGCTTGTCCACCAGAATACCCGACACCAGATGACTTAACAGGGGTGGCACTAGGAACATGAAGCCCATTAGCCCGCCGGCTTGTGCCTTGGTCCAGCCATGAACCCTCATCAGATATTCCGCGCTCCAGTAGCTAAACGAATAATTGACCGTCACCGACAAGGCGAAGGTGATAAACAGTGGCGCAATCAGCCGCTTGCGCGATCCCAGAAACCGCCAGAGCGGCTTCAGGCCGGGCGACGGTCTGGCTTCGCGCGATCTGGGCGGGTCGGGCAGAAGGAGGACGAGCGGCAGAAGGAGAAATCCGGGCAATCCCAGGCACAGGAACACAAATTGCCAAGGGCGAATTTTCGTGCCGATAAGCGGCACCACGTTTCCGTTCTGAGCGATCCAGTGGATCAGAAAGCCCACCGAGACGGCGGCAACGGCAGCCCCAATATTGCTTGACGCCATGTAGATCGACAATGGCAGACTTCTTCGTTCCGGTGAGAACAACGAGCTGATCAAGGGCACGGCCGCGGGCGACAAAGCGGCTTCCCCGACGCCCAGCACCATCCGCAAAATAAAGAGGGAGAGAAATCCCGCGGCGAATGCCGAACCCAATGTCGCCAGCGACCAGACAACCAATCCGGCGAAGATCACCAGCTTTCGGGGCGTCTTGTCCGCTACGAAGCCCAGGGGCACTCCGAGGACCACATAGGTCAGCGAGAAGGCAAGCCCCATGAGAAGCCCGACCTGAAAATCACCGATACCAAAGTCGGCCTTTATCGGCTGGATGATCATCGCCAGCATGATGCGGTCCATCATCGCCAGCGCGTAAAGAACTGAAAGCAGACCAACACTGCTCCAGGCTGTAACCGAGTTAGATCGCGGGCCGGCGTCCAGAGTCATTTGTCCCTCTTTGGTCTGGTCACAAAGGCCCGGTCGCGCTGGTCGACGCGTCCTTCCGCGCTTCCGCCACGGCTTCCCGCATCGGCCGGAGCGAGAAATACGCTCCTGTGATGATAATGGTTATTCCAATTCCCATCATGGTTGAAAGAACCGCACCAAGCGCTGCGTCGTCTTTCCAGACATAGTTGGTGAGGAAACCGACCAGCGCGGGGCCGATCGCCAGACCCGCGAAGTTGACGACTGAAAGAAACAGCCCGGTGATGCGTCCACGCAACTCCTTGGGTGTGAAAAGCTGTAGCGACGTGGTGGCAAAGCTGAGGGTTGGGATCAAGAACAACTTCAATACTAGCAGGCTGCATAGGGTGACCGCGGGGCTTGCCGTCGCATAGGCCAAAATTCCAAAGGGAAGCGAAATCAACGCCATCCAAAAGTACAGGCGAAGCGGGGCGTCGTTGATGCGGCGAGCCGTCATCCTGTCGACAAGGGTGCCGGTGATCACATGGCTGATTAACGGGGGCGCGAGCAGCATCAGCCCCAGTGCCAGCCCGATCTCGGACTTCGACCACCCAAGCTTGCGGTAAAGATGCTCTGCACTCCAGTAGGCAAAGGCGTAGTTCAAGGTCACATTGGCCGCGAACGCCAGCAGGAAGAAAACACACAGGTGCCTGTGCCTGACTATGAAGGGCCAGATGCGCGCCGGCGAAGACGGCTTGGGCGCGGATGCATGTTTCCTCGGCTCAGGGAGCCCGATGGCCAGCAGGCCGAGCAGGCATCCGGGGATGCCTACGATGAAGAACACCATCTGCCAGCCGTAAAAGGCATGGCCCAATAAATCGACGATTTCGCTGGCGTGGGAAAGCGTGTCGATCAGCAGACCTCCGGCAATAAGCGCTAATGCCGAACCGACATGGGTAGCAGCCTGATAAAGCGAAAGTGGGAGGCCGCGTTTGTCAGGCGGGAAGATGTCCGCGATCAGCGGTATAGCCGCCGGCGAAAGCGCCGCTTCGCCTACACCCACCAGCATACGCATGAGAAATAACGAAAGGAATCCCCCCACGAAGCCGCAGCCCATAGTCGCTGCTGACCAGATGAGCAGCCCGGCCAATATGATCCATTTGCGCGGGTAGCGATCCGCCAGCAGGCCGAATGGAATGCCGCATAAGACGTAGGTGAGGGCAAAAGACAGTCCGATCAGAAGGCCAACCTGGAAATCGTTAATCCCAAGGTCTGCCTTGATCGGACCGATCATCATCGAAAGGATGACGCGGTCGAGAATCGCAAAGACATAAAAGGCCGAAAGGGTTGCGACCGCTTTCCACGCTCGGCTTCGTGGTAAGGAATTGCCATCGGCCAGCGTCATTCTTCTGTTCCTGCGAAATGCACGACGCGGCGGTCAGTCGAGCCGACCGCCGCCGTCCGACCACCTTGTTTGAAGCTCACGGAAAGCCGGACGCCATAGGTTCTGGGCTGCGGCGAAGGAGCAACATGAGGCCGAAACTCCCAATCGCGCCACTCAAGGTTATGATGCCGACGGAAGCGTAAGCCATCATGTCGTTTCGAAAAACCAGCTGCGTAAGTATCGCCACGCATAGTGGCCCCATGCCCATGCCCACTATGTTGCCGACAATCATGTAGATCGCTGTACCCTGCCCTCGCATCGCACTCGGCACCATCTCAAAAAGCAGCGGGTAGCTGCTCGCGATGAGGACGCCCAAGCCGAAACCTGCAATGCTGTAAACGATGAGGTACGCTGTCGCTGAAGACGCACTCAACATTATGATCCCGCCCACGGCCACGAGGGGCGCCGCGGTGAGGGGGATCCGGAGCCGCGCGTTCGGAACGCCCCGTTTGGAGAGCCTGTCTCCAATGAAGCCGCTGATCACGCCGCCCGCGACATTGGTGAGCATCAATGTCAATCCGAACTGGATACCGGCATGCCCCGCGGATACTCCATAGACGCGTGACAGCACAGTCGGGGACCAGAGGGCCGTCGCATATCCCACCATGAAGTTCAGGGCGAAGCTGGCGTAAGCGCACGCGAGCGGGAAACGATGCTCCCGCAGAAATTTGAAAAAGCTGGGAGCTGCTTCCTGTCGAGGGGTTATCCGCCGGGGCTCGACTGTTGTCGTCAGCAGCAGCAGTGCAACAAGAGGGCCTGGCAAGCCGAACAACACGAATGTCGTGCGCCAATCCGCCGGTTGTGTGATCAAGGGCAGCGGGATATGAGGATTATGCGCGAGATAGAGCAGCAGCATTCCCCCCAGAAGACTTGCGCCGGCCGCGCCGAACGAGGACGCCGCCACTATGAAGCTCATTGGCCGACCCCGGGAAGAAGGCGGGAACAGATCGGCTATTATCGAAGCCGCGGCGGGAATCAACGCCGCCTCGCCGATGCCCACGCCCATCCGCGCAATCAGCAATTGGCCGAAATTCTGTGCATAGCCACAGAATATCGTCATCACGCTCCACAAAGAGACCCCGATGACGATCAAGTTTCGGCGGTGCCACCGGTCGGCAAGCCGGCCCAACGGCAGCCCGGCCAACGCGAAGAAGACGGAAAATGACAAGCCCTGCAGCAGGCTGATTTCGAGATCGGTGAGGTGGAGATCTGCTTTGAGGCTCGGGACAACTACCGCAATCACGCCGCGATCAACGTAAGACAGGAAAGTGGCCAGCGCGAGGACGAAAACAGTGTACCAGGCACGCAAGGCACCCGCAGATTCCGTTCTCATTGCCGCCCTCGCACCATCGTGCCGTTGGACTCCGTCACTGCGAAAACTCCTTGATCGGGGCGAATAGAAAGCTGCCGTTGTTACAGTGATTGATGCCAGGAGTATGTGATGGCCCTCTCACCCCTGACGCGCCCAGGTAGCGCAGAACCCGCGCTGGCCGGACACCCAGCCTCATGCACGGGTTCGGCTTGACGGCTCTCAGAACGAATAGCTCAGTGAGACGCCGCCACGTCTCGGTCGATCGTAGACAACGGCGTCTGCGTTGGCCGATGGCACGACGGTGAGGAATACATCTTCATTCGCCAGGTTCTCGCCCCATACGGCCAGTCTCAGGCCGTTCTTGAACCGCCACGAGATCTCCCCATTGACGAGAACGTAGGAAGGTTGCGCAATTCTGTTCGTTGGATCCCAATAGAATTTGTCGCTGTAATAGGCATTGAGAGAAAATCCGAGATCGCCTGCGTCGAAGTGTTCGACATGATCGACCGTCGAGCTCAAGGTGATCTTCGGCGACTGTTGAATATGATTTCCGCTCACATCTCGCGTTGCCGCATTATTACCCGTGAGTGTTGCATTCGGATCAAACGCCTGCGCCCGGGTGAAATTCTCGTATTTGGCATCAAGGTAGGCGGCCCCGAACCGCAACTTGGTATCTCTTCCGACCGACGCAATCGCCTCCAGTTCTCCGCCACTGATTTTCGCTTCAGCCGCGTTTGCGAATATCGACGGTCCACCCGCCGGATCGCGCGCCGAAACCTGGAGATTGCGGTAGTCATAGTGGAACGCGGACCCGTTGAGGAGTAGTCCGCGCACAGGCTCCGTCTTGAATCCGGCTTCATACGCCTTGATCTTCTCGGGTTCCACGCTGGTCCCTGCGACGCTTCCGGCATTGAAAACGCCGCTCTTAAAGCCTGTGCTGTATGAAGCGTAAATATTCGCCTGGGGCGAGAAAACATATTGGAGAATCGCGCGCGGCGTGAACCGTTTGAAGGAGAGGTCGCGATCGACCGTCTGAAAGCTTTTTGCCCCGGTGGTGAAATTGGTTACATCGTTTCGCGCCGTATAGCCACGTTTCTCATAAGTGTAGCGACCGCCTACGGTGGCGCGAAGGCCCGGTGTGATCTCGTAATTTATCTCCACGAATCCCGCCAGCGAACGTGCCGGAGCCGTACCGGTCAGCAAGGACTCCGACGTAAGCACCTGGTTTGTAAATGTAGGTATTCGTAGTGGGTCAATAAACGTCTTGGCGTGGAAGCCAAAGACGCCGACGATCCACTGCAAGGAGCCCGATCCCGACGAGACAAGTCGGGCCTCGGCGGTTTGATAGTCCATCCTGAAATGGCCGCCGGATCCGCCAAGCAACGCCGTAGACGCGTCGCTATCCGCGGAAAATCTGTTCATCGTGTGACCGTAACTGCCTTCAACGAACAGCGTCGCCCAGTCGAAATTGTGGGTAAGGCGAGCGGTGCCCAAGCTCTGCCGGACTATGAGAGCAGGCGCCGTGGCGTTGCTCAGCGCTGACTGCCTGGGTTTCAGCGGTATCGGCGCGCCGAAGAGCTTACCCCTAGTGTTGCCATTCAGCGGTTGATAAGCATAGGTTGATGGGTCTTTGTCACTCATATACGATCCCGAGACGACAAGTCGCGTGTCATCACCAAGATCGAAAATCCATTTCGATCTCGCCGCAAACGCACGGCGATGATTGATATTTCCGCCGTTGACGAGGTCGTCGATGTAACCACTGTTACGGTATCCATAAACAGCTATGTCCGCCGCGACCGAATCGCTGATAGGCCCTGACAGATACCCCTTGCCCGATAGCTCTTTGAAAGAACCCGCTCGCAGCTCAAAATTGCCTTCGAATTGACTGCCGGGATCCGTAGTGATCACGTTGATCAGGCCGCCGGTGGAGTTGCGGCCAAAGAGGGTGCCCTGCGGGCCGCGAAGCACTTCGATCCGCTGCGTTTGAAGCAGCGTGAACGCCGAAGCGTAGGAGTCCGGCTGATAAAAGCCGTCGATGTAAATCGCGATGTTCGACTCGTTCGCCGTGCCGGACGCACGATTGCCAACGCCGCGAATGGTGGGCTGCTGGCTTTGGCCGCTGCGGGGAAACCTGAGGCCCGGCACAACGGCCGGCAAGTCAGCCGTATTATTGACACCCGCCTTGGCTAACGTACCTCCATCGACTGCCGTGACCGAAACCGGTACCTCTTGAAGACGTTCTTCGCGGCGGCGAGCCGTGACCACGATATCGCCCGCCGAGGCCTCAACCGATTGTGAGCCGCCAGCATTCGCGGCACCGAGCGCCGCCCGTTGTTCGGGGCTCGAGGACTCGGGATTCGGCCGCTCACCGGCTTGCGCTGCGATGACTGGAGAACTGCTGAAAAAAAGTATTCCCAGCGCGATCGCATCTTGCACCTTCATGCCCTCTCCCCCTTAAATATATCTTTTCTATGATATTGTTAGCGCACTGGCTGCCCCATTTTGACGTTTATGTCAACTTCTCGCGGCAGCAATGATGCCGCGGCGAGATTCTGCAGGCGCGCGATCCATAATAAGCTGAAGGGTATCAGCGGATTGGCGTTAAGTTTGCCAAGTCGATCAAGCGGCCTTACGGCAAATCCCGAGACTAGGGAATGGGCATGCGCCTGGCGGTGTATAAGCGATGTATAACTCCTAGAGCCACGATGCGCATTTAATATGCTTTCCTTTGGGAGGATGGATCATGACGACGATAGGCCATGCAAAGGCGTGCTTTGAACGGGATGGGGCGACGCTTGTAAAGAGCGTCATTAGCATCGACTGGATCGAGCGCGCCCGCCTCGCAGTTGATTTGATCATGTCGGACGGTGAATCTGGGAGAAATCTAGGGAGAGATGGAGAAGGCCGCTTTTTTGGGGACTCCTTCCTATGGCTTCGTAGCGCAGAACTCGCTGCATTCGTGAGAGAAAGCGGTCTCGGTGAGATAGCAGGCACCATAACCGGATCTCCCAACATCCGCTTTTTTGCGGATCAGCTGCTCGTGAAGGAGCCTCGTGCCCTGAAGCCGACGCCCTGGCACCAGGATCTTCCGTACTGGCCACTGACGGGCGATCAAATGCTATCGATTTGGGTTCCGCTCGATGCCGCCACCCCGGAGTCGGGTGTCGTTACCTACGTTCGGGGATCGCATCTTTGGGGCCGCACATTCCCCCCCGAGTCCTTCAACAAAGATGATGAAAGCGGCCTTCATCAGTCTCCGCCGGAGGCGCCGGGCACCGAATTATATACCGACCCTCGGATGGATCTGGATGACATCCGCGAAAGACCCGAGCTGTACGATTTTGTTACCTGGAACGTTGAGCCCGGTGATGTCATAATCCACCACCCGCTCGTCGTTCATGGCGCCCCAGGCAATAGCTCAGAAACGCGTCGACGCAGAGCACTGGCGACGCGGTGGATCGGAGACGACGTACGCTGGGATGATAGTCACGCACATTTCATGGAACGCTTCAAATCGGTTGAAAATTTCCCCTACCCCGCTCTCACGCGCGGTGACATGGTCGCAGACGAACGAATATTTCCGTTGATATGGTCCTGCTTTTCTCCGGGTGACAGCCGTAATTGAGCAGTCCAAAGCTGACGTCGCGTGAACAGGTCAGATCTACGCACCATCATAAAGCGACTGCCGATCAACTTGTTTAGGATGATTGCACGGCGGTGTACAACCGGAACCGTGTCGCTCCTCTGACCTACGGGAGCGACCCCGCCAACTTTGACGGTTCCGTCAAGTCGGACTTGGTCGAACGCTCCGGTCAAGGCCGGCATCCGGAACGCCTAACCGACCGCACATACTGTGCCGGCTTCCGATGCCGAGAAGCGGCCTTGGTCCCCGACATGGGAACGGGCGGCCAGGCGCTGGGTTGCTCAGCATAGTTCTCGCCGGAGCACGCCGTGGCAGATGCAATTGCCAAGCTGGAAGCCAATCACGACCGGATCGAAGCGCTGTTCAGTCAGCTGAAACAGGCGGACGAGGCGGAGACGCGCCGGCTTGGCATCGAAGTGTGCCAATTTTGTGCGGATCCACATGGCACTCGAAGAAGAGCAGCTTTATCCGGCGCTTCGCGGAAGCCCTGAGGCAAATGAGGACAAGTTCCACGAGTGCCTGGTCGAGCACGATGCGGGCAAGCTGCTTATCAACGACGTGCTGGCCGATCCCGACCAAGACAAATTGGCGGCCAAGCTGCAAGTCCTGGGCGAGCAGATGGAGCACCACCACAAGGAGGAAGAGCAGCCCAACAAGGGGGTGTTCGCCATGGCGCGTCGCGCCAGGCTGGACCTGGCAGCCATGCTGCAGGCGATGGGATCGCGCGAAGCGCAACTTCGGTCAGCGGCTGAAGATGACAGGCTACCCATTTCCGACATGAACTTTGTGGATGTCGAGGCGAGTGAGAATAGATTTTGAGCCTCTTTCATCGACCTAAGCCTGATTGAGCGTCTGACTACCGACAGTTACACGAAAGTTGCGGTTCACATCCAGCCGTAGTGGCAAGGCCTTGCGTGCGGGGGACCGGCGGGGCAAGCTGAACCTTGTCCGGCACAGCGTTGCCGGCCTCACGGACCGGCCGGGACGAATCCGTGTCGGGCCGGGTCGAGAGAGGGTCAGGGTGAGCATCGGGCAATTCGGCGGACGGGTCGCGGTCATAACCGGAGGTGCCAGCGGTATTGGCCTGGGGATCGCGCGCAGCCTGCTGCGCAAAGGGGCTCGGGTCGCCCTGGCCGACAACCGCGCCGATGCCATCGGCGCAGCACTGGCGGAGCTCAACGAACATGGCGATAGCGTGGCGGGCTTTGAGGTCGATGTATCCGACCTCGACCAGATGCGCGCGCTGGCGGACCGCGTCTTCGAGCGTTTCGGCGCCATCCATATCCTCTGCAATAACGCCGGAATCACCATGCCCGGACGGCTCTGGGTGCTCACGGACGCGCAGTGGGACCGGATCCTCGGGGTCAACCTTCACGGTGTCATCAACGGCATTCGCGCGTTCGTACCGCGCATGATCGAGCAGGGCCAGGGCGGCCATGTAGTCAACACGTCGTCGCTTTCCGGGCTGTTCAGCGTAGCCGGCAGCGGCGGCTACGCCATTACCAAGCACGCTGTGGTTGCGGTGTCCGAAACGCTTGCACTCGATTTCGCGGAACTCTCCATTCCGATCGGGGTCTCGGTCTATTTGCCCGGCATCGTGATGACCAATATCATGAACGCTGAACGCGAAGATGCGGCGCAATCGGCCGCGCTTGACAATATCCTGCTGGAAAGGCGCCGGAAAATCGGCGCCATTGGCGGTTTGGGGGCCGATGAGGCAGGCGAGGTGGTGACCGCGGCGATCGCCGAGAACCGCTTCTGGATTTTCAACGACGACGGATCGCTCGATGTGATCCGCAAACGCTTCCGCTCGGTCGCGGCGCTGGAAAATCCCCGCCTGCGGCGCTGATCATAATCGTCAGTGCCGCGGCCTTGGCGGCGGTTCTGGTAATATAGCTCGCGCGGATGGACCAGGCCAAACCCATGCCCTCTAAGCATCAAGCCGCTTGCGCTTTCGCCCTGTGCATCCGCCCAGCCGGAAGGCTTACCTAAGCGCATTGCGGATGGAGCATCGAAGAAGCACGCCCGAGGGCTGGACGGAACAGTGTTGACCGGCGCCACCGCCTCGTCAAGCTTCGTGCGCGACCAGCAGACGGGTGGCGGCTTCGATCGGCTGCTTGACCAAATCGCGGTCGATCTCGGCAGGATACATAAACGGGCAGATGATCGGCGTCGACGGCGGCTACCGACTATTCGCATAAGCGTCGCGGTTCAGGTGCGTGGTCTGGGTGGCAGGAGCCAATCCGCGTCATCATCGAGATCGACGCCCGCCGAAGCCCTTCGAACCCCTCCCCGCCGGCGAGGGGTTCGAAGGGCGGCAGCGGTCCGGGCACGCGACCTGGCCACTCGCGCCCGCAAATCCACTTGCCTGAAAGCGGGTCTAGGCGGAATCGATCGCCGGCGATGTGCGCTCTGCCTGATCGAAACCTTTCATCAGCAATGCGTGGCGAGCGAGCACCTCCTCCCTGCCCTTGCGGTGCGGGAAAATATGCAGGCGGCCTTCGCGCACGCCGTGGACAACCTCCTGCGCCACCTGCTCTGCCGAAAGCAGGTTGTCGGAGTAGAAGGCTGCGCTCGCCATCGGCCATTCGTGGCCACGCAAGCTCTCCGGGTCCGCCACGCTCATACCCGGGCACAGCACCGAGATGCCGATGCCTGCTTCGGCGAGAGGCGCGGCCAGCACCTCGACCAGGCCGGTCACTGCGAACTTGGCGGTAACGTACGGCGCATTGAGCGAGCGCAGGTCCGCACGGCCCACGCCCGACATCGACGAGGTGATCACGATGTGCCGTTCTCCCTCCTGCGCGGCCAAGCGCTTCAGGAAGGAATGGACGCCGTTCATCACGCCGTGGAACTGGGCGCCGAGCACTTTGTCCCAATCCTCACGGTTGAGTTCTAGCACCGGCTTGAGCACGGCCGTGCCGGCATTGAGGCACAGCAGATTGACTTTGCCGAACCGGGCGTAGGCAGCGTCGGCGAGCGCGTCCACATCCTCGGCCCGCGAGACATCAGTATGCACCGCAAGCGCCTGCCGGCCCAGGGCCTCCACCTCGGCCGCCACCGCGGCCATCGCCTCGCCGTTGATGTCGGCAATCACCACGTCCGTGCCCGCGCGCGCGAAGGCGCGGGCCATCGCACGCCCGAGCAATCCACTGCCCCCGGTAATGACCGCGCAGCCGCCTTCGAACCCCTCCAATCCGGCCTCCCTGTGCGTGTTTTCTCGCATCGCTCAGCCATCGAGCCCAAGCAGGCGTGCGGGATTGCGGGCAGCCATCGTCGACAGATCATCCTCGCTCAGGCCGTGCTGCCATAGCGCTTCGAGAAACGACGTCAGCCCCGGCGCGGGATTGGGCAACTCGCTCGTCCAGCCATAGTCGGTGGAGAGCACGCAACGCTCGCAGCCGATATGGCGTATCTGTTCGATCATCTGCTCGGGGGTCTTCGGCTCCATGCCCCACAAGGGCTGGCAGCACTGGGCGGTAAGTTCGACATAGGCGCCCATGTCGGCGAGCTCGCGGGCTTGTTGCGGCGTCAGGTGCGGGCCGGCCAGGCGCTCGCCGGCATGGGTAACCAGGACCTTGCCCTCGCGGGCGAAGGTCTTGCTGATAACGTGATGCTCTTCTGCAGTGGTATGGCCGGTCGCCAGCACCGCGTCGTATTGCCGGCACAGATCGACGATCGCCCGAACTTCCGCGACCGGCCGGCCGTCTTCGTCGATGACCCTGATCCCCTCGCCGAGCAAGCCCATCATTTCGGCTTTCCCGCTCAGCCATTCCTGGCGGCTGTGCACGGTAGGCAGCCAGACGATCCGGGCTCCCATGGCGAGCGCTGTGGCCACACCTTCGACATTGAGACCACCACTCGGCTGATCGGTACAGATTCCGCCGAATACGGCCAGCCCTTCGACTTCGTCGGCCAGGTTGGCCGCGATCTGCGGCGAGGCGAAGCTGTGCGATTTGAGAACCAGCCCGCGATGGCCGGTATCGCGCGCCTCACGCGCGGCTTGGACGGCAGTAACTCCATAGTGCCCGATCGGCCCTCCCTTGATGGCGTCGGGCCCGAAATGGCAGTGCATGTCTATAGCGTTCTCGATCCGTGGTCCGGTCATGGCGGGATCCTCTCGAGTGCGTTGCGGACGCCTTGTGCTGCGAGCGTCTTCTGGAGCAGCAACCTACAGTCTGTATCACCGGGGTTCCAGATGCAACCGCGCGAGGGCGTGGTCACTCGAGCGGACTTGGCAGGCCGTGCGGCACCACGCGACGCGTGAGAAAGAACAGCAGGCCACTAGCCAGAGCGGCAATCCCCATGGTTGAAATGGCGAGCGGCAGTGCATCGGTGCGTCCAAGGTGACGGAGGATGTCGCTCACTGCGCCGACAAGCTGCGGACCGATCCCAGCCCCGATAAAATTGCAAAGAACAGATATGATCGCCAGAGTCCTTCCCCGCAGCGCAGGTGAAACCAGGCTCGATGCGAGGCTGAATGCGGGACCGATGTAAATAGGGCCAGTGCTTACCCAATTGGCGTAGCCAGGATCGCGAGGCGCTATGATCAGTGCGACCCGGCCGTCGGGTGCTGGGCGCATCTGAGCCGAATTGAGGCTGACGGTCGCCTTTCGAGCATCAACCGGCACGATGAACCAGGCGTCCTCCGCGCCCTGGCCGACGTTCCCGCGCCGGCAAAACGCTTGGGCTAGATGCCAGCTAGAATGTCCGGCTCATTCGTTGCAGGAGCCAATCGGTGCGACGGAATTCGAAACTCGGCGGAAAGACGCGCGCCTAGGCACCAAGGCCATGGAGCAAAGCGCTCATTCGAGCGAGGCTCGCCAGAACGGCGGGCTGACCCACCTGGCCAAGACCCAGATACTCGATCTCGAACGGCCCTGGATAACCGGCATCCATCGCGGCACGGAGGAACTCTTCGAGCGGCAGTTCGCCGCGGCCGGGCAGACCACGGGTTCCGGGGCCCGGTCTCTCCATGTCGATCGCAACGTCGCTGATCTGCACAAGGCCGATGTGCCTCACCGGCTCAACGGATCCACTCCCTGACATCCCGTTCCGTATTGCAATTTCCGACATCGATGACCACAAACAGCTTTTGCTTCCCGAAGCGCTGCTCCAGACGACCCGCGGGAAGCGATCGTCGTCCATCATCTGCCGCCGGCACACCCTCCGATGGTCACCCAGCGCCGCTCGGCAGACGAGATTGCAGCCGCTTCGACTACTTCTTGCACGTGTAGCGCCTGCTCGAAACTTGGCGCTGCGCGGCCCTTGCCGTCCATTTCGCGCAGCATCGAGGCGAAGATGGAGGCCATCGGAAACACGCCCATCTGCGGTTCGTCGGCATGGATCGAGATTCCCGGCAAGACCTTGAACCGTTCCGGCACCTCAATCTCGTGTTCATCGAGGACCATGAACGTCACGTCATCGCTGCGGAAGAGCTTGCAGCTGTAGCTCTGCGGGAAGATGGTCGAAACGACTGCAAGTCGCCCCTTCGTCCCCCACACGTCGATCCGGAACCCGGGAGCGTCGACCATCGACCAGACAGTTTGCAGCATTCCAGAAACACCGTTCCGCAAACGTATGATGTTGTAGCTCGTATCGGGCACTTCGGGCTTGATGGCGGGACCGTCCTCCATCTTCCAAACGCCGAGGCGGAGCGACTGGTCAGACACGATTTCGCTTACCGGCCCCAGCAGATGAACCAACAGATGAAGGGCATGACTGCCCGTGTTTCGCATCGCGCTTGCGCCATTGGCCGGGTCTCCGAACCAGGTATAGCTAGGCGTGTAGGTGCGCGCCTCGGTAAAAAGGCCAGTGTCCAGGCGCACGTTGAAACCTTGAACGTCCCCGATCTGACCCTGATCGATGAGTTCCTTCATATATACCATCGCTGGCGCTGCCTGAACGAATGCGTCGACCGCCGCGACCGTCCCGGTTTTGCGGTGCAGGTCATTCAATTCGCCCGCGGCGGCAAGGTTGTGCGCAAACGGTATCCCTTGATAGACGTGTTTCCCGGCTGCGAACGCCGCCTTGACCATCTCGTAGCGAAGCGGGGGCCGCGTGCCGCAGTCGATCAGATCGATATCTGGATCTTCGGCCATGGCCCTGAAATCCCAGAAACAACGCGCAAAACCATGATCTCGTGCAGCGGCCTCAGCGGTCTCCCGCCGGGATGTGCAGATCGCCACGACCTCGACCCCCTCAACGGAACGCCAAGCCGGCAGGTGAGCCTGAACGCCCCAAGCGGCACTGATGATCCCGACTCGAAGGGGGCGTTGTTGCATGGCGATCTCCTCTCGCTGTTCTCGACATGAGGCTATCGAGCGCCGCTCGTTTTGACAAGGTAGTCAACTACGAATAAAGTACGGGTGCAGATGAATGGGCGTTCGATCGCGCGCCTGCAGCATGGCCGCCACGGGTCGTGGCCGGTTCAGATGCCCAATCAGCTCGCGCCATCGGCGGCCGAAATCGCGGACAAGGCATCGGGCGAATGAAGAGAGGCTTACGGTATGCCTGACGCTGCAAATCGGCTGGTGATTGATGCCATTCATAGTCTGAAAGCCCGCTATTTTCGGTATTTGGACACGAAAGACTGGGGTGCCTGGCGGGACCAGTTCGCCGATGACGCGGTCATGATCGTCGATCATGCGGTTTCGGTGGGCGGGGCGGACGCGCAGGCGGCGCAGCCTGTGGTCGGGGCTGGTGCGATCGTCGCGCACGTCCGGTCGATCATCGACTCGGCCAGCACCGTCCATCACGGGCACATGCCGGAACTTGAGGTCCTGTCGAGCAGCACCGCTCGGGGCGTCTGGGCGATGGCAGACATCGTCGCGTGGCCCGACGGCCGCCAAATTCGCGGCTATGGGCACTATCACGAAGAGTATCGCCTGGTTGGCCGGTCGTGGAAAATCCAGCGCCTCCACCTGACCCGCTTGCGCATCGATTTGATCGGTCCTTGGCCGGAATGAGGACTTGTGCCGCGCCTGTGAGCGGACCCGCTTGGCCCGGTTTATCCGGTCAAGCGATCAAGACTTCACCAGCTTCGAGGCGGCACTCAGCCGGACACCTTGATTTACCCGATTTTGGCGTGACGCAACCGTAGTACTAGAGCGGTGTGCCATTAATCTGCAACATAGCCGGCTTCCTTGAGGTAGTTCCAGCATTCGTCTGGAGAGTAGAGCTGGCATATTGAGCCGATGGATTGCCAGAGCGCATCGATGGTTCGT
>Ga0157380_10001220_pt1 | contig 16666 bp, 7 predicted proteins | sample S35metaG_FD_119757 | JGI IMG/M metagenome (GOLD analysis project Ga0157380, IMG submission 119757) | Switchgrass rhizosphere microbial communities from Kellogg Biological Station, Michigan, USA - S3-5 metaG | ecosystem: Host-associated > Plants > Roots > Rhizosphere > Soil | place: USA: Michigan... | reverse complement strand
GGTACTGTCTTCGATTTGTAACAACACAATTGGATAGTCACCAGAAATGGAATGACTCCATAATCCTGACTGCGCCCTTTGGTTTTTAACGATGATACCCGCATCAGCACGATAGGAAGCATTGGCATAAATTATCGAACCTGCCATTCTGCAATACATTAAAGCATCCATGGCGGTGGCATTGATTTGTCTCAGCACTACCTGGCTGTGTGTCCATGCCAATTCGAATGCCCGATCGATCATGTGCTTATCCTGGTATTTTCCAATCAGACGCTCACATTCTTCTTTGGTCTGACTTACACCATACAGCATATCGATGGTGATCGTTTCATAAGGCATGATCGTCAGCCTGTATTGAATGGCAGCGATCGGATCGAGGACAGAACCTTGCGTACCTGAAAGACTTTCTTTTTGCATTAAGGCTTGTGGAGAACTAATCGTATTTCCTCTGCCGATAAAAAGATCCCTGTTCGTTTCATAGGTGATCTCCTGTGGGGTAGTCCCATGGACTTTCATAAGATGAAACATCCAAAGCGGATGCTCTTCTGCAGATCTTGGTCTCCGGGTACATATGATGGATTGATTATCCGAAATGATTTCAGTTTGGACAAAGAGGTTGCTGAATGCGGGATGTAGCATATCAGCGATACCAGAGTTTAAAACAACTTCTGTATAACTCGTAAATTCCAGTTGACGTCTTCTTCGTGAGCGGTTGGTGATATGCAACCTTCTGCATTCAGCATCATCTTCCGGCGAAACAACAATTTCAAAATGAGAATCGATGTTGAAGTCTCTCCGCCTGATTTCTGCACGACCCTGTGAATAGATCACCTCATAATGGTCAGCATGTTTAAGTGTCGGTTGATGTCCGGCTGACCAGAATTCACCAGTGTCAAGATCTCGGATATAACAAAAGCTGCCCCAAGGGTCACAGGTACTATCCTCTCGCCATCGCGAAACAGCTATATCCTTCCATCGACTATAACCACTGCCTGCATTACTGACCATCACATGATACCTGCCATTTGATAACAATTGCACTTCAGGTATCGGAGTGTTTGCAGTGGGTATTATTCTCAGTTCTGTATTGACCGGTTCGGAAGGTAAATCTGTAACATCAACGATAGGAGAGAAGAATGTAGAAACCTGCGGAATTTTTTCCTGGAGTAACAACAAGGAAGTCTGGAATTGTAAATCCGACTGAAATCGTTTTTGCATAGGTTGATCACACAATACATAAGCAAGAGAAAGTAATCCCATGCCCTGGTGGTGCGTCATAAATGCCTTCACCACACTTTCTGTTTGTCCTCGTTGTAATCGCGCAGGGGTATAATCAATCGCTTCATAGAAACCCCATTTTCCTTCAAATCCAAGTGAAGACATTGATTTAAGATTATCATAGGCTTCTTCGGGTTCCACCATTAATGCCATAATAGATGCATAAGGGGCGACTACATAATCATCCCCTAATCCTCGTTTGAGTCCTAAGCCAGGAACACCAAAAGCTTTGTACATATAATCCATGTTTGCATGTACCATATTGAAGCAGGATTCAGATGATCCCCATGGAAGCCCTCTTCGCTTACCGTATTCAATATGTCTTCTTACTGCACCTTTCTGTGTTTGATCTAACAAGGTTCCATCATAAACGGGAGCCATGAGCGTAGGCATGAGGTATTCAAACATTGAACCACTCCACGAAATCAATGCGGGATGCTCACCTGCATTGGTAAGTTGTCTTCCAAGGGCAAACCAGCTATCCTGCGGAATTTTTCCTTCCGCAATCGCAACGTACACGCTAAGCCTGGCTTCTGATCCAAGCAAATCATAGAATCCGGCATCCCTGCGATGCTCTTCCACATTATATCCTATAGTAAGTAGATGTTGTACTTCGTCGAATAGGAAATCATATTGGTAATCTGAAAGCTCATTGCATTGTTCGGCCAGCGAATCAATAGCTTCCAACATGCTTTCAGCCATAGACCTGGCAATCACAATTTTTGTTTGAAGTACCTGCAACCATTCCTTGTCTTCTGGTATATCTTCCTGAAGAATTGCTTTTTCGAGTTCAGGAAGAAGGGAGGCTGAAATGTTCAAAATGTCATTGATGGAGGGGATTGGAGGAACCATCAAATCAATTTCTTTGAATTTAGATGATTGTTGAATATCCTCGATCCATGAAGTCAGTTGAGTCAATTCATCGAGCATTTTAGAACATTGATTCACCAAGGCATTTATCCACCAATTCACTTCATGGTCAATGGTTGGATCCAAATTCACCTTTACCTCATCCGCAGAGCTCAATAATTTTTCAAGAAAAATAAATGTTGATGAAAGGTTGAATTGATCCTTAAATTCCAGTGCAATGAAATTTGTTTTTACTTTTTGTAAAACACCTGATGCTTTTGTTTTCTCAGCAATTACCCCTATGGTATCAAACAAGCCTTCATACATTGCAGGACGTAACAATGGCAGGGTTTTAAAAGATATCAATCCCTCTTTTAAGGTAAGGAGGCTTGCAGCAAGATTGCCACTATCTACGGTCGAGACATATCGTGGGTGCAAGGGTAACAGTGTCTCTGTACTGTACCAGTTGAAAAAATGACCTTTATATCTTTCAAGCCCTTGTAGTGAACTGACCGTGTTTTGAGTCCTGTCAAGCAGTTGTTTTATAGACAGGTAACCAAAATCATGTGCTGCAAGGGACGATAGCAAATAGAGGCCGATGTTGGTTGGAGATGTACGATGCGCAATTTTTGGCTCAGGGTTCTCCTGGTAATTGTCTGGAGGCAACCAGTTGTCTTCTTCACCAATAAAATTTTCAAAGTAAGCCCATGTTTTCCTGGCCAGTAATTTAAGGTAATTGGTTTGCTGAAAAGAAAGGCTTGTTTTTTTCCTGGATTGTGGAAGGCTTATCCACCAGGCGATAAACGGGGATAAAATCCAGAAGGCAAGTAATGGACTGGCGATGATAAAGGCAGGTAAGGATAAATAAGAAAGGAAAATCAAAAATATCGTTCCCAGTATGGGAGCTATCCACATCGTTTTATAATGATTGATCAGGCTTTTCGTATTCGAAGCAAATCCAAAAGGATCCCATTGAAGTAAATTTTTGTGAGAGATATACATTCTCCAGTTGGTTCGGAAGATGGCATCCAGATTGACATAAGCTTCATAAGGTAGGCTAATGATCGTCCAGGCATGCAAGACAAGGTTATTAGTCAGAGCATCAATGGAGATATTTAATTGATTCTTCCATGAAACTTCAAGTGATTTTTTTACAAAACTCCAGCCAAACGAAAAGATGGAAGGTGGAAGGATGATTCCGATGACTGTAAGTGTCCAAAACATCGGTGTATAGGAAACAAACCAGCCGAAAATTAACATCAACATCATCGCAGGAGGCACCAGACTGCGCCGCAGATTGTCAAAAATTTTCCAACGTGATAATGCGGTTAGTTGATTTTTATGTCGTGTATGTCCGTGTCCCGGCACCCCAGGATACAACCATCGCGCAATCTGCCAGTCACCCCTGATCCACCTGTGACGCCGCTTTACATCGGCCAGGTAGGTTGTTGGATGTTCTTCAAACAATTGAACATCACTAATCAGTCCTGACCTGGAATGACACCCCTCCAATAGATCATGGCTTAATATTCTGTTTTCCGGGAAACGTTCATTAAGCGTTTTTTCAAAAGCATCTACTTCGTAAATCCCCTTGCCGATGAATGAACCTTCTTTCAAAAGATCCTGGTACACATCAGAGACCACACGAGTATATGGATCTATACCTACTTCATTTCCATGAATCCGTGCATACCATGATGCATCCACTCTTGGCAAACTTGATGCTAATCTTGGCTGCAGTATTCCATATCCTTTTGTAATTCGTTTTTTGATTGGATCGTAAAGTGGATGATTTAAAGGGTGTGCCAGGGTGGCAATAATTTTCCATGCGGCTTCTCTTGGCAGTTGTGTATCTGCGTCAAGCGTGATGACATATGTGATATCCTCAAGAACGGATTCATCACCGGCGATTAGTTTAAATTTTCCTTCACCATTTCCCCTGAGTAAAGCATTGAGATCGCCAAGTTTCCCCCTTTTTCGTTCGTATCCCATCCAAACCTGATCAGTTGCATTCCATTTTCGGGGCCTGTGCAAGAGCAGAAAAATCTCCTTTTTTTCATTCCGGTATTTTTCATTTAGAAATTGTATGCGTTGTTCTGCATAATCCAATAATTGTTGATCTCCCGGCATTATTTCAGCAGGAGCATCACGAAAATCAGTCAGCAGTGCGAAGTGAAGGTTTTCCTGTTTGTTAGCAAGAAATCTTACTTCCATCATTTCCAGTAAATGATCCAATTCTGGCTGACTGTTGTACAAAGTAGGTACGGCTACCAATGTCCTGGATGTTTCAGGGATACCTTTTGAGTAATCCATCCTAGGCATAAAGTCCGGTTGAACCACGATGGTGGCTATCCAGTTAACCAGCGCTGTGGCTAATTGACTGGTTGCGATAATACTGACAATCGATGACAGGATTAACCATCCGATAGGCAACTGCTGATGGTAAGTATGAAGGAAGATGATCCATGAAAAAAAGAGAGTCAGAAGTACTATGGATCCCGCATACAGACTGAAATTGTATTTGCAAAATGACCTGCGCCTTTTTTCAAACCAGCTAAATGTGACTCCGGATTTTTTTTCGGTTTGCTCTACACCTTTTCCAACCAGGTAAAAACCAACGTGCGTATTCTGCGAATTACCTTCTCCACTGCCAAGCATTTCACGGGCAAGATCGAGGGCAATACCGGCTACCTCAAGTTCAGAGGTTCCACTACGCCTGGCAATGGCTTCCACACGATGTCGATAATGATCCCGTGTCCTGAAATCCATCCGTTCATAAATGCCATCAACATCATTACGTAATAAATCTTCAACGGCACTTGTTCTTTCTACAAATTCCTTCCAATCAAAAGTATTGATGAAACGTAGGCTGCTTATACTGTTGCTCATGGAAACCTGGTCAGCAGCTTGCTTCTGATTTTCCTGGTGGATAAGCATGTTTGTGGTCTGCCCGTTTTCAGCCAGTCGTTGCTCTACCCATGAAAGTGGCAATGACAATGCAGCACCTTTACCTAAGAGTCGCCTCGTCAGTTCTGCTACAAAAGAACTCACAATCGGAGGATTGGAACGAGCCATGTCGGCGGTTACTACGATAAGACTCTTGGGATCATTCTCCGCTGTATTAGTCATTTTATCGGCCCAATAGTCGGCGAGGTTTTTGTTAATCCGGTCACGTGCAATGGTAGCAGCCAGCCTTCTTAAATTTTCAATCAATGCAAAACGAAGCATGATCGGAATGGCCCATAATTCTCCCAACTTTAAATAAGTGACTTGCTGATATGCGTTGACGAAACTGAATAAGTTTTCTGGAACGACACGACCATCACTATGCGTGATGATTTCAAGTGCGATATCATATACGCGAGGTAATCCTGCGAGTGGACCTTTGGCTAAGCGGGGTAGCGTTGCGCTATATGATTTTGGAAAATGTTTTTTGGCAATCTGGATTTGTTCTTCAATACTGTAATAATTATCAAGCAACCACTCACCAGCGGGGGAGATAGAACTGTTTTCTTTAGCAGATTCAATCAGCAGGTTTCGGACCTCAAAAAGGATAGCTTCATTTTCATCTAACCGTTTGAGGAGATGTTCTGGGAAATCTTCTTCACTTAACGAATGTGATTCCGCCAGTGAAGCAGCATAAGTTTCTAGCTGGGCAGTACTGAAAAGTTCGGCACGAAAAGGTGATTTCTCATTTTCATATTTCCGCATGAGATTATCTCCCAGGAAAGGGAACTTGATCTGGGAAAGGAAATCCTGTAGTGTATTGCTACTCACGGATGTTGGAGGTTTTAAGTTATGATCATCTCACCTAACGACACGTCATCAGTAGGGATGCAATAGGGTGAGTAATTCGTTGACTAATTTAACCCATTGGATGCCAATGGTCCCTTCAAATCTTAAAATCTTATTTATTAGACAAACTAAAGGGAGAAAAGGTTTGGATCAGGTATAGCTATGGCTGTTTTCAAAAGGTCCATGCATACCTGATTAGAAAACGATAAAAAGCAATCTCATATTTCATCTGGATGTTTCCACTATATCAAAATGGTTTCGCACGGAGGAAAAAAGAGGCAGCACGGAGTACACGGAGGCAACATGCAATAGACAATAGGCAATAGGCAATTTGATTTGTCAATAATGAAAGGATATCTTTTCAATAATGTAAACATCAAGCAGGTAGCTGGTAGCTGGTAGCTGGAAGCCGGTAGCTGGAAGCCGGTAGCTGGAAGCCTTTTCCTGATAGCTTACTCATTAATTGCTGCCAGATCAAACTCTAACTTCATCTCAATCAATGCAGGAGTAACTTCCCTGTAATCAAGACGGATCTCTACTCCAAAATATCCACTCTTGATCCAATCGCTCACATCTGTGATGCCTGGGAACAGTCGGATGGATGTTTTTTCTTTATATGGAATAGGATCGAGGTAAAAGAATTCGATTTTATTGGCAGGATTAGAGGGATCGAAAATGTAAACAGATATCCTCCTGATAAAATCGAGGTCTACATCTTCAAACTTGCTGGAGAGATAAGCATCTTTAGACTGAATGAGATCTACTTCATCATCCGTATGGCCTGACGCATCAAGCCTTTCTTCGTATTTGCTCTCGATCGGGCTTTGGGTATAAATATGGGTATCCTGGGTATTAAGACCCGGAAGAATCTCAAATTCGATTGGGGGTGGTGGAAATTTTAATAAAAAAAGCTCATCTCCACTATCCTTACCACAAGACAAGCCCAGCAAGAGCACCAACGTAATTCCAGATAGATAAAGGCAGTTTTTCCTCATTAGACCACAAAGTAACGCTTGAAAGGGCCTTTTCATTATTCACTGTCAGTACTTACCTGAGAGCGGCCCTGCAAGTGTAGCACACTAGCTTTTACTCTTCCTTGCGCCAAATGTGCCACACTCCCTCTCCACTTACTCTTCGCCTTCGCCTCAGCCTTCGCCTTTTTTCAATAAATAAATCACGGATTTAACCTTTCTCCCAAATTGTGTCTTATTTTTCACGTCTTATTTTCACCCCACAGCAAACTATTGGATCATGGGAGAACAGCGGGTTTCAATCGTCAAATCGCAAGACCAGATGCAAACATTCGTCAAATCACTACTTGACGATGTGAAAGCATTGGAATACATGATCGAGAATGACTGGTTTGAAAATGATATCGTCCGTATCGGCGCCGAACAGGAAATGGTCCTTGTTGACCAAAAGACCTTCAAACCTGCCTGTATCAATATGCAGGCTCTCCAACAAATGGAAGAATGGCCCTGGGTGGAAACAGAACTTGCCAAATTTAATCTCGAGATAAATCTGGAACCACGTGAATTTAGCGGAAGAGGGCTTAAAGACCTTGAAGACGAATGCGTAGGCAAGCTGGCAAAGATCGAACACGTCGTCAATAAGCTGGGGGCTACCATTGTCCTGACCGGTATTTGCCCAACGCTGCGGAAGTACGATCTTGACATGAGCAACCTCACGCCAAAGCAACGATACTTCGCTTTGATGGAGGCTATCAACCAGCAATTGGTGGGCAGCAGCTATGAACTCAACCTGGTCGGGATAGATGAATTGATCATTAAGCATGACAGCCCATTGATTGAAGCTGTCAATACCAGTTTCCAGGTTCACCTGCAGGTGCATCCATCACAATTTGTTGGGATGTACAATCTTTCACAAGCCCTCGCTGCTCCTGTGATGGCTATTGGTGCCAACTCGCCAATTGTATTTGGAAGGAGACTATGGCATGAGTCAAGGATAGCTATGTTCCAGCAAGCATTGGACACAAGGACCAGCCATGACCACATGCGGGAGCGTAGTCCAAGGGTGAACTTTGGCCGCCAATGGTTAGACAAATCAATATTGGAAATATATCGTGAGGATATCGTTCGATTCAGAGTGCTCTTAAGCGGTGATGTCCAGGAAGATGCGCTAGAACTGATAAGAGAAGGCCAGGTTCCAAAATTGCGGTCCCTGCAAGTGCATAATAGTACCGTCTATCGCTGGAACAGGCCATGTTATGGAATCAGCGATAATGGGAAACCTCACCTCCGTATTGAAAATAGGGTTCTCCCTTCAGGCCCAACTGTACTTGATGAAGTTGCTAATGCAGCATTCTGGTTAGGTTGTATGGTCCAGATGCATGATGATGTGGGTGATGTTCGAAATAAGATTGGCTTTGAGGATGTCTATGACAATTTTAGTAAGGCGGCCAAATTTGGAATCGATTCGAAATTCACCTGGATGTATGACCAGAAGATCCCTGTGGTTGAATTGGCTTTGGAAGAACTGATCCCTCGTGCCAAAAAGGGATTGGAAATGCGTAATATTCATCCGGACGATATTTCAAGGTATATGGATGTCATCGAAGCGCGTGCCAGGGAGCATATGAATGGGGCTAGATGGGCGCTTCGTTCCTACACGAAACTCAAAAAGGAAACTACAGAAGATGAGGCATTGACCGTCCTGACCTATGCGATGTGTGTCAATGAAAAATCAGGTATTCCAGTCCATAAATGGCAAATGCCGGAACTCAATGACCTCAAGGAATACAGGCCATCCGGGTTGAAAGTGAGTGAGTTTATGACTACGGACCTTTTCACCGTCCAAAAAGATGACATTATTGACCTCGTCATCGACATGATGGATTGGCGAAAGATCAGGTATACCCCGGTGGAGGATAAAGAAGGAAAATTGGTTGGCCTTATTACGTTAAGGATAGTCCTTAGGCACATGCTGAGTAAACGCAGTCAGGATCCAGCAAATGAGGGTGAAATCACCACGGTCAAGGATATTATGAATCAAAATCCAATGGTCATCGACCCAAATGCTACCATTCATGAAGCCATGTCCATTATGCGCAAAAACATGATCGGCTGCCTTCCGGTCGTGAAAAACGGGGAATTGATTGGGATTATCACCGAAATGGACTTCCTGAAAATTGCCGGGCGATTAATCGAGAGACTGGAAGGATAGAAAATCAGAAAGGTTCTGTCAAGAACCTTGCCGTTGCAGGAGTTTGCTCCTGCTACAAGGAGTTTTGTTGGAGCAAACTCCAACAAAGGCAAGGCGCAGATTTCGCCTTTGCCTAGTTTGATCCTGGATGACTGGATATATTGAAAATCAGGAAGGTTCTGTCAGGAACCTTGCCGTTGCAGGAGTTTGCTCCTGCAACAAGGAGTTTTGTTGGAGCAAACTCCAACAAAGGCAGGTTAAGCCACGAAAATCACTGAGGTTCTACCAAGAACCTTATTTTTGCGCTTTCGTTTAAGAGATATTCCATCATACTAACTATACATCATGATATTCGATTTTGATATGATCAAGGCGGTCTATACCGCCCTTCCTGGCAAAGTAGACCAGGCCCGGAAGACCCTGGGCAGACCGTTAACCCTCTCTGAAAAGATATTATTCAGCCATTTACACGCAGATTCACCCTTGAAGGATTACGCCAGGGGTAAAGACTATGTCTTTTTCGCTCCCGATCGTGTAGCCATGCAAGATGCTACCGCCCAGATGGCTTTGCTACAATTCATGATGTGTGGAATGGAAAAAACGGCTGTTCCATCTACTGTCCATTGCGATCACCTGATCCAGGCGCAAACCGGAGCAGATACCGATCTCAAGACAGCACTTGATATTAATTCTGAAGTCTATTCATTCCTTGCTTCCGTTTCTACCAAATATGGAATCGGTTTCTGGAAGCCAGGTGCAGGTATTATCCACCAGACCGTTTTGGAAAATTATGCTTTTCCAGGCGCTATGATGATCGGTACTGATAGTCATACACCAAATGCAGGTGGACTAGGCATGCTGGCGATTGGTGTTGGTGGCGCAGATGCTGTTGACGTGATGGTTGGAATGCCATGGGAACTCAAAATGCCTAAATACATCGGCGTCCACCTCAAAGGAAAACTTAGTGGTTGGACATCACCAAAAGATGTAATCCTAAAGGTTGCAGGAATTCTAACGGTAAAAGGTGGTACTGGTGCGATCGTAGAATACTTTGGTGAAGGAGCACGTTCCATGTCATGCACAGGGAAAGGCACGATTTGCAACATGGGTGCAGAGATAGGTGCAACTACATCGACATTCGGATATGATGATTCCATGTCCAGGTTTCTGAATGCTACCGGAAGAGCGGATGTAGCTTTATTGGCTGATGGCATTGCTAGTCATCTTACTGGCGACCCAGAATGTTATGCAGATCCACAAAAATATTTTGACCAGGTCATTGAAATAGACCTCGATACGCTTGAGCCTCATGTCAATGGTCCATACACTCCAGACCTTGCTTGGCCTATTAGCGAATTTGCTGCTGCCGTTGCGAAGAATGATTATCCTGAAAAATTGGATGTAGGCCTTATCGGGTCTTGTACAAACTCTTCGTATGAAGATATTTCAAGAGCTGCCTCAATTGCCAAACAAGCAAAAGATAAAAAGCTAAAAGTAAAATCAGAGTTTACGGTAACACCAGGCTCTGAATTGATACGCTTTACCGTTGAAAGAGATGGTATGCTTCAAGATTTCGAAGAAGTAGGAGGACTGGTATTGGCAAACGCATGTGGTCCATGCATCGGTCAATGGGCAAGACATATGGATGATCCTAAACGAAAGAATTCCATTATCACTTCGTTCAACCGGAACTTTGCAAAACGTAATGATGGCAATGCATCAACACATGCATTTGTAGCTTCACCAGAGATTGTAACGGCACTCGTATTTGCAGGTGACCTTACTTTCAATCCATTGACGGATACATTGATCAATGAAGACGGACAAGAAGTTCGCTTTGATCCACCAGTTGGAGTAGAATTACCTCCTAGGGGATTTGATGTGGAAGATGCAGGTTTCCAGGCACCGGCTGCGGAAGGGTTTAAAATACAAGTCGATGTTGATCCTGCATCTGACAGGCTTCAATTGCTGACCCCATTCAATCCTATCACGAATGACCAGGTGCAGAACATGAGAGTGTTGTTGAAAGCACAAGGAAAATGCACGACAGATCATATTTCTATGGCTGGCCCTTGGTTAAAGTATAGAGGCCATCTTGAAAATATTTCCAATAACTGTTTTATTGGTGCGATCAATGCGTTTAATGGGGAGGCCAATAAAGTGATCAACCACGTAGAAGGAAAATACATGGCCGTTCCGGATTCCGCAAGAGCTTACCAGAAGCATGGAATATCAACTGTTGTTTTCGGAGAAGAAAACTATGGTGAAGGTTCTTCAAGGGAGCATGCTGCGATGGAACCAAGATTCCTTGGCGTGAAAGTTATTGTTGTCAAATCATTTGCACGAATTCATCAAACGAATTTGAAGAAGCAAGGAATGTTGGCACTCACTTTTGTCAACCTGGCTGATTATGACCTGGTGCGCCAAGATGATTTTGTCGATATCCTTGGCTATGACCATTTTAATCCTGATTCAGAGATCAAGGTAAGGCTTCGCCATGCTGATGGCACCGAGGATACCTTTGATGTACAGCATGGATATAATGCTCAGCAGGCAGAATGGGTGAGGGCAGGATCAGCCTTGAATAAAATTCGTGAAGGAATGAAGGGGTAATGATCAGGCTTTGAATTAACTTTATCGATGTACGGTATTATTTACTTCAATCTTAAAACCATAGATCATGCTTAAAGAATTCAGAGCCTTCATCATGAAGGGAAATGTCATTGACCTGGCCGTAGCGGTTATTTTCGGAGCTGCCTTCAGTGCCATTATTTCATCCCTGGTAGATGATATTATCACACCACTCCTGCTTGCTCCAGCCATGAAAGCTGCCGGAGTAGATGACATCAGTGCATTGGCATGGAATGCGGTGAAATATGGGAAATTCATTGCCGCGATTATCAAATTCATTGTCATTGCCTGGATCTTATTCCTGCTAGTCAAAGCGTTCAATTCCGTTAAGAAGAAAGAAGCTCCACCAGCACCTCCTCCTGGACCAACACAAGAGGAGCTATTGACACAAATCCGAGACTTGCTGAAAAACAGGTAATAAAAAAAAGGCCCATCATGTGGGCCTTTTTTTTTACTCACAACTCACATTTTTTTCTTATTCAAATCCCCTGTCGCAACAAGCATAAGTTTGCCCAGTGCAGGTGACTTTGCAACTTCCGTAATCATTGGCCGTGGCACAGTTCATTTCCATGTTTTGACCGGCTTTGCAATTTCCGGGAGGGGTGCTGGCATGATCACATGCACAGTAAGGTGGTAGATTAGCCTGGCTTCCAAGTGTTATTTTTCTTTCGCCAAGGCCAAAACCTTTGAAATATTTTACTTTTCCAATATCCTTTATAAGTGAAGGTATTTCATCCGTTTCAAGATAGAAGTACATGGTTTCTTTCTTCATTAGTGAGTTTACCAATAGCCCACGTTTAAAAAAAATAACTTCTGCCCTTTTTATGATCACAGAATCCTTTTTAGCGTTGTCCTCTTCGTTTTGAAGAAAATAACTTATGATTTCAGTCCCCCTTTCCGGTATGTGTCGGATCTCGATGCGATTATTTTTAGTGATGATATTGACCCAACCATCTGTCTTGGAAGTCCACTCCCACTGTGCCAGGGGAGCATTATATGAGTTGATGATGGAATCCGCATGGGCCAGGTAAAGATCATTCGCATTGTGCGTAGGTTCTGTCTTGCAGCTATAAAACGTAGGCAGGCAAAGAGCGATAACTGTAAATAGAAGGAAAGATCTAAAAAGAATCATGTTTATTTATGTTTGGATTTGGATGCAAATCTATGATGATCAACTCAGGTATTTACCTACAATAGGAACTCTCCTCCCTACGCCAAATGCTTTTGGAGAAATGCGCAGCACGGGAGCAGTCTGATGGCGCTTGAATTCGTTTATATTGACCATCCGAAGGATGCGACGTACGAGTTTTTCATCAAAACCCATATCGATGATTTCCTGGGGCCCTAGACGTTTCTCCACATACATGTAGAGGATTGGATCCAATAAGTGATACTCAGGCAAGCTGTCACTATCTTTTTGCCCTGGCCTCAATTCAGCGCTAGGTGGTTTGTTGATAGAGTTTTGAGGAATAACTTCCTCGTCTTTATTGATATAATCTGCGAGATGGTATACTTCAGTTTTATAAAGATCAGCCAGAACAGATAATCCGCCGGCAAGATCACCATACAAAGTTCCATACCCAACAGACATTTCACTTTTATTGGTAGTGTTCAGGAGAATATTTCCATGTTTATTGGATACAGCCATTAAAAGGATAGCTCTGCATCGTGCTTGTATGTTTTCTTCGGTGACATCAAATGGTTTGCCTTCCATGACATCTGTCAGTATTGTATTGAAGGAGTCATAAGGTTCTGCGATGGGAATGATATCATAACGGATGCCAAGATTCTCTGCCAGTGCTTTTGCGTCATCCACACTATGCGACGAACTATAAGAGCTAGGCATCAACAAGCCACGAACATTTTCTTTGCCAAGCGCCCTTGTGGCCATCACAGCAGTGACCGCAGAATCAATTCCACCACTTAACCCAAGTATAGCTTTCTTCAATCCAAGTTTTGCAAAATAATCCTGAAGACCAAGTATCAGAGCATCATGGATCAATGTGATTTTATCTTTCGGCTGCTCACGGTTGTATCCTCCCTTGATGACATCATCAAGTTGATAATATTTTATTTCTTCTCTGAAGTAAGGAAGTTCATCATACACCGATCCGTCAGGAGACATGATGATAGAGCCGCCATCAAAAATGATTTCGGTCTGTGCTCCATAAATATTGGAGTAAAAAATAGGAATGCGATACCGTTCAGCATTAGCTCTCAAAACTTCAATTCGCTCAGCTGCGTGATTATAATCAAAAGGAGAAGCAGAGATATTGACAATAAAGTCTGGCTCTTCAGGTATCATTTTGTCCATAGGACATTCTGTATAAAGAGGATTGTTATTACCTACATTCCAAAGGTCTTCACAGATACTCAGTGCAATTCTCTTGCCTTTAAATTGAACAGTGCTGTGTTGTTTAGCAGGTTCAAAATATCGGTACTCATCAAAGACATCGTATGTGGGAAGGAGAGACTTATGTTGGATATGCAAAACCTTGCCTTCATACAGGAAGTAAGCACTATTGTAAAGGTCTTTGCCCTCATGAAAAGGATTGATGGTTGGGCTGCCAACGATAATCCCAATACCTTCAGATGCTTCACGTAGTTGATCCACCGTTTCTTCAGCTAGCCGGATAAAATCACGGAATTCAAGAAAATCCCGGGCAGGATAACCGGTAGTCGCCAACTCACCAAAAACGACCAGATCCGCGCCTTTTCCTTTTGCTTCAGCCGTGGCTTTCAACATTTTCTGGAGGTTTCCCTCAAAATTTCCGATGTGGTAATTCAACTGGGCAATGGCGATTTTCATGGCGCAAAATTCAGGATTTTATTTGAGAATTAACCTTTCTGCCCACTGAACCTTACTTCGCCTCAGCCTTTGCCTGAGCCTCTTAGGGTGTCATCGCAGATTGACACCGAAAACCTTACCTTTAGCCTCCCGCTATCTATATGAGTCAATACATCGTTTCGGCACGCAAATACAGGCCCAATACCTTCGAAAGTGTTGTGGGTCAAAGCCATGTCACCGATACATTGACCCATTCCCTGCTTTCAGGACAAGTAGCGCATGCCTATCTTTTTTGCGGGCCTAGAGGGGTAGGGAAGACTACAGTAGCCAGGATCCTGGCAAAGGCCATCAATTGCGAAAACCTATCTCCAAAAGGAGAGGCTTGTAATGCCTGCCCGTCTTGTAAGTCATTCGATATCAATAGCTCCTTCAATATTTTTGAATTGGATGGAGCGTCTAATAATTCAGTGGAAAACATCAGGGCGCTTGTTGAACAGGTACGTGTACCTCCTTCTCAAGGGAAATACAAGGTCTATATCATCGATGAGGTGCATATGCTCAGCCAAGCGGCCTTTAATGCATTCCTCAAGACCCTGGAGGAGCCACCACCTTATGTGAAGTTTATTCTAGCTACCACAGAGAAGCATAAAATCTTACCAACGATTCTCTCCAGGTGCCAGTCTTTTGATTTCCGTCGGATTCCAGTACCGGAAATGGCGGCTCACCTTAGGACGATTTGCACCAATGAATCTATCAAGGCTGAAGATGAAGCCTTGGTAATCATCAGTCAGAAAGGAGATGGATCGCTGAGAGATTCACTTTCCATTTTCGATCGTATTGCGAGCCAGTCTAAAGGCAACATCACCTATGCAGGAGTACTTGAGAATCTGCAAATGCTGGATTACGATTACTTCTTTACGATGACAGATGCTCTCATGCGTGAAGATGTATCATCTGTATTTCTGACCCTTGCGGATATTCAGAAACGTGGTTTCGATGGAGAAGCATTTATCTATGGCTTTTCAGAACACCTCCGTGATATTTTACTTTGCAAAGACACAGCCACTGCTGCATTGCTAACACATGGAGATAAAATAAAAACAAGATACCTGCACCAGGCAGAAGCCATCCGTAAATCTTCATTGATCACCTACCTCGATCTCATCAATCAATGTGAGATCACCTATAGCCGGGCCCTCAACAAATGGCTGCATATTGAAATGGCTCTAGTCAGGATGTGTTATATGCATCGTCGCCAGGAATCTGAACCCCAGACGGTACAAGAACTTCAAAAAAAAAAGCCTGATCAATTAATCGCGCCTGCACCACCACCGATCACTAACGGAAGTAAAAATGCAGATGCCACTCCTCCTCCTTCTTTTGTAACAGAAGAAGTTGTTGCTCCTATAAAAAGTCCAGAACCAATAGCTAAGGTTGTTGAACAAAAAAAAGAAGAAAAGGCACAAGTCATCTCTCCTTTAAGTTCGCTTACAGACCAAGTTACTGATTTCGCTATCCCTTCATTGAAAGGATTAGGAAATCTTAGAAAAAAAGCAGAAACCGCGCATGATGAAGAGAAAAAGAAAGTACCTGTTCTAACACTTCCGCCGATCCTTGACTTATGGAAGGATTTTATGGAAGCGCACTCCTCTCCATCCCTCAGACAAACAATGGCAGAGGCGATTGTAGAGATAAAGAATGAAAAGACGATTGCCATCCGCACCGGTAATCAAACCGGTAAAAACAGGATCACAGCGGAATCGGCTTTAATGGATGGACTCCGCAGCCTCATCCGCATTCCGGACCTGCAGATTATTGTCGACATCGATCCCGACCTCGATAAAAACAAGGAATTGATCAAGCCCAAAAAGCTACTCTCCAACCGCGAAAAGTTTGAAATCCTATCTACCAAGAATCCACTGATAAATCAGTTAAGGGATAAGCTTGACTTGATCCCTGATCAAGAAGACTAAAGAGCTTTCAGCTTTCAGCTTTCAGTATGAGAAGGAAATAAAAGGATGTAGAGACGCGATTAATCGCGTCTCTACATCCTTTTATTTCCTTCGCCTTCGCCTTCGCCTTCGCCTTCGCCTTCGCCTTCGCCTTCGCCTTCGCCTTCGCCTTCGCCTTCGCCTTCGCCTTCGCCTTCGCCTTCGCCTTCGC
>Ga0157380_10001218_pt1 | contig 16671 bp, 20 predicted proteins | sample S35metaG_FD_119757 | JGI IMG/M metagenome (GOLD analysis project Ga0157380, IMG submission 119757) | Switchgrass rhizosphere microbial communities from Kellogg Biological Station, Michigan, USA - S3-5 metaG | ecosystem: Host-associated > Plants > Roots > Rhizosphere > Soil | place: USA... | reverse complement strand
TTGAAGATGAGGCGGTACCAGGTCTTGAATTTTTCGCTGGTGACGGGGCCGATCAGACGGACCACGGTGTCGCCGATGCCGGCGTCGGCCGAATTCGCGGCGAGCCTGATCGCGATGGTCCAGGATGGCCACTCAGAGCGGGGGAGCGGGACCAATAGACCGCCGCCGTGGCGGGCGGCGCGCTCTTCTGGGCTTAGTACTCGAGCCTGGTTGCAGGTCAGAGGTATTACTTCTGAACTCTGTCTTCTGTCTTCTGACTTCTGGTTCATGGGGGCGTGGGTTCGAAGCCGTCGGGGCCGAAGGGCGCGCCGAATACGCTGGGGACTGTGGCGCCGACTTCAGGGTTCGCACCTTGCGTGTGGTTGAATCCCGTGTAGCCGCGATCGGTGAAGAGGGCCAGGAAGCGGGCGTCGGCCGTCAGGATGGTTTTTGTGACGGGGCCGGCGTAGGTGTCGGGAAATTTCACGCCCCATTGGCCATATAGGTCCGTGAGAACTTCGTAGCTGTGGCCGGTGATGTCCACCCGCACCGGTGCGCCGGCGAGATAAATGTATGCGCTGAACCAGTAGCCGTCGTCATCAATTCCGTTGCCGTCAAAATCGAAGTAGAGTTTTCCGTGGGCGAAGGAGGGCGGGCACAGGTTCACAAACAACAAACCCGGGGTGAAGGTGTCGTCGGGGTAATAAATCGCCTCGAAGCAACAGCGGATGCCGAGGTCGGCGGATTCGTAGCAGGGTTCGCAACTGGCGCTTCCGCTGAGGAAACCGTAATCGAGGTATTGCTGGCCGAGGATGCTGCCGTTGGTGCTGTAGCGTTCGAATTCGGTCGCGGCGTGGCCTTTCGCGATCTTCATTTTGTTCGCGGTGTTCCAGAGTCGGGTGCCGAAGTATTCCCCGGTGATTTCCATGTGGCGGGCGAGGGGCAGGCTGGCGGCGGGGACCATGAGGGCGCAGGCATCCGTGCCGTACGCGCTGCCGGCGGCGTTGTTGTTCACGTGGAAAAAATGCATATCCGGCGCGCCGGTGACGTAACTGTCGCCGAGGTTGCGGAGGATGGCGCCGCCGGGGCCGCGGGCGTACATGCGGACGATGTGGTTGGGGCCGAAGTTGGGGTCGCTGAAGCCGGCGTTCTTCGTAACGGTGGTGCCGTCGAGGCGGTCGAGGACGATTTCGCTGTTGCAGGTGAAGTTGCAGCCGTCGGCGATCGCCACGGCGGCGGCGAGGCCGGGCTGGGTGACGGGATTCTCCAAGGTGGCGATGACTTCGGCGTAGATGTTGGGGTCGCCGATGCTTTGTCGTTTGTAATCCATTGCGGCGTCGGCGAGGGCGTCGGTTTCGACGGTCCAGTCCACGCCTACGGTGCCGCTGGTCAGGCTGGCGAGGGTCGCGTTAAACGCGGCGAGCCAATCGGGTTCGTCCTCGATGATGGTGAGGCCGGGGATTTCGGCGCTGGGATCGGTGTAGATGTAGTCGCTGGGGACTTCCCAGGTCTGGGTGAGCACGCCGTCGTAGGTCACCTGCCACTTGTAGTTGTCGCCGATGGTGGGATGTATCCAGCTTTCTTCGATGCGGGTGTGTTCGGTGTAATCCTCGCCGCCTTCCCAGACGTTCACGATGGTGATGACTTTGAGGTAGCCGTAGAAGTTGGGCGAGGTGTCGCGGTTTTGGAACGGCGGGTAGCCACCGGTGGCGGCCCAGCCGGTGACGGTCATGCGGTGCAGGGTGTCGGCGCAGCCGCAATCGTTGCCGCAGCCGGCGAAGAAGAGTTTTCCGGCGCAGGGCATTTTTAGAGAGTCCAAAGTCCAAAATCCAAGGTCCAAAGCCGGGGCGGGCTGGGACGAATGCGACGGCCTGGGACGGATGACTTTGGCCTTTGGGCTTTGAACTTTGGACTTTTCACGGGTCGGGGACGATGCGGGCGGGGAGGCGCAGCGTGACGACGACGTCGTCTATGCACGCCGGCGCCTGCAGGTACTCGGGCAGGTCCGCGCGGATGAGCTGGCGCACGTGCGCGACCTTGGTGGCGACATCGCTGAGGGTGTCTATCCAGCCGAGGAGAATGAATTTGCCGTCGTCCCAACCGGTGGTGGTGCTCCACGCGGAGATGTCGATGGGTGAGCTGGGGAGGGCGTCGGAGGCATCCATGTGGATCTCCAGGGGCAGGCCGTTGGCGTTGATGTACACCATGACGGTTTTGCTGGCCGGCACCAGGAAGTCTATGTCGGTGTCGAAATCGGGGACTTCGGAGGAATCGGGGTTGGCGACTTCGTCAGTGAAATCTACTCCGGTCAAACCGACCAGGCCGTTGCGAACACGGAAAGTGCGCCAGTCTTTGTCGAGGTGGCCGGCGGCATCGAGGCCGGGATCGGGCGGGCTCAAATGAATCTTGAAGGGAAAGGGGCGGGTGGGGGGGGTTCCACCACCACGAGCGGGATCAACAATCAGGGTTTTGCCGTCGCTGGTTTCAATGAGCCGGCCGCCAATGATGTTTTTGATCTCACTGGCTTTGCAGCGATCGAGAAGGCGATTGAGCCAGCCGACGAGCTTGGGTTTGCCACCGAGCTTGGAGGGCCATTGGATCATAGCGGGGAGCCATATAGGGCCCAGTCGTAGAGGCCGAATTTGTATTCGATGACGTACTGGTTTTTCGTCGTGCCGAAGGTTTCCGAGGTGACGGCGTCTTTGAGCCAGCCGTAATTCATCAGCAGCACGTCATTGCGCGCGAGCCATGCGCCGGAATAGGTCGCGCGGCTGATGAACACGGCGGCGAGTTCGGCGAGCTGAATGGCAAAGTTCGAGGTGACGCCGGAATCGGAGATCATGGTGGCGGTGGTGAGCACGCGGTCCACCCGGCTCAAATCGAATGGCGCGTCATAAAGCGGATTGGTGACGCGGGTCACGCGCAGGATCGGCTGTTTCACTTCCACACTGCGGACGCCACTTTGAAATAAGTCCCAGAGGTAAACGGCGTCGTTGTGAGAGACGGGCTGGTTGCTTCCGGTGGTGGCGAAGTTCAAGTCCACGGTGCCGTCGCCATCCAACTCGATGTCGTAGTCGGCCGGGTTGAGGATGAAGCCTTTCAACTCGGAGAGGTTGCGGGTGTTCAGGTTTTTTACGATCGGATGGTCCGAGAGGAGCAGTTCTTTTTGGACGGTGTTGCGGAGGACCTGGAAGTTGTCGGTGTAGTCCGCGTTGGGATCGGTGGGCGGGTTGCCGGGGCCGCCGGAATTGTTCGGGGTGTCGAAGGTGACGCTGGCGATCGGGGAGGCGTCGCATTCATAGACGACGTGGTAGCCGAGGCCCAACAGGGTGTTGAATTTCGCGAGGATCGCGGCGGCGGGGCCTTCGTATTTGCCGCCGTAGGTGCCGCCCTGGTTGGGCGTGAAGCTGTAGGTTTCGCGGCATTGAAACGCGGCGAGCGAACCGTTGATGACTGGGGTTGGGGGGGGCATAAGAAAAGTGATCAGTTATCCAGTAATCAGTGATCAGGGGACTTCGATGCCGGCGAAGAAGCCGTCTTTCGGGAACATGGTCGCGATGGTCTTCAGTGTATCGTTGGCTTTGTCGAGTTTCTGGTTCGTGGTTTTCTGTTCGTGGAGTTGCTGGCTGGCGATGGAGTTGATCAGGCCGGAGCCGCTGCCGAGAAAGTTGCCGACGGAGAGGAGGGCATCGGTGGCTTGTTTGGCGCTCGCACCTGTCGCCTTGGGGGCGAGGTGGATTTGTTCGAAGGGCATTCCGGCGTTTTCGCGGGCTTTGCGCGCGGCGCGGGCGGCATCGCGGCCGGCGCCGAAGGTTTGCCGTTCGGCTTTTTGCCGCTGGGCCTCCGCTTCCGCGGCCAGGCCGCCGGCGGTGAAGGCGTTGTCGCCTTCGCCGGAGAAGCCGCTGTCCATGGTGTGCCAGAACATGCCGCCGAGGAAGGCCCCAAGTTGTTTGATGGTGTTGATGAAGTCTCGGACTTTTTCGACTACCCAGATGATGGCGGGGGCGAGGCTCACCATGAGCGTGGTCTTGAGGATGGTGAAGCTGTCGCCGATATCGTCGAGCTGCTCGATCATGGCGGCAGCGAGGATCGGGGTATCGCTGGCGAATTGGTTCGCGAAGGCGGCGATCAAGTTTTTGGCGGATTTGCCGCCGACTTCCACGACGTCGTTGGTGAGCTGGACGGTGGCGCCATTTTTGAAGGCGGCGAGGATCTGCTCGAAGAATGCCTGGGTGCTGAGTTGGGAAACCTGACTGGAGGAAATGCCGAGGCGGCCAAAGGCGGCGGCATTCTTTCCTTTGGGCTCTTGCAGGGCGTCCTGGCGGGACTTGTTCATTTCCAAAATGAAGCGGGACACGTCACCGAGTTCTGCGCCGGCGAGCTTGGCGCCGTTCTCCAGTTTTTGCAGGAACTCGACGTTCACGCCGAGGGCATCAGCGGAGTCTTGAAGTTGCGAGGCCCATTCGATGGTGCCTTTGACGAGGTTGCCAATGGCGATGCCGCCAAAGGCGGTGGCGAGGGCGGTCTTGAAGCTGCCCAGGGAATTGTTGAGGCCGGCCAGGCCGCGGGAAAAGCCGCTGCCGTCGAGGCTGACTTCGCCGTTGAGTTTTAGTCCCATGTGTTCAACTCCGGTGAAATTGGCCGGGAAGGTTTACGCTCGCCCTCACCCCGGCCCTCTCCCCCGGGGAGAGGGTGGGCGGTGGCCGCAGCCAGCGCTTCGGCGATCGCGGCGTCGTTGTGGGCGGCTTGCGCCAGGTGTTCGTCGGTTACGAGGACGATCGTGCCGGAGTTTTCGGCGTGGCGGAAATAATCGGTGAGGGCTTTGCTGAGCGGACTCTCGTTGATTTCTTCAAGCGTCCAGCCGAGCTCGGAACGGAGGCAGATTTCCAGATTATGTGACCAATGCGAAGAATGGGACTGAGGGGCATTCTCGCGCATGGTGTAGCGCGGGATGCGCTGCGCATCGGCAATGTAGGTTTGGAAGAGGGCCAGTTTCTCGAGGACGTTGAAGCCGCGCTTGCGCCGCCACCATTTGCCGAACCAGGGCAACGCACAGAGCCACACTTGGGGGAACAATCGCTTGCTCCAGCGCCGAATGTCGCGGGCGAAGTGCCGATCGGCGGCGAACTCGAGGAATTCGTCCACGCGCATTGAGCAGATCAGGACGCCCAGGAGCAGATCGGGGACGCCGGCGTGAGCCTCGCCCTCGGCGACGAAGGCGACATCGAATCGCTTCAACAGGCGATAGCGGCCGACGCTGAGCGGGCGGAGCTGGAGACCGAGCAGGCGGACTGGTTCGGGGATCGAGCGGGCGAAATAGTCCAGTGAGGACGGGGAAAAGGCAGGGGAATGTTCGGCAGGGGAATGGGGAGGGTCTTCATTCCCTTGCCGTTCATTCCCCTGACTGTTTTGCGCGGGATTTTCGGAAATCGCCGCGCCGGTTGTGGCGGTGGCGGCGCTCATGAAATTTACGCGGTCGCCGGGAAGGTCTGGATGCCGGCGGCGAGTTCGACTTCCAGGGTGATCTCTTTCACGGAGTCGTTGGTCGCGGGCAGGCTGGCGCCGACGACTTCCCATTTGAGCGCGGTGACCAGCTCCGGGATGGTCGCGCAGGCGGTGATGACGACGTAGCTGCCCATCTCGTTCAACGCGGCGTTGGTCAGGGCGGCGGCCATGCTGGCGCCGGTGACTACCCACTTGATGGTCAGGGACTGAAATTGATCGCTGTGGGCGCTGGCGACGCGGTTGCCGGACTGGTCTTTCACCAGGGTGCGGTTGGAATTCTTTTTGAAGTCGAGTCCCTGATACAGGGCGCCAGTGATGTTGGTGATCACCATGGCGGTGCTGCCGAAGGTGAAGTTTACCGGGGTGCCGTTGACGATGTTCATAAAAATGTGTCAGGTGCGAGGGGTTAGGGTTCGATGGCGAATAGGAAACATTTCGGGCCCACGACGGTGATCGCGCGGGTAGCTACTCCTTGGGCCAGGAGCAAGCCAGGTGAAGCTAGGGTGATGGTGTCGCCGGAGGCGGGATTCGCGCCGGCAAAGGTTACGGACGCGACGCGGTAGGCGTGCAGGTCGTTTGCGAACGTGATCGAATCGCCCGCGGCGACAACTCCGGTGCCGGCCGTGGCAAGCGGGATGACGGTCTGGCCGACGGTGAACGCGGCGCTCGTGCTGGTGGCGGCGGCCATCGTGCCGGCGACGCTGGCTTTGAGCCAGAGGTCCACGGTGCTCTTGCAGGTGAGCCGGATCGGAATGCCGCCGGCTTTCAAGGTCGCGAAGGGATAGTAGTTGCCGCCGCTCTTCACGGAGACTTCCACGCTCTTAACGGTGTCGAGATTTTGCAGCCAGAGCTCATCGAGGGTGGTCAGCGGGGTGATGATGAGTTGTTCCTGGGTCGCGCCGTCCACGCCGACCATGGTGAAGTTTTTGAAGACGCGGCGTTGCAGGGGGTAGCTGATGGAAACGTCTGCGCGACTGCCGATCTCGGTGACGGAATTATCCCGGGTGAACCTGCCATAGAGGAGGGCTTTGAATTCGTCGGACATGTCGCCAAAGGCCGGGAGTCAACCGGAGGGAAAGGCTTAGTTTGAGCGGACTCACGTCCGCTGCTACAGGGTGCGGCCACAGCAGTACAAGCGGAAGGTGTAGCCGCTTTGGTACAGGTTCGCCGTTTGGCCGCGCTGGGGCAGGCGGTCCAGGATGCCGAAGGCGGTGAATTCGTAGCCGGCTCCCAAGGCCAACGCGGCGGCATTCAGTTCCGTGTGCAGGGTGTCCACCATGATGCCCTTTTCCAGCAACGCGGCGAGGACTCGGTGTTTGTCGAGTTGGCTGGTGCTTACGGCCGGGTCGGCCGAGGCTTCCTGGTCGGCAGTTTGTTCGGCGATCGGGGTGAGGAGTTCGACCATCACGGGGACCTGGAAATTGCCGGTGAATTGGGGGTGCTCTTGGTCGGCATCGCCGGCGATGACGCGGAGGAGCTGCGCGGTGATGTCCTGATCGGATTCGCCGGGCTGAATTTGGGAAACGATGGGGGGGTCAGCATCGGGATCCGGTGTGGCGACGAAGTAGGCGGGGAGCGTTTCGGCATCGAGGGCGGCTTGCACCCGGGCGCGGAGGTAGCTGACCAGGACGGCTTCGATTTTTTCGGGGAGTTCCATAGGGGGGGAATTTACGATTTACGATTTACGAGCGTTGGAACCTTGTTCGAGCGCGGGATTGCAGAACCAATGATCGCCGCGGTCTTCCAGGACAAAGCAGCGGATCCCGGAGGCGGTGCGAATGAACAGTTTGGCCGCCTCATCGCGGCGAAGCTGCAGGCGCTGCCGGCCGGTGGGAGCGCCACGGATCGGACGGTTTGGCTTAACCCCCCAAATGACGGGCACACAGTTCATGCGGTTTTAATACCACACGCGCGGGCGTGTTGTTTGAGGCGTTTTTCGACGTAGGCCATGGTGTCGGCGGTTTCTTCGGCGAAGGCGCGCTCCATGGCGGGGCCGGCGTGTTTTTGGAGGCTGCCTTTGGTGTCGCGTTTGGCGTCGGCGGCGTTGTAGAACGTGGCGCGGGCAATCCAGTTTGCCTGCGCTGCTGTTGCGCCGCCCTTGGGGGAGCCGATTTGTTTGGGGCCGCCGATCCGGGAGGGTTCGTTCGGGGGCAGTCCTTTGCCACCAATCGAAACGCCCTGGCTGATGCACCAGGCTTTGAAGTGCTCGCGGGGTGCGATGAACCCGGACTTGATGAACGCCACGGAGCGCAGCCGCGCATTCAACACTCTCACCATCTTCGCATGGAGGTCTTCCATCCGGAGGGAGGATAGTTTCCCGGCTTTGCGCAGTCGCGCGAGGATGATGTATGCCAGGCGTGGCATGGCGTCACCTTTGGAATCGAAGACAAAGCTTTTGCGTTTGCTTCGGAGCCAGCGGTCACCGCGTTTGCTTTTTTTCAGGATGCTCACGTCGTGGGCGCCGAGCTCCTGCTTGATTCTTTCCGCGTCGGCTTTTTTGGTGTGCCAGAGCGCGCGGCGATTGATGAAGTACGCCTTCGCGTTGCAGATTTCCGCCGGGGTGCGTTTCGAGAGCGTGGAGTACTGGCGCAGCGAGCGGTCAAACTCCCGGTGATTGATCCGGATGGTGACGGGGGAGGCCATACAACCTGTAGGGAGGGTCAACGGCGGGGGCGGGGGAAGCGGGTTTGAGCGGACTCACGTCCGCTGCTACATCACGCCGATTGCGCCGGGTCGTTGCAGAGCAGCTTCACGAAGGGATCGCCGGAGGGGGTGATCGCGGCGGTGATCCGCCACTGGCGGCCGTCATGGGTCAGGGTGTTCTTGGTACCGGCTTTTAGGATCGCCAGGTCTTCGGGGGTGAAGAGTTCCGCGCGGGCAATGATCACCAGGTCGGCTTCCAGGGCGAAGCCTCCCGGTTCGTTGCGCTTGCTCCGGTGCGCGCTGCCGGCGCTGCACGCGCGCGTGACGCCGTTCCAGATGAATTGCAGCGGCGTCGTGCCGTCCGGAGCTTGTTCTTGCTCCAGCTCGGCCAGGCACGCGGCGTGTTCGGCGGCGCCAGTCATGGGGACAGAGGCAGGCAGAAGGCAGAGGTCTGACCTCCGACCTCCGACCTCCCACCTCCGACTTACTTCGCGGCCGGCTTCTCGGGGCCGTAGCGTTCGATGACCGGGGCGGCCGGCTTCGCGGCGGCGGCTTTCGCCGCGGCCATGGAGGCTTTCACTTGGGCGACGTTTGCGTCGGTGTGCGGGAGCGCGCGGTTCGTGCTGAGAATGTCCATGGAGACGTTCTCGGGAACTTCAATGCTCTCGCCGGTCTCCACGCGCTTGCCCTGGTGAAGGAACGGGCGCGCGGCGACGATTTTTACTGTTTTTGTTTGGGCCATAAGAGGTGTCAGGTGTCGAGGTGTCAGGTGTCAGGTTTTTTGCCCAGGGGTCGGTGTCCGGTATCATTTGATACCTCGCACCTGACCCCTGGCACTGTTTTTTACGTTACGACGGTGGCTACGCTGAAGGCGCCGGCATAGCGGACGCCGACATCCACGGTCTGGAAGGCGCGAATGCCGATGATGCCAGCCTTAAAGTCCGCGTAGGGGTTGGTCATGATTTCCAAAATGCCCCATTCGCCAATGATGATCTGACTCCAGTCGCCGAAGATGAGGTCGCCGGTCGGGACTTGGATGGAGGCGGTCCCGCGGAAGCCCATGACGTTGCCTTCGAGGATTCCGCCGTCCCAGAGGGGCGTGTCGGTGGAGCTGAAGCGCTGGCGGGCCATGAGGAGGCTGGCAATCAGCGGGGTGGTGACGTAGGCGGCTCCCAGGGAGAGGGAGTTGGCCGCGGCCAGGTCGGCCTGGAATTCCAGGATGCCGGCGAGGGCCAGCGAGGTGCCGACAACGCTGCCGACGCCGGAGGTGCCGATCAACCCCTGGGGTTGGCCATCGGAACCGGTGCCGCTGATGGCGGCGGTGTCCACGGCGAGGGCGATGGTTTTCGCGAGGTCGTCCATGACGAGGGCGTCAATGGAGGGGTTGCTTTGCAGCATCATCAGGCGCGAAATCTCGACGTAGGCGCCCACGGTCTTGGGCGTGAGGGCGAGCTGGCCGAAGGTGAGGGCGCTTTCGGTGATCTGGGTGGATTCCGTGGCGAGCCAGTAAGCCGTGCTGGCCCCGGTTTGTTTCGGAATGGTGACGTTGTCGCGTAGTCCGCTCAGGACGCGGGCGCCGAGGCGAATCACCATGCTTTGCGCGCGGAGCATTTCGATGAAGCTGCCGGCGAGTTGCTGGGTGGCGACGAGGTACCCGCCGCCAGGTGCAGAGGCGACGGTCTGGTCGCGTTTGATTTGCTGAACTTCGTAAGGAACGTAAAAGCCGCCATGCGCGGGGGCGCCGGCAATCTTTTCAACGGCGCGGGAGCATTCGAGTTCGAAGCCGGCGTCTTTCCAGTCTTTGTTCGCGAGGGCGTGCACGGCGCGCAGGATGGAGAAGCGTTTGGCTTCTTTGTCGCCGAGGCCGATGGTGGGCAGTTCCGCGCGGGTGACGGTGCGGACGCCGGGGAGGCTCGCGAGGAGCGACATGTTGAAATCGGCGTGGCTTGTGCCTTCGCGGATGGCCTTGGTCTCGAGGCCGCGGAAGGTGTTGATGGCTTCCGGATAGGTCTTGAGCAGGGCTTCCACGCTGGCGGAAATATCGGTGATGCGTTTGCGCTCGCCGGTGAGGGTTTCACTGCGGGCGGTTTCGAGTTTTTGCGCGGCCAGGTCGGCGGCGGCTTTTTCTTCGGCAGTCATAAGGGGGGATAAATGGATGTTTGGATTGATTGGATTATGGGATCGCTGGACTTCGATCTCGGTCGGGAACTTGTCGGTTTGATCGTCTTGGCGCATGACGCCGACGGTGGCGTCTTTGGCGAGTCCAACGATGGACATTTCCAGCGGCGTCCACGAAATCGCACGGAGGGTTTTCAGCCCTTCACCGGCTTTCTCGATGACTAGTTTGTTGAGGCGGGCGCGTACGCTGACCTGGCGTCGAATCCCGTCTTTTACGTCCTGGAAAATTTCATTGGCTCGCGTGGCTTTGCTGAAGCGGGCGACGGCCCGGCTTTTGCGGTCGGCACTCACGACGCAGCCTTCGGCAACGGCGACCTGGTCGCCTTCGTTGTGCTGGACCAGCACGGGGCCGCCTTCCATGCGGCTGAAATCCACGGACCCGGGGGAGTGGTCGAGGATGAGCATCGCATCGAGCTCGGGTTCGTAGCAGGGGGTCTCGCTGGCAAAGGAAATGGGGACGCTGCGGCTGGTTTCGTCCACGCCTTGCACTTCAATCGAGAAGGCGCGGGTGATCGCGCGGGTCGGAACGGTCTGGAATGTTTTCTCCTGGGACATGGGGGGAAGGGAAGTGATCAGTGATCAGTCATCAGTGGTCAGTCGTCAGTTGTACTTCAGGCGGCCGATTAACGTGATGGAGGTTTGAAACACGGGGTTGGTGCCGCCAACGGTTTGAACGGCGCGTACGTATTTCGAGACTGCGCCCGGGGAAATGCCGATGGTCACGATGCCGGCCGCGCCGGCGGCGGCATTTGTAATCTGGGTAAAGCTCGCGCCGGGAATGTCGGTGTAGCCGGTAGCCAGGCTGGCGCTGGTTTGGAGGCGCACGCCGAGGGTGGGGTTATCACCACCGCTGTTCGTGTAGCAGAGCAGGATGACGGGCTGACCAACGTAGCCGTGCACGTCCGCGCCGACGTTTGTCACGGTGGCGCTGACGATGTTGTTCGTGGCGATGGCGACGGCGGTGGTTGTGCCGTAGATGTCGAATTGCGCGCGGGCGCTGAACGCACAGATGAAAATGAGCAAGGTCGCAAGGGCAGTGGCAAAGCGGTTTTTCATGTCAAGGGAGGCTGGGCGTCAACGCGGGGGCAGAAACTGAGATGACTGATTACTAGATCACTGATTACTTCCCCTCGGCTGTAACGGCGGTCGGGACTTCCTCGGTCAGCTCGATCTCCAGGCAGGTCTTCTCGTCAATGTCCTCGGCAAAGACCATTTGGTAGCTCGGGGGCGAATTGGGCCGCAGGGTAATGCCGAGGATCATTCCCTTGTCGCCGGTGACTTTGTGCCACAAGAAATCGCCAAATCCCCAGCGGCTGAAATGTTTGTGGCCGGCACTCAAATAGGGAGTAATCAGTGATCAGTGATCAGTTCGGGACGCTGGCGCTTGCAAGACATCCCTGAGTTGTCGAGTTGCCGCAAAATAGAGCGATTGGCCGTCTCGTAGATTGATGTGAATTTCCAACCGGCGCGGTTTCTTCCCAATAGCAACGTGGCGGCCGGGCGGTCAGCTTCCCCGTGGCGACTCCTCAATCCTTTCTGCCGCCGCCTGATGAGGTCTCTAAGAATCGCATTGGCCTCTTCGTCGTTGTTTACGGCGGCGAGATAGACTTCTTTCATGCGCCTGGTGAGTGACCCTTTTCTGGTGTTCCTCTGGTCTTTTTCGAGGTGTGGGGTTTCGTCCGCGTCCTTCCCGATGTAGCCGTGGCAGACGTAGCGCCGGTGACGGCCGCAGTTGCTGCACCAAAGGGTGGACGACAGCTTGTTCCAGCAGGTGTGACAGTAACCGCACCCACGCAAACGGTAGTTGATCCATTCGTCGAGGGCCGCGGCGGTGCGTTTGGCGAGGTCGCTTCCGTCGTAGGCCTGGTTGGAGGCCGCCCGCAGGTGATGTTCGCCGAGCAAATCAGCCAGCAACTGCATCCCCATGGCTTCTAAGTTGGCGCGCGTGCAGATCATTCGGGTTTCGGCGGCGCGGTAGCGGGTTGCTCCTGGGGCAGGTTGTTCAAGTACGCGGGCGGGACCGGTAGGTCTTTCAGCAGCGGATCGGCGTCGAATTGCGCGTCCACTTCTTCCATGTCCCCACCGGTTTCTTCGATCACGTCTTCGCGGCTCTGGATGCGGCACGCGATCGCTTCCTTGCTCGCCCGGATGTCGTCCACCGGGTTGTCGAAGGTCCAGCGGCGTGGGCGCCAGCTCGCGGCGCTGAATTTCGCGAGCTTGGTGATGGGGAGGGCGATCTGGCCGGAGAGGATCGCCAACGGCAGCCAGGCTTCGAAGACGGGGGTGAGGTAATAGTCCACCAGCCGGCCTTGCAGGGTCTTGTACTCTTCGCGGTCCTCGCGGTTGCCGGCGCGCATCGAGGACATGTTCACGTCGCTCAAATCGTTGCCGACGGAATGGCTGCTGAGGTTCGAGCCGCTGGCGGCGCCGCGAATCTGGCTCTTGATGTAGTCCCCGGTCTCGTTCATCGGGAATTTGGGGTCGAACATCACCGGTTCTTCGCCCACGTCGAGGCGGGTTTGCATCCCGGGCTCGACATCCTCGATGGGTTGCCCGGCGACTAGCGGGCCGTCGTATCCTTTGCCTTCCTGGAAGGCTTGCTTGATGTACACGCCTTTGCACGCCGCGATCCGGGAGGCGATCTGGACGCTTTCTTCGTAGCGTTCCAACTGCCAGAGCCGGAGCGAGAGGCTGGTCCAGATCGGCATGGGCAGAACTTGTTCGGCGCGCTCCATACCGCCATGAATCAGCAGCATGTCGCGGACGTCCACGCGCTCGCGGAACATTTTCTCGCCGGTGCGGTGCATCAAATCGCCGGGATGACGGGTCAATACCCAGTAGGCCGCGACGGCGCGAAAGCGGTCAAGTTCGAGGCCGAAGATGACGTCGTTGCCGTTCGACGCGGTGGCGTTGTAGTTGAAATCGAGCCGGTCAATTTCGAGGGGTTGCAGCGCGAACCGAAATGGGTTGTCAAAGCCGCGGTGCAGGCGAATCAGCAAACCGCCATCAGTGGCGAAGCGTCGAACGATCATGCGTTGGATGTCCGCACCGCTAAGGTTGCGTTGGACGGTGCAATTCTCCGGCCGGTTCCAGAGGGCCCAGGCTTTTTCGATGAGGGAGTTGGCGGTGGTGTCGGTTCGCCATTTCACGTTGCCGTTGGCATCTTTGCCCGCAAAGTCGCGCGCCTTGTTTTGCAGGCGAACGCCTTTGTGACCGATGACGTTGTTTTCCACCAGGCGCAGCATTCGCCGGAAGTAATCGTTGTCGCGCTCAAGCTGGCGGTTGCGCGCGCGAACGATCGGGGCGCTCTGGGAAATTTCGGCGTTGGCGCTGGTGGAACTGGAGGGCCAGTCGGTGGTGAGCCGATCGTTGCGGGCGGCGCCATAGGCGCGCGTGGTCATGCCTTTGACGATGACGGCGGCGCTTTGGGAGCGGAGGACCGCCGATTGCGGATTGCCGATTGCGGATTGCGGATTAGGCGGCGGCCGGCGGCCGATTTCCCAATTGGTGAAGGGGATTTTCACTTGTGAGTTAAACGCCGCCTGGTCGTGCTGTTCGACTCCGTCTTCACTTGTGAGTTAAACGCCCTCTGGTGGATTTGGAGGAGCTCGATGACGCAGGCAATGCCGCAGGCTTCGGTGAAATGGGGGAAGTACATTCGCCAGAGGCGGCGGAAGGTTTCGTAATCGTTCGAGGTCATCTTCATCGCGGGGTGGTGAATCGCACGAAGACGTTTTTCCTGTTGCCGAGGCCGTTGGCCATGTCTTCGGCTCCCTGTTCCTGGGCCACGATGGTTTCGTAGCGGTTCTTGAGCATCAGGAGCTGGTCCATCGGGATGCGGCCGAACATGGTACCTTCGATGGTGCTGTTCAGGATGGTGGAGTTGGCGCGCTTTTCGAGGACGGCATTGATGTTGTCGAGGGTGCGCCGGGCCTGGCTGCGGTCGTCAAAGCCGCCCTCCTCGGCGGCGAGGTTGGGGAGGATGACCAGATTACCCGACCAAACTTGTCGGGTGAACGTGCCGTTGCTGACCATCGCGGCGCCGTGGTACCGGGCGGCCGCCCAGGCGACGGTATCGGTGGCGGGGACGTTGACGAGGTGTTCGATGCCGCTGGCGGCACTGGTGAAATCCACCTTGTTGCCGTCGGTGGAACGGAAATTCCAGGTGATGTCGTAGCCGTCGGCGGCCGAGTAATCGGCAAGGGTGACACGAAAATTGAGGGTCTCGCCCGCGCGCAGGCGGGCCGGCAAACCGATGGGCACAGGGGCGGACATGTTCAGTGTCGGCGGCCAGGAAACCAATCCGGGGCGCTTTCATAGAGGGGCTGGGGTCAACCAGACGGGCCGAGGTCAGAGGTCGGAGAGGAGCTGGAAGGGGACGGGGTGGGACTCGATCTCGGCGGGTGGCGGGATCGGCGTGGCGAGATCGACCTCGCCGCTTTGCGCCGCCTGGAAGAGGAGGTGGATGCCCTCCGCACAGAGGCTACGATCGGGGCCGCGACATTGCGGACAGCGTTCCAGGTGGACGTGGAATTTGAAGAGGTGCGGATCGAGACGCTCGGCGCTCATCGGAGGGGCAGTCTATCACGGCAGAATGGCTTATGCATTATGCGCGTTTTTTGGTCCTCAAGTGAGGAGGCAAAAACGGACATGGTTAACAAAAATGGGGAAAACGCGCGCCAGGTTAAGTTGCCTCGCATTAACTAGAATGTGCAGCGGCGGGAAATGCTTAACCGGTCAGAGCCACTTGCCTTTGCGGCCGGTGAACTTGTTCGCTTTGCGAGCGGCGGGCTTGGGCGGCTGCGGCGGCGAATCATCCGGAGGTTTCGTTTCGCCCGGCTTCAGCACGTAGTCTTTTGCCGCCGACGCGGGAGTTTGCAGGTTGCGCGCGATCGCGGTGAGGTTCGGTTTGAGAATGTCGAGAGCCGCGAGCCAATAGACGCGGAGGTCCAGCGCTTCGTTGCGATCGCGGATCTTCTCGTACGCTTGCACCGGAAAGCCGCGGACATATTTGGTCTTCAACACCTCAGCGGTGAGTTGCCGAAAATGTTCTTCGTCGTAGCCGTGGCCGGCCGGGAAATGTAGGTACCGCGGGCCGGGCTCGTCCACGCGCAGCCTGGCGAAGATCGTGTCCTTGGCGATCTTGCCCTGCACCGCGAATGTCCGGAGGCGGTAATGTTTGTTGAATTTGCTCGTGACCAGGTTCGGGGAGACGCGGCCCACTCCGTACACTGGATAGACGCGCGGGAGTCCGCACGTGGCGCAAAACTTCCGGACTTTTTGCGGTTTGTGCCGCAGGTCGATCGCGGTGCAGGTGATGGGCAGAATGGTTCCGTCCGCGCGCTGGTACAAGGTGGCGAGGAATTGTGCGAGGTCCTGCCACACGTCGTCTTGCTCGGTGTCACCATGTAGGACGCGCTTCTCAATGCCCCAGCTCTCGTCGTCGAGGCCGAGGCCGATGGTTTCGACTTCGATGCGATCCCCCTGCACGTCGGTGCCGGCGTTCACCATGAGGATTTGGTTGGGCAAGGTTTGCGGCGTGTAATCTTCCGCGCGCGCGAGAAGCGGCCCGTGCTCGATGCGGTCCACTTCTTCCTCGAAGGTTTCGGCGAGGAAGGTGTTGACCCAGGTCTTGAAGGTTTCCAGCCCGCCACGTTTGGCTTCCAGGAAGCCGGCGGCCATCTGGTGCAGGCGGGTTTTGAATCCGCGCTTGTGCTTGAACGGGGAGGCGATGCCGTTGAGGTGGTACCCGCGCTTGCCGCGGAAGGGAGTGGTGGCTCGCCATTCGCCGGCGAGGACCATCGCGAGGCGTTCGCGGTCGTTGAGGTGGGCGTGGCAGGATTCGCACTCGTAGATCGCGTCGCTGCCGTCGTCGGAGAGTTTCGCGTCTGGGGGCGGCGGCTTGTGCCAGCGTTGCGCGCTCTTGAGGCGCTCGTTGCCCCAGAGAACTTGCGACCATTTCAGATGGTTGTGGGTCTTGCATTTTGGGCAGGGACAAAACCAACGGCGCTGGTCCGTCAGGTCGAATTTCTTTTCGACGCGCGAGAAGCCTTTTACGGTCGGGGTGCCGGAATAAAAATGGACGGCGTTCCAAAAACTCTCCGCGCGCCGATCGGCCAGGGAGCAGGGATCGCCTTCGGTGCCGGCGCTGGGCGGGTAGCGGTCAATTTCGTCTTGCAAGATCACCCGGCGCGGGCGGCCGGCCAGGCCTGCGGGAGCGTTGGCGCCGACCAGAGCAATGTTTCCCCCGGGGAAAGATTTCATCGAGATGGTGTTGCCGGAATCGCGCGAGCGCTGGTCTTTGACTTTGCCGGTGAGCGCCGGCGTGTCGCGGATCATCGGGGTGAGCCGCTCTTTGCTGAAGAT
>Ga0157380_10001217_pt1 | contig 16673 bp, 10 predicted proteins | sample S35metaG_FD_119757 | JGI IMG/M metagenome (GOLD analysis project Ga0157380, IMG submission 119757) | Switchgrass rhizosphere microbial communities from Kellogg Biological Station, Michigan, USA - S3-5 metaG | ecosystem: Host-associated > Plants > Roots > Rhizosphere > Soil | place: USA... | reverse complement strand
TGCCTGAGGTTATTGATCCAGGTTGATTCACCAAAGCTGCGTAATCACCCGGTGCGGCGGCGGTACCATCCTGGGTTGAAGCGTTAAATGTAACGCCACCTGCGCCCGCAGGGGCTGTGAGGCTCACGGTAAAATTGAAATTCGTCGTGCCCGCATTTCCCTCGGCCATCGTGACATCACCGATGTTTAGCGTCGGAGTTACGGCGCCCCCATTCGCGGTCACAGAAAAATCGTCAACTGCAAGTCCGTGGTCATTGTTGGGATCGTTCGTGTCTTTCCAGCGAAGCCAAACTTCTTGTCCAGCGTTGACCGTTACCGAAAATGTGTTTGACAAAGCAGTACGATTAGCTGCGGCATTGCCATCGATCGCCGCCGCTGTCGAGGTGCCTGGCTGAGGTGAAGTGAAATCAAGCGTATCCTCATCAGTCCAACCAGTGGTGGGAGTGTTTGCGTCTGTTATCCCGCCGGGAGCCGCAACCTGATATTGAAAGTCGAGCTTCTGCGCTAACGGCGTGCACGGAGTCGGAGTGCACCCACCCTGACGCCATTGCTCACCCGTGTAACTCACGGTGAGTGATGTGATCGTCGAACCTGTGTTGTTGGTTAGTTTGATTGCATTAAAGATATCGCCTGGCGTACCCGAGCCAATCGATCCGAAAGCGCGCTCGGTAACGGGGTTCGTGCCGGCTACGCCGAAGCTGTAAATAGCGCCAGCGTTCCCAGCACCAGTATCACCACGATAAGTAGTCGGGTTGGCCGGCTGCAAACTGAATTGGGAAAACCATCCGGGCAGAGTTGTATCATCAGTCCACGGATTCGCAGTGCCACTGGTAGCCAAAGTATCAAAATTTTGAGTAATGGGCGTTCCCAGTGAAACGATTGAAATGGCCCGCGCCACTCGGATTCTGCTTCCGCCTATGTACCCGGCGCCGATCACAACAAACATTGCCACCCAGAGAACGAAGTGACGTGAGTTCCCACGACGATTCTTTTTGGATACTCGGTTGATTTTAGCCACGTGAATGAACCTCTCTTTGCTCCATGTTAGTACTGGAGTCGGTATTGGATGTGCTTCGCTGCTGGCGTGGTAAAGAAATACAAGCGAAGGTGTTTCAGCGGATCTTCATCGAGGGATCGCCAAAGAAGACCCAGGTGCGACGAACATCTATGTCATTTGTAAAAGTTTTCGCGTCTTTGATTGCGTCGCCCAGTGCGATCGGCTGCGGACCATACAAAAGCTGGTAGAGCCGATTACTCATCTCGTGTTGTCCATCGGGAATAGTTTCACCCGATGAAGCAAAGACAGCGACCGCGCCCCCTAACTGCGCTTTCATAAAGCCCTCGGCGATTCCATCCAGCCGTGGATCTTGAAAATACCCATTCAAACAATTCATCACTAACACGAGGGGCAGTTTGTTTCCATTATTCGCAGCGACCGCATCGGTGGTATTGAAAATGTTCGCACCGGTCCACGTGTTCACATTTCCGTGTCCGGAGTAATTCACCAGCGCCTGGCCTTCATTGGACGCGAGTGGAACACTCGGAGTACCAAATGCCTTGGCGATGATGTTGTCATGGGCGTTTGGATCCGTCCGCTTGTTGATCCGCTGCACAGTCATACTCGGCAAGAGTTGATGCAACTGTGCCTCCACCTGATCGTTGGCTGTTTCAAAATTGAAATAGTAGCCGGTGGGGTCATCGGCCACCAACAAAGCGCTCTGAGGCACATTCGACGGTAAGAAATTAACAATCTTCCCGATCTCGAGAGCAGCCTCCGTCGCGGTTCGCGCCGGTATCCTGCCCACGGGAACATCCGCGATGCCATCGTTATCAAAGTCCGCCAGCCAATCGTCCGAAGCAGTCTCGTTGTAAGTCGCGTCAATCAATTTCGTCGGTACGAGATCGAAATCGCCCACGCCTTCGTAGTTGCGCGGATCGAGATCAGCATCACCCAGGAAAATGATGTACTTCGGTTTATTAGTCCAACTCGTGTTTGCCTGATTCAGGAAACTCCTGATCGCCTGCGGGCCATGAGTACCAAAGCTGAATTCGTCAAAGACGTCTTCGACGTCCACGACCTTCACTGTCATTCCCTGGCTTTGACGAAGATTAACGAGAGGAGTCGCGCTGCCGATAAGAGTCTGGTGAGCAATGATCAGCAAATCGGCGCTGTTCGACGCTGCGTTCAACGTTGAAGGTTGATTAAGCGACAGGGCGCCCGGTTGATTAAACTGATTCTCAAAAGCCGCGTAGAGCGATCGACGACCCTTCAATGCAACTGAACTCGTTGGCACAGTGATCGCGTAGCCCGAGGCTGTGACTTCGGTTGTCGGTCTCGTCACCTTAACTGCAAACGGATCGCTATAGTCGATTAATCTAACGTTGGCAGCAGAGAAGCCATCGATCTTTGCGGATTGACCTGGCCGGAGACTGAATCGCAGATTGCTACCCGCGTCAGCTTTCAACGCATGCGGATACGTCAAACTTATGTAGTCGACCAGGCAAGCCTCACCGGTGCTTGTTTTTATAAGCTTTACCGTGTTAGCCCCGTTCACCAGCTGGTTAACCGGGATGTCAATCGTCCGCACTAAAGCTTCCAAGGCACCAAACGTATACGAAGCCAGTTGGGTGCCATTGAACTCTACGGCAACTGTGTGATTGCTTCCAATCTGGTTAAGAACTCCCTGGATGGAAATCTCAAGTTTTGCAGGTCCATCAGCCGTTAGTTCGGGATTCGGAGCATTCAGCGTCGAGGTAACCGGTGCGACGAGTACACGCCCAAAGTAATTCTCCTTATCGCCATTAATAAGGGAGCTGAAATAGATCGCGCGAAAACCCGTACTATCAAGGTAACGTTCTTTGAGCAGAACTGTGGTATCGAAACTTACTGCAACTGCTGCTGAACTCGGCAGGGCGTGGTTGCGGTGATGCTTCGCCTTGCGTCTGGCCTTCTTGCGAACTCTTGATCGCTTTCCGACTTTTTTAGGCGAAGCGCTTTGCAAAGGCGTTGGTTGCGCTGAAACATCCTGAATTCGAGGCTCAGTTTGATTTACTTTGTCTGCCGTTGTCGCTACTACGGACTCTTCAGCGGAAGTTCGATTCCCTTCCACGACTGGCTTAGCAGGAGCAACTTCCGCCACTGCAGGCCGCACTTCTTCGACGCGTGATGGAGAACTTGACGCACTTGGCACACTCGCGTTATCTACCGCGGACGATTGATTACTACCCGTGTAACGTCCATTGTAAAACTGAAGTAACCACGCAAACTGTCGCTGCGGTTCCGGAACTTGAGCCGGCACGCTTACGATTGGAATTGGCGCAGGTGGATCTGCCACTCCGTCAGCTCGAATATTTCCGGCGATACGTTTTCCGGGAGTGGTCCCTGCAATTAAGTAATAAATGCGAGTGTCAGCGGTGGGTATATCGATGCCGCGACCGTAGAACTCGATGTAGTCACCTGAAACAAATTGACCGACGTCCTTGTTCGTAAGGATCGCAAGTTCCTTCCCATCGTTGTACAGAGACAAGTTCTTTATGTCGACGCTGGGATTGAAACCAGCCGCCACCATCTGCTGCTGAGTGACTCGGTACCAGCCATCACTCTTGATGTAGATCTTCAAACCAAACTTGGAAGCAATTACCCACTGATCCTCGATCGGGCCGGCGGGCAAGTTAATCCGACTACCGGCTGGAAAGGTTTCTTCATTGGCCTTACTCGCAGCGATGCCTTCAGTCGGAGCGCCAGCGAGGTCTGCTACCGTTTGCGGGGCATTTGCGTTGTGGGAAGGAATCACAGCTTGAGATGTCTGCAATTCTCCGAAAAGGCTGACTGACTCGATTTGATAAATCGAGTCTGCAGCACCATCTCGATCAAGCCACGAATAAGATTGATTGCCTATAGGGCCCGGGTGTTTGACTCCACGAAAGACTCCCCCGGGGATGATTTGCCCGTTTAAGAGCGTTCGCTGACCTTTATTAATTCTATAGATATTGAATCCCAGGTTGTTTGGATCTGATCCCTGCCATTCGATTAGCGCTCCCCTGGTTCCAAGCACAGCTCTCGCAAAGCTCACGCCGGAAACTTGCGCACCCGCTTGTGCCTTCACTGAGATTCCAAATCCGAACCATGGAAATGACGTTATCGCGACAGCGAGGATGAGTATTGTGAGCTTACGCACCCAGCCTGGGTTTGGACTTGAAATTAACATTTCCTTACTGCGAGGAACCATTAATAGAAAAACTAGAATCTGATGGAATCCAACTAAACCAGGACCTGGTTTTGGTAACGACTTTATACCATACTTTCGGCGCTTATTAAACGACGGTCAGCTCTGGGTAGTGCGCTAAATCGTAACGCAAACTGTTAGTTTGCGCGGATGGAATGACATTCAACACAACCGCAACTAACAGTTTGCGTTACGACTCCCAACCCGCGGAACGTCTCGCATAAAACGGCCGGCTCTAAGAAAGAGATTTCCTAATTGATAGGGCAGACGAGGAAAGCGGTTAAATGTACCGTTTACGCTTATCGTGGCCAGTATCGGGTTGGGCCAGCGCTGTCGAAGGGCTTCGGAAAACATTCCGGGGCGCTTAATAACTTGTGACATTGGAATGGGATGGCTCATGGGCGGTTGATTGAGCGCAAAGGGTGTCTGCCACTGCCTCAGAACGTTCTCCATCAGCCAGTCGGGCACGGGTGCTTCAAATGATTCACCCTCAATGCGCGCGCCCAGTAGCTTTTGCGCCAGTTGAATCGTGGTTGCGATCCAACCAGCGCGTTTACGGTTCTGTCCCAAACAAAGAGTCCAATTAAAACTCGAAGGCCTGTTCTCAACTGCAGCACCGATATCACAGAGCCATAGTGGTCTCCACGCGCCATGCTTCAACAAGTGAACCGCCAACAAAGCCAGATGATCTTCCGCCGAAAGGATTCTCACGTTCCCTTCTCTCAACGGTAGGAGTTGAGATCGTTCAAATAACAGTTCAATCGGGCGATCGTCGAGCTCAGAGAGATTCTTGTGCAAGTCAACCCAGCAATCTTTAAGCAAGGGCTGTTTCAACAGGGTCTCAACGGTCTTGTATTGATGTGGCTGGACCACGAGATCAATGTCACCGTACGGTCGGAGTCCACGGTCAGGATAAAGTCCCGCAGCGGACCATCCTTTGACCAGGATAGGTTCGATTGATTCATTGCGAAGGATCTGAAAGACCTTCGCAATCTTCTCTTCGTGTAGTCCCGATTGCAGCAGTTGCAAACGATAGGCTTGATGAAGAAACTCGGCGCTCGGCGTGTCTTGAAGACTTGTCTGACGAAGTCGCCACCATCCCAACGCCCCCGAACCTGAGCCGTACAAGAGTGGCGCTACTTCGTCGAGTTGTATCTCAGACATTTCCAGTGGAGGAAAGTCCGAGCTGCGCCACGAGCCGGTGAGAATCTCACTCACTAACTGGCCGCGAGTTTTCTCAGTGAGTGTTTTCAAGAATCAAGAATTGCTAAACATACAAAAAACTACAGGTGTTGAGTGCGCCGAAACGCGCACTCAACACCTGAAATTATTATGGAGACCGCTCTAGCTACGCTTAGAGGCAAACATTAACGTTGCACGTGCCTGAACAGCACTGCGTGCCGGCTGTGCACGAGGCACCCGAGGGCAGACAGGTGGCTGCCTGAGCTGGCGTCGGAGCGATGATTGAGGTCACCACTGGCACTGCGACTACTGCAGCCAAGCCGAGAACTCTTACCATTTCGCGTCGATTGAGACCAGACATCAGTGCTGGTGGCACGAAGCTCTCTTCCAGCAAGTGATCCTTGCTTAGTTGGCCCAACGCATACCACACAACCTTCTCATCGACTTTATCGGTTTTGAGGTCATGCTCAAGTCTTTTCGCCATTGACGGTACGTTCGTCTTACCGTCGCAGTACTTCCAGACCAAGGCAGCCGTCTGGTTCAGACAATGAGCCTTATCACGGTTACGGTCATAAACAAGCACTTCATCCGGAAGCTCTTGAATAACCAATCCTTCTGTCCGCGCACGCGGCACTCGTTCTGCATTCTGCTTCATGCTGCCTCCAATGGAATTTTTACAATTTAACTGCAGGTAATACAGACCTTCTAAACCGAATGGCGCAGAGTTTAACACCAATCCGGCTTGAATTCACGCATTTTTTTCCAGTGTGCTCAAGATTGAATTCGCCAGCGTTGCAGCGTCCCCTCGCACTCCCTTAAGAGTTTGAGCGTCGGCCACTGCTTGTTGTAAGGCTCCTAACGCTTTTTCCGGCTGCCGCCGGGCTGAAACCGTATTGGCAAGAAGCGCCAACACTGCCTGCCCGCCTGACAACGTTCGTGGTTTCCAACGAGCACCCGCTTTGTATTTCGTAACCATTACCAAGCCCACTGGAATTGGTTTGGTCGCGGTCTTGCCCCCGTACGCTTCGACTTCAACTTTTGTTTGTTTCCACTCGCCGCTATCGCGCATTTCCAACGGTTTGGGAAACGGATAAACTCGTCCCCGGGAATCAAACACAGCGTACTCATCTGAGTAGTAGGTCGCTCCTGCTTTTACTAACTCCGAAACGAGCGTCGACTTCCCAGAATAGCTACGGCCGGGAATCACAATTGCTCTTCCCTTCCAACCGACGACGCCCGCGTGTACAAAAACTCTGCCTTGCGCGACCTCTGCTACAAACAACCGTAAATCCGACTCCAGTCGATCAAATACCTCAGTCGCATCAACCGAACGAGCGATTCTTACATGATCCGCGTAAAGCAGATTAAAGCGGCGCACATTCTGTCGAGGACCTTGACCTCCGACGATGATCGAATAAAGGCGATCAACTACTGGAAGTTCTATCAACTCGTGTTGATGAGGGAGATTTTCTAGCGCTCGATCCAACCCGGCTCGCTGGTTTGATCGAATACCGATTCGCACTCCGTACGACTTAAATGAAAAACCTCCCACCCAATCCAGGCGGTCAACCTTTGCCATTCAAGTAGATGTCAACCTAAGTCGCGGTAAAACTGATTGCAAACTAATAAACCTCAATTTCGAGGTGGAACGGAGGACGAGAACACAAGAGAGTCGCGCTGAACCTAACACGACCGAAATCATCCAGTCAATGCTAAATCGCCCAGGCAGTGATTACACGCAAGTTAACTCTTATGCGTGTCGCGGTCTCTGATGAATATGGTGCTCCCGAAGAATTCATTTCCGTCCAACTGAACGAGAAATATCTACCGGTGAAGTTGTTTTAACCTGCTCGAGTGAAAAACTGTCAAGGTTCACCGAACCGAAAACCGGGCATGGTGACGAACTACATTCCTCTCTCTGGACCACAAGTCTAATCGCGGAGACATCAGCCCCAACTGCGAATTCGGTGGAGAATGGTTGCCAGGTCTTCATGTCAGCGGGCAGTTGCGCCGAGCGGGCCAGCACTTGAGAACTCCGTTGATCTTTAGCCACCAATATCACCGGGCCGCCTGTTACCAAATTATCCGTTCTCGCTGAGAAATTGAGTTTGTATCGCTGCCCCGGCTGCACCAGGATAAGTTGGGTGGCAAGTTCCAGGGCAGGATTAGTGTTACCAGTAAAACTTATGCGAAGACTGCGCGCGCCACTTTGAGGTTGACCGGTGTCTAATGAAATGCTCAGTCCTGGCTGACCCTTAACAACTCGCCAGCCAAATCCCGATTCATCCAGACTTAAGGTGCCTTCGAAGCCACCATCATAGACCGTTACATCATTCGACTGATTGTTATCGCTCCAAACTGTAAACGCCTGCCTTAACGCGCCGCCGGCGATTAGATCGCGAACAAGTTTCTGTCGAGCTTCAAGATTGACTGTTCGAATGGATTTGAAATGAGTTACAGCTTCATCTGGTTTGCCATTGTGCGCGAAATACGAAGCCATTTCCGTTTGGGCCTTGTCAGTCCTGGGTTGAACCAGCTGTTCAGTCATGCTGGTATCTTTTCTCGAAGCTCGGAAAGCCAGATCAATGAAAGCAGGCAAATATTCAGGATTGCTGTCGGTGGCTTCGCGCAAGTCCTTAAAAGCCTCATCGTAACGTTGCATTCGAAACAAGAGATTTCCACGCAGCCAACGAGGCTGAGCGTAGTAAGGGGACAGCCGGTTGGATTCATTGAAGGCAGTTAATGCTCCAGCCTGGTCCCCAGCTTCATCTCTCGCCAGTCCCAATTCGAGCCAAAGATAGTAGTCACGTGGTCTAAGGCGGACCGCTTGTTCAATCTCGCGAAGCGCTAAAGCCGAATCCCTGGTGAACGTCGCCACGGCGCTGCGCGTGTAATGGACTTCCGCATCATTGGGAGTCATCTCAACACTGCTATTAACGGCGGCCGCAGCATCGGCGGGAGCAGTATTCAGGACGGTAGTGCCATACTTTATGAAAACCCTTGAGACCGCAGTGCGGCCAGAGTTGATCATGGCCCAGGCAAAAACAATCATGGCGAGTCCACAGACGACGCTTCTGGGTACCCGGCTCTGCATCGTTCCCATGATTTGCGACATCGATGAAGTCCTAATGGTTCTTACCGGTGCTGCTTCTGATCAGACAAAACTAAAGCGTGCCCCGAAGTTTGATCAGGGCACGCTTGTTAGAAGCTTAGTTATCGAGTGAACTTACGGGCTGGGGTTTCCACCGCGGGTGCCGAGAATGATCCCGATCGTGGCGCCACCAATACCGCCAAAGATCGCGATTTTAGCTGCCGTGCTGAGGCCACCACCACCACCACCAGCCGCTGCGCCGAGCGGATTCAACTTGCCATCGAGATAGCAGAATGCCATGCCCTTGCGGTTACTGTTGGTTTTCTCAGAAGCGCCCTCGGCGGTGTAAATCTCACCCGTCCCATTACCCTTCTTCTTCATCGTTACACATCCGCGGAGAACTTTGACGCGAACACTGCCATCATCCGCGAAATCCAGTTGGACAGATGAATTAGGCGCGAGCTCAATCGTTCCAGCGGCGCCGAGATCGATCGTGGCGCTTACCTGGTCCGGTGTCTCGATTGTTGAACCAGTCAAAATTGTCGCACCGCTACTTGCTGAAGCGTTGTTCACAGTTGCCGCGCCGCCACGAGTCGTCAATTTGGCTACGAGCGCTTGCGGCAAAGGAACTGACGCGCTGGTCTTACCGGGTTCGGCAAAGCTGCTTTGAACGTAAACCTGGGCGAATGAGAATGCCAGGATTAGCGCGATTGCTTTATAAGCGTTTCGTTGTCTCAGGCTCATGTTGTTGCCCTTTCCTACTGTGAAGACCATTAGAATTAGCCAAATTGCGACTTATTTCGGGCGTCAGTTTACTTCGCTTGTCGGCGCAGGTCAATCGTTTTTTGCAACCGTAAAGCTATATTTAAGAAAAACTTCACACCCACAACAAGTATGTCGGAACCATAACATTCATTTCTTATCGAACGCTCTTAGCTGCTCCGCCAGCTTTGGATCCAGCTTTACCAGTATGTCTAATTGCTCACGAGCGCCCTTTGCATCCTTAAGTGCTACACACGCCAAACCCAGATTATAGTGGGCTTGAGCGTATTCAGGTTTTATGCGCACTGCTTCTTTGAACGCCTTTGAAGCGTCTGCGTACCTTGTCAATTTGAAATATGCCTGGCCCAGATTATTCTGGGTTTCCGAATCCTTTCCATTAAGACCCGCTGCACGTTGATAGGCGCGAGCCGCCTCATCAAACTTTCCCGTTCGGAAATAAGCGTTCCCCAGATTCTTGTTTGCGTCGACATCATTTGGCAGCAACACTGCCGCCTTCTCCGCTGCTTCAATCGCTTCGGCTGGCCTGCCGGCCATGAAGTACGCGGAGGTCAGACTTCGATAAGCAGGAGCGAAGTCAGGTCTTTGTTGAATGGCAGTCTTAAATTCATCAATCGCAACGCCGTAGTTCTTCATGCCATAGTAGGCATTGCCAAGATTGTAATGGGCGTTGGTGTAGTCCGGTCGGGTAGTTACCGCTTGCTTAAGCACCTGGACGGCATCCCCGAATCTTTGCTGCTGATTGTAATCGTCACCCAAGCCATTTAACGCCTTGGCATAATTTGGCCGGAGCCGGATTGCTTCTTTGTAAGCATCCATTGATTCCGTTAGCTTGTTGAGCCGGTAGTAGGCATACGCAAGATCGTTGAATGTAATCGGATTATCGGGCTTAGAAGCGATGGCCTGCCGGAAGGCCGCGACTGCGTCCTCGTACTTGCCCTGGCTGGTCAGCGCAGTGCCAATATTTGTAGAAGCATCTGCGTAGTCAGGCTTGTAACGCAAAGCCTGCCGGTAGCTCGCGAGGGCATCGTCGATCTTGCCGGATAGGTAGTACGCGTTTCCTAAATTGTAATGAATATCCGCCAGGTCCGGTTTCGACGAGAGCGCGGCTCTGAAAGTTCTAATGGCATCCGGATACTGCTCTGCCGCCGATTGCGCTTCTCCCAAATTGTTCTGAATCTCAGCGTCACCCGGTTTCAATTTCAGCGCCTGAGTAAAGGCTTCAATCGCGTCCTGATATTTACCCGCCTTGTAAAGACTGGCGCCGAGGTTGTTGTAAGCGATCACATCATTCGGCTTGATTCGGACTGCCGTTCGCAGAGACTGGATCGAATCGGACGCGTGGCCCAGCTTGTCGCTGACAAATCCCAGGTTGCTGAATGCGACGGCATTGTCAGGCTGTAGCCGCACTGTATCTTTGTAAGCTTTCTCGGCTTCCTCGTACCTGCCCATGGTGAGATACGTGTCACCGAGAACGTTATAAGCATCGCCCCAATCGGGTTTGAACTTGACCGCCTGCTTGAGAGCTTCGACGGCATCCGGCAAACGCTCGAGCGCGGTGAAGGCCACAGCCAGGTTAAAGAAGGCTTCAGGATCAGCCGGCTTAAGATCGATCGCTTTCCTAAAAGCTTCGGTGGCTTCGAGATTCTTGCCTAAGCCCAGATAAGTCGCGCCCAGGTTATTGTGCGTATCGGGATCTTTGGCATCGAACTTCAACGCATTCTGATAGGCCTCTATGGCTTTATCGTATTGAGCCAAACCGTAGTAGGTATTGCCCTGAGACTTGAAGGCCTCTGCTTTTTCTGCGTCAGAAGTTGTAGGAACCGGCGCCTCGGTACCTCCGACCGGCTTCGGCGGGCGGCGACCGTTATTCGGAGGAGTATTCCTGGCAATATCTGTTGGTCGCGAAACGGGGCGACTCTTCTTTACGATCGCCAGTCCAGCGCCGCCAACGAGGTCACGCATTCGTTGCGGTCTCTTAAAAATAACAGCAGCGCCACCCATGATGTCCTGGCCTTGAAAAGCGCTGGCACCGCTCGCGATGTCTTGAAACGGCAGGGCCACAGTGGATCGCCACACTGTTGAAATCAACAACAGGCCAGTCAATAGGATTTTGAAATTACTTCTTCCAGGCATCTTCATCGATCGTCCGACTCGTCTTCGAGATTCGCAGTTGCGGTCACGATGACTGCTACGAATACCATGGCGTTGAGCATGCGATGCAGACCGAAATCAACGAGACTGTGAACTGCGACTCCAGCAATGGCGATTAACGCCGCAAAGCAGGCTGCCCGGCGAAAGTCGCGCGGCGCCCGCAAGTTAGCACGGGCCAGCTTCAAACCAACTATAACAAACCAGGCAAACAGAACTATGCCAACCACACCGCCGCTGGCGGCCAGCTCCAGATAATCGTTGTGGGCCTGCTGAGGCGTCATGATCCCCGAGGCGTCGTGGTACGCGGGAAAGGCAGTCCAGTAGCCACCCATGCCAACACCAGTAAACGGGTGGTTTGAAATCATTTGAAGCGTAGCTTTCCAGGTCTGAGTCCTGGTCACATTTACTCGTGAATCGCTTGTCTGGAACTCAGTCCTCGCAGCTTCGATGTTTGTAGCGAGCCGATCGCCGCCTATCCACAAAATTCCCACCACACAACCCACACCAATAATCACAATCAGGGCCATTCTTATAACCGGTGATAGTGCGAGACGGCCCCATCGGCTTTGCCTGAACTTCTCTTCCCCAGCAACATAAGGGAACAAAAGCAGGGCGACGATTAACTGGACTACCATGGCTAGAATTCCGCCGCGCGAATTCGACAGCACCAGTGCTATCCAGATTGGCCATAGAACTGCGAGGTAAATCAGGGCTCGATCCCGGCGCGCCCCACCGGCCAGCACCAGGCCCAATGATAAGCCGAATCCCATTTCCATCAGGAAAGCGAAATGGTTCTTGTTGATGAATTGACCATAACCCTGTTCTGGTAGCAGCAGAGGTAATCCGAAGCCTGGCTCGTGTTGCATCGTTTGACGAAGCAAGCCGAAGATTCCGCTCAGCACTGCGATGAAGATTATTAGGTGGATCAAAAAGCGCATCCGTCGTTCAGTCGCCGCATAGCGAAACAGCATGGCCGCCAGCAAGCAAAGGGCGAAGAGCTGCACGGCGAAAATTCGAGTCTCATAGGGATCGGCGCTGATTGAATTCCAGAATGGGAGCTGTACCCCCAGGCTCGGCGGGCTGGTTTTCGAAAATGAAATCGTTTGGAAGAGCGCGAAGAAAATCAATGCAAGGATTGGCAAGAGCAGTCGAAACCCCGGGACGCTCGGCTTCTCCGTAAGAATCATCTCAATCGCGGCCAAAATTCCGACGGCAAAGATGGCGCTCGTGAAGAATGCTTTCCACCAGGGGTCAGCAGCGCCATAAGCGACTGCAGCCAGGACTATCAGCGTCAGGAGCGCGGCATAGATCGCCTGCCCCAGAAGCTCGGCAATACGCACTGTCGCGCGGGCCTCAGCTATCTCAGGCATTAGTTCGACTGTGATTGGTTCGGGATTCAATTGGTGAGCTTGCCGGCGCTAACACTCATGCCAAGCTTTGGAGAGCTAATCCGAGACTCATCGGCTCGGAAGATTCTTTCGGTCGCTTCGGACAATTCCTGACGAAAGAGATCGCAAAGATAATTAATGTCGACAAGAAGAGGCTCAGCATCGAGCTCTCGATAAAGGTTTATCCATCCCAGGTCGTTCTGGGAAGTTCCCAAGGGGAGACGCACGGACCAGAATCTACGCGAGCCAATGACCGTTTCGGAATCAACGTTTGCTCTGCTCCAGGACCAGGAGACTCTACCATTACGCAACTCGGCGCCCTTGATCATGCGACCAGACTCCAGAACTCGTTCATTCTCGTCGGCGCTACCAGGTTTACCCAAGCGAACCTCCGAATAAGCGAACTCGCCAAACTCGAGCATTTGGCCTATGACCTGAAATAAGTCCGCCAGGTTGGAGGCCTTTGAAATCGCGAGGCTGGCCCGACGCACTCGAATGTTGTTTGCCACTCGAATGCGACGATCGCCGACGTTTCGCTTAACGCCAGCCTTGATTTCATCCATTTCGTGGTAACGCAGATGACCGACGGCCACAATCACGACAATGGCTACGACGAAAAGAGCGAAGCCAGCGGTGGGTGATGATGTCTTCGTGAAAAGGGTGGCCAACAATCCGAACGCAGCGCAGACACCATAAAGTACAAGCACCACGTGACGCTGGGACCAGCCACGAGCCAGCAACATGTGATGAATATGCTCGCGATCTCCTTGAAAGATTGGCCGCCCACTTATCAAGCGTCGCGCCATCGTGACGCCCGTATCGACAACAGGAAGGCCAAACGCCAGAATCGGCGTGATAACCGCTACAGCCGTGGTTGCCTTTTGAGTTCCAACCACCGAAAGGGCAGCCAGGGTAAATCCCACGTAAAGAGCACCGGAGTCTCCGAGAAATATCGACGCAGGATTGAAGTTGTACCTCAAGAACCCGGCTAGTCCTCCACAAAGCACCAATGCCACCACCGTTACTAAAGCGTTCTCACTATTGAATGAGACAACCAGGATAACGAGCGAAGAAAAGAGCGCGGCGCCCGACGCCAAGCCATCAATCCCATCAATTAAGTTAAACGCGTTGGCGATTCCGATCAGCCAAACCACGGTCACGAGGAATGAAAGCGTTGAGCCGAGATGAATAGCACCTACGAACGGGACTTTGAGGACTTCGATACGACCACCGAGAAAATAAAAGAGACTCGCAATCAATCCCAGGCAGATAAATTTAGCGACCGCGTTCGTCCCGCGGAGGTCGTCATAGATACCAAGCCCCAGCACCAGCGTTGACGAAATAAGAACGGCAAGCAATTCCGCCTTGTGCGCCCGAACCGCCTGCGTTAGTAAGTTATCTACGAGAGGTAACGTGGAGAGCGAGACAATAACTGCAATGAAAACCGCTACACCGCCGAGTCGAGGAATGGCCTTTTGATGCACACGACGACCATCGAGCGGTACGTCTAAAAGTTTGAAGCGCTGGCATATTCGCCGAACTACAGGAGTTACTACCAGAGAAGCAGCAACAGCAATCACGAAGATGGCAAAATATGTGTTCAAAGGAACGCCCTTTCGAGTTTCTTCTAAACTAAGATTCCTCTAATAAGGATCGGGTGCCGCGCATTGTCGCGCCTGTCTCGCCGGGATTGAGGGCATTGAGCAGTTTTGGCATCAAGATCTTTCGAGAAAAGCTTTCATTCACGGATGCCGAAAACCCTTCGCAGCTTTTTTCCTTTTGCGCGACTGCTGCAATGATCTGCTCAACCACGAGGTCCGGCTCGGAGTGACTGGCAATGCTAATGGCAGCTGAAAGATGGTGTCTAGCTATGTCCGTGATGTGACTTTCAGATGGTCCTATGTATAAGACTGGTCTGCCGACTGCAAGGACATTATATATCTTGCAGGGGTGAACGATACCCGCAAAACGCTCGCCCATAACAACCAAGTGCAGATCAGCAGCCGACAAAACACCTGAAAGCTCGTTAAGAGGCTGGTACGGAATGCGCCGAACATTTGTCAGACTATGCGTAACGGCGAACCTCCTCACAGTCTCTTGTTCACTGCCGCCGCCGACAAAACAGAACATTATGTCGTCACGTGCTCTGAGACGGTTGGCCGCATCCAGGACTGTTTCAAGCGGATGACACGGACTATGATTGCCCGCGTACATCACGACAAACTTTTCCGAAAGATCATGAGTTCGTCGAAATCTTTCTCTGCCGTCATGGTCGTATGTAACTTCCTCGCTCAAAACCCATGGCGGTACCACCACAACCTTCTCAGTGGGAATTTCCCGGTCAAGCAATCTCTCGCGCATGAAGCGGTCCAGTGCAATTACTTTGTCAGCATTTCGCAAACTGTAGCGCAGGAAGAATTCCAAGACTCGAGCAACTAATGACGACTCTTTCAACCATCCAGCGACGATTGCCTCGTCAGGATTTAGATCCATCACCCAGAAGACCAGCCTTCCACCCTTTGCCCGTGCATAGAGAGCCCCGAGAAATGAAATCAGTGGCGGTGACGTCAGAGTAACTACCACATCCACTCGGGGTAACACGGCTAAACGAAAAGCACAGGTCAGTAGGAAGCTGCCAAAGTTGAGGGCGCGCCGCCACCGTTTATGTTTGACGGGCGGTACAGAACGAACGCGAAAAATATTGATGCCTCGCCATTTCTCATTTGATGGAAAACGTTTCGCTGGATCGTCATAACCTCGATCGCTGGAAATGACAGTGACCTCATGGCCTCGCTCGACCAGCTCCAGGGCCAAGTCGGTCAGGTACTGGCCCGTTGCCATGACGTCAGGATAGAAGCACTGGTTAAGAAGAAGAACCTTCACGCGATTGCTGATTGGTGATTGCAGACTGCGGATTGGCGTGGATCCTAGAATTCAGCGATCAAATCGAATCTTTGCTGACTCAAACAAAACCGTTGCGATTTGAGACGAGATTTCAAATCAGCAATCAGCAATCCTCATTCAGCAATCGGCAGTCCCTCGAGTCGTTTGCGGAAGTAGGCCACGGTCTTCTCAAGTCCTTCGCGCAATGGAATCGTAGGATTCCAACCCAACAATTCCTGTGCACGTTCGATATTGGGTTTGCGCTGTTTGGGATCATCCTGCGGCAAGGGCATGAACTTCACGTCCGACTTGGAATCACAGATCCGCACGACCTCGTCAGCCAACTGCTTGATGGTAAACTCACCGGGATTCCCAAGATTCACCGGCTCATGAAGGTCATTGGAATTCATCAGCCTCGTCAACGCCTCGACCAGATCATCGACATAGCAGAACGACCGGGTTTGATCACCGGCTCCATAAAGAGTCAGAGATTCTCCGCGCAATGCCTGAACGACAAAATTGGAAACAACGCGGCCGTCGTTCTCCAGCATGCGCGGTCCGTAGGTATTAAAGATTCGCGCGATCCGAGTATCAACATGATTCTGGCGGTGGTAGTCCATCATCAAAGTCTCGGCGATTCGTTTACCTTCGTCATAACACGATCGCAAGCCAATCGGATTAACATTACCCCAGTACGCCTCTGTCTGCGGATGCTCTAAAGGGTCGCCATACACCTCAGACGTTGACGCTTGCAGAATCCGCGCGCGAACTCTCTTCGCCAGCCCCAGCATATTGATCATGCCCATCACGCTGGTCTTCACAGTTTTGACCGGGTTGTATTGATAATGTATCGGCGAAGCTGGACACGCGAGGTTATAGATCTGATCGACCTCGAGCAGGATAGGTTCGATCACATCGTGGCGCAGCAACTCGAAGCGAGGATTATCGAGCAGCGGCAGAATGTTCTCA
>Ga0157380_10001215_pt1 | contig 16687 bp, 6 predicted proteins | sample S35metaG_FD_119757 | JGI IMG/M metagenome (GOLD analysis project Ga0157380, IMG submission 119757) | Switchgrass rhizosphere microbial communities from Kellogg Biological Station, Michigan, USA - S3-5 metaG | ecosystem: Host-associated > Plants > Roots > Rhizosphere > Soil | place: USA: Michigan... | reverse complement strand
TAGTTGCCCTGGAGCATGAGATGAGCAGAGGCAATTCCTACAGGATCTTTTAAATCTTCGTAAATAGCCAACGCCTCTGTTGCGTACTGAATAGCCTGGAGGGAAGCACCGTTTTGGGCATTAAAGGATGCAAGAACTGCATTGCAATCGGCTTCTCCCTTTTTGTACTTAATTTTTCGGGCAAGCTCAAGACCTTGTTTTCCATATTTATCACTGCCTGGTTGTGCCGAAGCATTGCAAAGCACAGCCAGCGCATTCACTTCCGTAGTATCTTGATTGTGCCGGTTAACGAGCTGCTTCAGGCTGTCAATGAAAATTTCCTGCGCATAAAGAGTATGCATTAAATGGAGAAAAAAAACAGTAAAAATGAAGCTCTTCATCAAGTGCAATTTAATCATAACACGATAGTAACCTTTCTTCCCCGCTTTCGCCAGGTTTTGCCAGGTCCTCGCCTTCAGGGCTTCGGCGGGTACGCCCTCGCCTGCGTTTGATTTTATTTCGCCGCCACGTGTTTTAACATTGGTCCGAATCAAGATTTTCGGAATTATTGTTTATGTGATATTGGTGTGATCGGTAATTGAATGATAAAGTCCGTGCCTTTTCCTTCTTTTGATTCAACTTTGATTTCACCACCATGTGATTTCACAATATCATAAGCCAGGCTCAATCCTAAACCGGTTCCTTGTCCCGTTGGTTTTGTAGTGAAGAAAGGTTGAAAGATTTTGTCAAGTAATCGTTCCGGGATACCATTACCATTATCCTTCACGGTTATTTTAATACCATCATTTTGATTTTCGGTTTTGACGGATACTACCGGTTTAAATTGTTCGATACCGGGTTTAAGTTTTTCATTAACCGCGTAAAAAGCGTTGTTAACAGTGTCGTTAGTAGTCTGCCTGGCCAACATTTTGAGACTGTCTGCCTGCTTTGCTGTTTGCTCAATGAACAATGGATTGATTTGCGCGGTTGAAAGCAACGACACGAATGAAAAAAGGAGTATGGCAAATAGTTGTTTCACTTTGTTACAGTTAAACAGGCAGTTTTATAATAAATGTTGTTCCTTCACCTTCTTTGGTTTCTACTTTTATTTCACCACCATGTGTTTTCACGATATCGTAAGCCAATGACAATCCTAATCCTGTTCCCTGACCGGTAGGTTTAGTAGTAAAGAATGGCTGAAATATTTTTTCTTTGATAGATTCAGGAATCCCGTTGCCATTATCGCTCACAATTATTTGAATCTTACCATTAATTTTTCTTGTTGATACATTAACAGCCGGGTCGTATTCACCAATGCCGTGTTTTGCTTTTTCACTTACAGCATAAAATGCATTATTGATAAGGTTCAGAACAACCCTTCCAATATCCTGCGGAATTACATTGATGTTGCCGATGCTCTCGTCAAAATCTGTTTTTAAAGCCGCGTTGAAGGTTTTATCTTTTGCTATAAAGCCATGATAGGATAGATGCAGGTATTCTTCTGCCAATGCGTTGATGTTAGCGGATTCTTTTACACCTGCGCTGCTACCGCTGTGCTGCAGCATACTTTTCACTATCGCATCGGCTTTTTTTCCGTGGTGATTTATTTTTTTCTGATTTTCAATTGCATCATTTGCCAGTGCGATCGCATCATTTATTTTACCCTTACTCAATTCATCTTTCATTTCTGTCAGCAATTCTTCATTTACATCCGAAAAATTGTTTACAAAGTTTAGCGGGTTTTGAATCTCGTGAGCAATCCCTGCGGTGAGTTCCCCCAGCGATGCCATTTTTTCCGACTGGATAAGCTGTTGTTGCGTTGCCTTAAGATCCGATAAAGTTGTTTCAATTTGCTGCTTTTGTCTTGCCAGCAGGGCATTGGCTTTTTTCTTTTGTTTATTGTTACGAATGAGTAAGAAAGCTATTACTGTTAAAACGACCAGCCCTCCAAGAAGACTATAAATCCACGCCCTTGACCGTAAGTTTTGTTTTTCAGCAGCAAGTTCCTGTTTGTGTAGCTGGTCATTAAATACCAGGTTATGTAACTGTTTTTGTTTTTCCGTAGTGAACAGGCTATCCTTAGTTTTCAAAGCAATTTGCTGGTAGAAGAAGGCACTGTCATATCTTTTTTCATTTTCAAAAAGCTTGCTTAAAAGAGTGCTGGCAGAAGCAATAGTAAATGGGTTTTTCACCTGGTTGGCTATACCCAATGACATTCTTCCATAAAAAAATGCGGAATCAGCCTGTGAACTCTCTGCCAGTTCCTGCGCGATTCGCTGGTAGGATTGTGCCATATCCGAAGAAGAAACAGTAGTTAATGATTCCACCGTAACTGCCTTCCTGTAGTCTGCCATCGCAAGCTGTCGATTCCCCGCTTTCTTTTCAATATCTCCCAATAACAAAAAGGCACTGGCGGAGGCAAAAAGCTCATTACTTTTTTTTGCATAATAAGACGCCGAATCTAATTGGGATGTAGCGAAATAAATTTCTCCGAGGCGTAAGAATGACCAGGGCCGAATGAATCCCCTGACGTCATCTTGAGATGTATGTTTTATAACATTCTGGAAATAAAATTTTGCCTTAGGATATTCCTGTTCGGACTTAAAAATATTACCAATATTGTAATATAAAGCAACCAGTTTAAAGGTGTCGTTTAAAGGTTCAGTAATTGGTAAGGCTTCTAGTAATAATTGCAGGGCTTTATCGGGATTACCTTGTTTTTCAAATACCTGCGCCAGTTTAGTTAATGAACCAGCGATAAATTTTTTGTCATTGGTTTTCTTTGAAAGCTGATATGCCTCCATGGCATATTTATAACTGCTGTCGAGATCTGTTTCCTCGAAAAAAAAACTCCTGTTCCAATAGGCCGGGATGCGAATTGAATCAGGGAATTTTGAAAAATCAAAATAGCCATCAAGCCAGCCTGCTATGGTTAAATGTAGTATGGTGTCCTTATGTATTTCAATCTCCCTGTCCTCAATATTGAAGCCTGCGGGACTTGATTCTACCGTGCCCCAATTACCGCGGGTGAATTTGAAAAGATATTTACCCGGGGCATTAATTTTTATGACAATAGATTTATGGCTTTGATCAACATGCCGGAGTTTATAGTCCGGGTTTCCCGGGTTCCAGTAATTGAAACTTCCAGCTATAAATATTTCAGGCTGTTGCGCCGGGTCATACACATCAAAACGAACGGCAAACGGCCCGAATATATGGGCCCGCGTGTGAAGCGAATCAGGAGATTTTGAAAGATCAAAATTACCGTCACTCCAGCCAGCTATGGTTAAATGTAATGTCGTATCACCTCGTATTTCAATCTCCCTGTCATCGATATTTAAACCAGCAGGACTTGATTCTACCGTGTTCCAGTTACCCCTGGTGAATTTGAATACATATTTACCCGGTGACTTGATTTTTATTGTGATGGATTTATGCGTTTGATCAACATCTTTGAGTTTATAGTCCGGGCTCCCCGCATTCCAGCCATTAAAGCTCCCGGCCAAAAATATATCCGGTTTTTGTGCCGGGTCATACACGTCAAAGCGAACGGTAAACTGGCCAAATAAAGATAGCGCAATGCTTGAATGAATACCCATGAAGAGTATTATTCTTCTTATTGATGCCTGGATTTGATGCCGACATTTCATGAACGATTATTATTATCTGTTAGTGGCAACAGGATGACAAATTCGCTCCCCTCATTTTCTTTCGTTACAACTTTCAATTCGCCGCCATGACCTTTTGTAATGATATCATATGCCATGCTCAATCCTAAACCTGTTCCCTGCCCTGTTGGTTTGGTAGTGAAAAATGGTTGAAATATTTTATCAACTATTTTTTGCGGAATGCCATTTCCATTGTCTTCCATCTTTATTTCGATGCGTTCGCCTACTTTCCTGGTGCTCACAGTTACTTGCGGATCGTATCCGCCCGGGGAGGATCGAAGCTTGGCTTTTTCATTCACTGCATAAAAGGCATTGTTAAGTAAATTCAGGATTACCCGTCCAACATCATGGCGAATTATATTTATTTTTCCTATTGAGCTCTCAAAGTGAGTTTCAGTTCTTGCATTGAATGAGTTGTCTTTTGCACGAAAGCCATGGTAAGCTAACCTCAAATACTCATCCGCTAATGCATTGATATCCGTAGGTTCTTTTTGACCGTCGCTGCTTCTCGAATGTTGAAGCATTCCCTTCACAATGGCATCCGCTCTTTTGCCGTGGTACTTTATCTTTTCGTTATTTTGGTAAATAGCATTTAATTTTCCGGCTTGTTCTTCGAAATTCATCCCGATGGCTATCGGGAATGGCATTTCGGATTTTAATTCCTCAATCAATTCATTATTTACTTCGGAAAAATTATTCACGAAATTCAACGGGTTTTGTATCTCATGTGCAATGCCTGCAGTTAGCTCGCCAAGAGAGGCCATTTTTTCTGATTGGATGAGTTGGGCCTGTGTTGTTTTTAATTCCTCTAGCGTTTTTTCCACTTTTGCTTTTTGAATGTCTATTTCCTGTTTTTGTTTTTGAAGGACTGTATAAGATTGCTGCTTGTAAATATTCTTTCGCCAAAGACCAATTGCAATGATCAGGATTACGGTCAACCCGGCTAAAAGAATGATAATATTCTGCCGGTTTTTATTTGCTAAATGTTCTTGCTCTATTTTTTGTTGTATTTCCTGCTGGTGCAACTGTTCATTAAAATAGAGGTTCTGTTTTGCCTGGCTGAATAAACTATCTTTTGCCACCGTCATTATCTGCATGTACCTGAGTGCACTGTCAGTTGCATGACTGGCTGTGTATATGTCCGCAAGCATCTGGCTTGCTTCAACGATCCTGGAAGGGAAGGAACCATCATGTACAACGCTGACCGCCTGCCGGGCATAGTAAACGGCAGAATCGACCAGGTTCATTTTTTTAAATACTCCGGCAATGCCGATGTAGCCATTTAATAACTCCAATTTTTCAATGGAGTGATCAATGCCCCTGTGATAGTAATCGAGAGCTGCGGCATAGTTCTCTTTCTGTGAGTAAATCTCTCCGAGGTAAAAATAGGGAGTAGGCCAATGATGTTCTGACTTAAGATCGAGATCATAAGACATTTTTGTGTAATAAAGAGCAGAATCAAGTTGGCCCAGGTAAAAATATGTTTCACCCAGAAAGCCTGAAAAAATTTTCTGGTAACGCATGAAAATTGCCTGGTTTATTTTCAGCTTCGTGAAATAGTACAAGGCTCTTTCGTAGTCATTGGAATAATAATATACCGATCCGATATTAGCATATGCCCAAACTATATTTATCGAATCTCCCGTTTTTACCGAAAGTTCCACTGCTTTAAGACTCGCTTCCAAAGCCTTTGGATAATTGCCTTTACCCGAAAATGCCTCGGCCGCTGTTGCATACGCCTGGGTTTCACCATCAACAAAGTTTAGTTTCTGCGCTAACTGCAAAGCTCTCTGTGCATATAGAATCGCGCTATCCGGGTATGACCACTGATAAACACCGCCCAGGGTTATCAATAACCTTACCTTATTAGTGTCTTCTTTTGCAACGGCCAATTCCTGGCTGATACTATCACCATAACTTTTCGTTTGTGCAGTAATTCTTATAAAGGAGAAAAACAGAAATAATAACGGCAATAATCCTTTTAACATAAAATAGTTTTAGCAGCTTACATTAATGGCAACTGAATTATAAACTCCGTCCCATATTTTTCTTTACTCTGAACGTTTATTTCTCCGCCATGCGTTTTAATAATATCATAACTCAAACTCAACCCCAATCCTGTTCCCTGCCCGGTTGGCTTGGTGGTAAAAAAGGGCTGAAAGATTTTATCAACTACTTTTTGGGCAATGCCATTACCATTATCTTTTACTGAAATCAAAATCTTAGTATCATTCTTTTTTGTACTGACTACAACAGTTGGTTCATAATTTTGTGATTGTTGTTTCTTTTTTTCGTTCACAGCATAAAAGGCATTGTTGATTAAATTAAAAAAGACTCTTCCAATATCCTGCGGAATTACATTGATGTTGCCGATACTTTCGTCAAAATCTGTTTTTAAAGTCGCGTTGAAGGTTTTATCTTTTGCTGCAAAACCATGATAGGAAAGACGCAGGTATTCTTCTGCTAATGCGTTGATGTTAGCGGATTCTTTTACACCAGCACTGCTGCCGCTATGCTGCAGCATGCTTTTTACAATCGCATCGGCTTTTTTGCCGTGGTGATTTATTTTTTTCTGATTTTCAATTGCATTATTTGCCAGTGCGATCGCGTCGTTTATTTTACCTCTACTCAATTCATCTTTCATTTCTGCCAGCAATTCTTCATTAACATCCGAAAAATTGTTTACAAAGTTTAGCGGGTTTTGAATCTCATGAGCAATGCCAGCGGTGAGTTCCCCTAGTGAGGCCATTTTTTCCGACTGGATTAATTGCTTCTGGGTGGCCCTTAATTCACCAAGTGCCCGCTCTATCTCGCTGTTCTTCTCCTGCAGTGCATGATTTGCTTTTTGCTTTTGCCGATTGTTTCGGTAAAGCAAGAATCCTATTGTACTGAAAATGGCGATCAATGCGATGATGGCAATCGTTTTTATATTTCCCGCCATTTCGATTCTTTGTTGCTCCAATTGCTGCAATGCCAATTGCTGAGTGAATGCCGCCACCTGGAATTCCTGGAGCCTTTTATTTTCTATGCTGCCAACACTATCATTTAATATTGTGGCCAGTCTTAAATAGGTAAAAGAACTGTCTGTATTGTTTTGGTCATGATAATAGTCTGAGATCATCCGGTAAGCAATTGCTTTTTCCTTTTGGAAGCCACCCAATGTAAAAACTTCAAGAGCTTTTTGGGCATAAAGAAAAGCCGAATCTGCTTCATTCAACGATTGGTAAAGCCTGGCTAATTGAAGACATGCATTTCCTGTATGCCGGGGATTATCGTGCAGCTCACTAACCTGGACTGCTTTCTGATAGTTTTCCCTGGCGAGACCTTTGTTTCCCATTTGCTCGTAGATTGTGCCTAGGGAAGTGTAAGTGGCGCCTTCAAATTTTCTATCTTCAAAAGTTAACTTTGAATAATAATACAGTGATTTATGCTGATAGAAAAGGGCCGAATCTGGCTTATTCAATCTTAGATAACTGTCGCCAATGTCAGGGTATATTCCAGCAAGGTTAAAAGTATCTTTTGCGGATTCCAAACGTGTAATGGCTTTATGGGCAATAGCAATTTGCTTTTCATAGTTGCCAACATAGAGATACAGGTACTCAAGGGCAGCATATAGTAAGCCGATAACCCCACGACGGTACATTTCCGGTGTTTGTCCTTTTTGCAGGTTCCCTAGTCTTTTTTCGCTGGAAGGGTCTTCGGCAATTTCCAATCCCCGGGTTATTACTCTTAGTGCCTCAGGATAATTTCCCGTCTTCATGAGAGGCCAACCCATCAATCCCATCATCTCAGCCTTGTTCAATTTGAAGTCGAGTTTTTCGGCGATCGCTATCCCTTTGTTACAATAATACAGACCACTATCAACGTTTATATCATCATAATAGCTCGCCAGCACGGAACAAGCACCCATGCGGACAGTGTCATTTGCTGCTTGTTGAAGTAGAATATAGGCGCTGTCCCTTTGTTGCCGGGTCTGCGCATTAACAAATGCCGGCAGTAATATAAACGGCACAATTTTCAGTAATAATTTCATTCAACTAATTTAATCAGAGGGCAATTTGATTATGAACTCTGTATCTTTTCGTTTCTTACTTCTCATTTTTATATATCCACCATGGGCTTTTGCAGTTGTCTGAACCGGGATTTTATGAGGTTTTGGGGATTAAGGTATTTTTATGTTTGTCCTCCAAATCCTTTTAATGATCCTAAATCGTGATTCAGACAACAGGTAAGTGAATAATAAACTCACTTCCCTCACCCTCCTTCGACTCCACGTTTATCTCACCGCCGTGTGCCTTTACAATATCATAGCTCAGAGATAAACCCAATCCAGTTCCCTGCCCGGTGGGTTTGGTAGTAAAGAAAGGTTGAAAAATTTTATCGATTATTTCTTGCGGAATACCCTTGCCATTGTCTTTTATCCTAATCTCAACCCGATAGCTATCAGGTTTGTCACCGATTTTTTTAGTACTTATCGAAACAACAGGCTTATATCCATCTCCGGTGTCTTTCTTTTTTTCATGCACGATGTAAAAGGCATTATTGACCAGGTTAAGCAACACCCTTCCAATATCCTGCGGTATGATATTTATTTTGCCGATAGTATGGTCCCAGTCAGTTTTAAAGGCTGCATTGAATGTATTATCTTTTGCTCTCTGGCCATGATAAGCTAATCTCAAATATTCATCCGCCAATGTATTAATATCTGTTGGTTCCTTTTTGCCGCTGCTTATCCTTGAATGTTGAAGCATGCTTTTTAGAATAGCATCGGCCCGTTTGCCGTGGTTATTTATTTTTTCTTCGTTGTCTCTAATGTTTTTTGCAATTGCCTTTGCCTGTGTATAGTTTTCATTTTTTATCTCCTGCTCAAACTCATCAACCAACTCTTTATTTACTTCGGAAAAATTATTTACAAAGTTTAAAGGGTTTTGTATCTCATGGGCGATGCCTGCAGTAAGTTCGCCGAGTGAGGCCATTTTTTCACTTTGGATGAGTTGTGATTGGGTAGCTTTTAAAGCTTCATGGGTTTGCTCCAGTTTATGATAAGCTTTTTCAATCTCTTTCGCGTGTTCCAGTTCACGGGCACGGTTTTTCTCTCTTTCTTTTTGTAATATCCTGCGGCGTACATAACGATCGACAGCAAAACCAAACCCAAGTAAGAGTAATAGGTATCCAAGATAAGCTGCGTTTGTTCGCCACCAGGGAGGGGTTACAATAATTTTTAAAGATGCCCCCTGTTCATTCCACACACCTTTGTCATTGGATGCTTTCACCCTGAAGATATACGTTCCCGGGGGAAGCTGGGGATAAAATGCCATATGCTGATTACCGACATCTCTCCATTCGTTGTCATAATTTTCCAGTTTATAGCTGTACCTGTTTCTTGACGGGTTGGAATAATGAATGGCAATAAACTCTATGGACAAATTATTTTGGCTATGGCCAAGGGTTATTTGATCAGTTTCATCAATTGGTTTTTTTAAAATGGATCCTTCGCCGGGTATGACTGATTTATTAAATAGTTTGAGATCTGTCAAAAAAACTTTGGGAGGAATGGAATTTTTATTTACGTCATCAGGATTAAAAATGGTAATTCCATTGGAGCCACCAAATACAAACAACCCGGTGGATGTTTTTAAAAAGGCGCCATCGGCAAATAACTGCCCTTGTATACCATCTGCAATTGAGAAATTGTTGAATTGTTCGGTTTCCAAATTAAACCGGCTCAACCCGTCAAAGGTGCTGAGCCATAGGGAATGGTTCTTTTCATCGGCAAGGATAGATTGGATACTCATAGATGGTAAGCCATCATCACGCGTATAAGTCTTTATTTTTTTTGTTTCGACGTTGTACCGGTTAAACCCTCCTTGCCAGGTACCGACCCATGCGATACCATCCGGGCCCTCATAAAAAGAATTAATATCCTGTGTTACAAAAATGTCTCCCCTGGTTTTGTCAAATCCATGTCTTTCTATTTTATCGGTGACGTAGTTATATAAAAACAATCCATTATTGGTAAGCAACCAGAGCCCGTGCTTCTTGCTTTCAAAAGCCCTCATGACCTCATTGCTGCTCGCATCACTGCCTGCCAATTTATTTAGTTCATAATGTTTATAGGATGCAGCCTCCTTCTCTTTTTTATAAAGACCAGCGAATGTGCACAGCCAATCGTTGCCTTTGCTGTCTTTGAGAAAATAATTAATGCTAATGGTATCCGGTGCGCCGGTAATTCTTACCGGCTTAAGGGTATGATCCTTTTCAGAAAAAGAATAAAGGGCTTTGTAGGCACTGAGATAAAACTCGCCGGGTGTCCTTTCCCAAATTGAATATATGCCGTTTAATTCTTTGGAAAGTTGCGGGTAGGGTATAGGCTGAAGAGTTCCGGTGCGATTATCCAAAATGTTCAAACCGGAAATGTTTCCGGCTCCCGCGGTGCCAATTAATATTTTACCATCACTGGCTTCATAAATATAACTTGCCCAGGCTGCAGTTAAAGAATTCTTATCGGCTCGATTATAACTATAAGATTTGAGCTGGGGTTTGTCTTCGTATTTCAAGAGTCCGTGTGCAAAAGAACCGATCCATAGGGTTCCAAAACTATCAAAACAGAAGTCGGCGACAGGTGTATGCTCTAGCTGCTTTTTAATACCATTATTAAAGATGGAAAAACTGCCGGTTATTCTATTGAAAAACCTGACGCCGTTGTCAGTTCCTATCCATAGATTATCATCTTTGTCCATGATAATGACATTGAAAAAATTGTTAGTTATGATACGATTGAGGGAATCTTTTGAATCCCATATTTTATAAGTGCCTGTTTCAGGGATAAAATCTATCAACCTATTTTTATTGGTAACCATCCATAGATGACCGCCTTTGTCAAACTTAATATCCGTTGGATGTTCCGTGTCACTCTTAAAAGGGTCATCCATCAAGTGTATGGCACTCAATTTTCCGTTTATATCAATTTTAAATAAGCCTGAATAACTTAAGAACCATATATTGCCCGTTTTATCTTTTGTAATCCTGGAAATATTTTGAATCCGTAAACTATCTGCAGGGGCAAACTGTTTTAGTTTACTATCATTTTCATCTTTGTACAATAGTGCAGATGAAACCGGGTCACCATAATTTGTACTTATTCCAAAATAAATTCTTCCGTTGTTATCTTCACACATGACGTTTACACCCAATTCCAAATTAGCCGGATGATTAATTAAGTGAGTAAAATCATATTGCCTGAACGTTTTCGAAACAGGGTTGTATACATTAAGAAAAGAAGGGGCACTGCCTATCCATATTTGGCCTTTTTGGTCTTCAAAAAGCGACCATACATTCAAGCCGTGAATGGAAACAGTATCGTTAGGGTTGTAATAAAATCTTTTGAATTCATATCCATCGTATCGTGCCAGCCCGTTAACGGTGCCTACCCATATATAGCCATGCCGGTCTGTTAGCATGTCGTGCACTTCTGCGCCCGGCAAACCATCTTTCTCTGCATATTGCGTGAAATTGCCCGAGTTAAGCTGGGCATAAGAAGATACGGAAACGAGTACCAGCAACACCAGGATAATGTGTTTAAATTTCACATGCATCGTGAAAAAACTATTTTTTAAGATTTTAAAATTTTATCGATTTCCAGGCAAATCATAAAACCCGGACCGTTCTCCTTCTCTGTCTGAACTATGTGCTTCCACGATATCATAAATGGTCTGAATCACGCCTGCCTGCTGCGCCTTTGCGAAGCTTGCGCCACCGCTAAAGCTTTAGCGAACGCGGTCGGCGAAGCAAAGCCGGCAAGGCAGGGATACGCACGGATTTATGGATTTCACTGATTTCATCTTTATTTGTTGAATTCATCAGCCATTATTTTAATTCGATTAATCGGTGATTCAGACAACAGGCAATTGAATAATAAACTCACTTCCTTCGCCTTCCTTTGTTTTCACTTTCAACTCACCTCCATGTGCTTTCACAATATCATAGGCCAACGATAATCCCAATCCTGTTCCCTGTCCCGTTGGCTTAGTTGTGAAAAAAGGCTGAAATATCTTATCGAGATTCTTTTGCGGAATGCCGTTTCCGTTGTCTGTGACCCGTATCATTACGCTCCTGTCATTCTTATTTGTGCTCAAGCTAACTACAGGGTCATATTTTCCATTTGTCGTTTTTCGCATTTCATTCACGGCATAGAAGGCATTATTGTATAAGTTCAATAAAACTCTTCCAATATCCGGCGGAATAATGTTGATGTTACCAATTCTTCCGTCAAAATCTGTTTTAATTGTTGCGTTGAACTCTTTGTCTTTGGCACGCAGTCCATGATAGGAGAGTCGTAAATATTCATCAGCCAGCGCGTTAATATCGGTGGGTTCTTTCACACTACTGCTGCTGCGGCTGTGTTGCAACATCCCTTTTACAATACTGTCTGCACGCTTGCCATGATGATTTATTTTGTCTGAATTTTCTATTACATTGTCTGCAATTGCAATTGCATTATCATTATTTCCTTTGCTCATTTCATCTTTCAGTTCAACAAGCAATTCCCTGTTTACTTCGGAAAAATTATTTACAAAGTTTAAAGGATTTTGTATCTCATGGGCGATGCCTGCGGTAAGTTCTCCAAGCGAAGCCATTTTTTCAGATTGGATCAGCTGCGCCTGCGTTTGTTTTAATTCGGTGTAGGCTCTTTCAATTTCCCTTGCCTGGGCTAATTCTTTTTCTCTTGTTTTAGCTTTTTCTTTTTCTATTATTCGGTTCCTGATAAAGCGATTTGCGAAAAAGGAAAGTACCACGAAGCAGATCCCATAAATTGTATAAGCCCACCAGGTGCGCCACCACGGAGGTGTTATAGTTACTGCTATGGATTTTTCGGTCCATAGTCCCAGGCTGTTGCGGGCTTTTACATGAAATGTATATTTTCCGGGTGGAACGTTAAAGTAATACGCTTTGGCGGGATTAGTGCCAATGCGCCAGTCATCGTCATAATTTTCAAGTTTGTACAAACTTTTATTTTGCTGTGGATTGTTATAATCGACGGGGTTGTATTCAAATGAAAAAACATTTTGGTTGTAGTTTAATTCTATTGCTTTCTCATGCCATATCTCATCTTGAATTGGCGAATTTACTCCGGGTTTTACAACCTCGCTGCCTAATGAAAAAGCAGTAAAAACGATCTCAGGTGGCTTTCTTATGGTCTCAATATCTTTTGGATGAAAACAATAATAACCAAGAGTGTCGCCAAAATACAAACGACCCGAGTTATCCTGGTACAGTGAAAAAGGAGTGAGCGCCCCGGCGTCTACGCCAGCCTCTTTTCCAAATTCAGATATTTCACGGTTCTTTGGATTAAACTTTATCAATCCGGTTCCACTGATTAACCATAGGTTTTCCTGTTGATCCTCTTTTATAGAGAGGATTAGAGGGAACGACTTCCCTGTTAACGGGTTTGTAACAAGTACACAGTTGTCTGCCTGTTCAACATATTTATACAGACCGTTGGTGGTGCCGATCCACATGGTGCCGTCATTACTTTCGATAACTGATATAACTGCAATTTCGCCGGCCAGATAATTTTTACATTTGCCCGTTTGGGGATTCATTTTATCAACTCCTCCGCCATCCGAATGGCCGATCCATATATTCTTGCTGCGGTCACCCGTAACGGCTAATATCTCCATTGAATTGATGCTGCTGCTGTCGTGGGGATTATGAATGAAATGTTGAAATACTCCTGTTGCAGGATCAAGCTTATCTAACCCACTCGCCGTTCCAGTCCACACCTTATGGTCTTTGTCCACATAAACAGCAATCATAGTGTCATTTGCCAGCGAATTTGTTTCGTTGGTATGACGATATTGTGTTAATATTTCTGTCTGGAGGTCTAGTTTATACAATCCGCTTCCCGCTGTAGCGATCCATAAATTACCACTATTGTCCTTTTCCAGGCGGCCAATAAAGCCTTTGACGGGCATCTTCCTGGCAGTGCCGTCTTTAAGATTTTTTTTTATCAGCCCGGACCCGCTTCCTATATACAAATCACTGTCTTTGTCCAGGTAGAAAGTAGATGCATATGTGCCCTCTCTTAAATAAGGAATTTTCACAGCGTTGGGGCTTAAAGTATAAATATTTCCGGCCAGGCATGTGAGCCAAAGTATTCCATCGCGTGAGATATAGTGACCAAATGTTTGTTCGCTGGCACCATTAAATCCACTTGCAGTGTCTTTACCAATGTAATGTTTAATTACGCTGGTTTTCTCATCATACCGGCTTAAGCCACCATATAAGGTTCCTATCCAGATTGCACCGGAAACATCCTGGGTGATGAATGTAATATGATCGTATAATTGATCTTTACTAACAGGGGGCCTGCTTAATTTTTCAGGATGTGCAGGATCATAGGTCAGGCGCTGAAAACTGCCGGTTTTTCTATCCATCAGGTGCAGGCCATCGCCAGCGGTGCCTACCCAAAAGTGACCATCGTTATCTTCAAATATTGCGCGGACCTTATTATTGATAAGCGTATTCGGATTGTTCGGGTCGCTTAAGTAGCGTGTAAATTTCCCTGTCCTGGTATCCATTTTATTTAGTCCGCCTTCGCCCTGTATACCTGGTTCACCGGGAAATGTATTGGCATCACTACCGAGCCACGCACTGCCGGTACCTATCCACAGTGTTCCTTCCCTGTCCTGGTAGATGGTACGCACCTGGTTATTGCTAATGGTAGTGGCGTCGTTGCCGGCATGAACAAAATGTGTAAACCGGCCTGTTTGTTTATCCATTTTATCGAGGCCACCATGTGTGCCCACCCAGAAATTCCCCTGTTTATCCTCGAATAGGTCCGTCACCATATCATGAGCGAGCGTGGTGCTGTCTTTCGGATTGTGACGGTAGTGTGTAAACGAGCCATTTTCCGGATCGAAGCTGTCGAGGCCGGCTCCGATAAAACCCACCCAGATAATTCCTTTCTTGTCCGCATACACGCATTCTACACGTAACCCCGCAAGTGAGTTCGGGTTTTTCGGGTCGTGTTTGTAATAGGTCGACGTATATCCATCATAATTTACCAATCCTGAGCCTGAAATAAACCACATAGCTCCTTTCGGGTCTTGGGTGATATTTGTAACCCATCGGAGGTCTTCATTTGGAAACATATTTCTAAATATCACCTGTTGTGCCGAGGAGTAACCTCCCGACAATAGCAAGCCACAGGCGAAAATGGCGATTGATTTAATGGCAGCGTGAATAGTCATATCGAAGGCCGGTTATATTGGTATTTGAGAAGGTAACCATTTTTGGTCACAGGTGACCATCTAAATACTATCGCATTCTGTTTCCCTACCCTCAATAAGTACCGGGTAAATGTTTCTGCTATCGTTCTTTCAGACCGTTGCCCCTGTTTAATGGTCAGAAATGAACAAAATATCACCAGGTATTTTCTGGTAACAGAACATTAAATGCTGTTCCGTCAAATTCTCTCGTCGCCGGTTTTCTCCGCAGCATGCGCTTTCACAAAGACAACAGGTAATTGAATAATAAACTCAGTTCCCTCACCTTCTTTACTCTCCACTTTTATTTCCCCACCATGTGCTTTTACAATATCGTAACTCAACGATAAACCCAAACCCGTCCCCTTCCCGGTAGGTTTAGTTGTAAAGAATGGCTGAAATATTTTATCCAGTATTTTTTGGGGAATGCCCGGACCATTATCTTTTACACTTATTAAAACCTTATCGCCAGCTTTTTTTGTACTCACCCATATCGTCGGAGTTTTATTGGGAGCAGGTTCTGAAATCCCTCCCTTGGAGCCTGCCTGTCCGTCAGGCAGGGGTTGGCAGGCTGCATAAAACGCATTGTTATATAAATTCAACAACACCCTTCCGATATCTTGTGGTATGATGTTAATTTTTCCCAGGGAATTATCAAAGTCGGTTTTAATCGTTGCATTGAATGTATTGTCTTTTGCTTTGGTGCCATGATAGGCCAATCGAAGATATTCATCACACAAGGCATTAATATCCGTTGGTTCTTTTTGCCCGCTGTTGATTCTTGAATGCTGCAACATTCCTTTCACTATAGCTTCGGCTCTTTTGCCGTGATGATTTATCTTTTCTTCATTGTCTTTAATATTATTCAAAATGGCGACCGCATCGTCAATTTTTCCGGCATTCAATTCCTGTTGTAACTCATCAACTAATTCCTTATTTACGTCGGAAAAATTATTCACGAAATTTAACGGGTTTTGAATTTCATGCGCAATACCGGCGGTGAGTTCCCCAAGCGACGCCATTTTTTCAGATTGGATCAGTTGTGATTGGGTTGCTTTTAAATTAGCATATGCATTTTCAATGATGGACTTATCTTTTCGTTGCCTCGTGTAATTCCTATAGAAAAAGCCGCTCATAAATAAAAGCACCGAAATACCGGCAACAAATGACCAGGTTCTGATTTTTGTGATTGTTCGTACTTGTGCTGCTTTCTGTTCTTCTAATTTTAACTGTTCATTGAATCCTGCCAGCTGAAAACTTTTTATTCTTTCCTCTTTATTTAATGCTTCTTTAAGTGCTATTGCTTTTTTGAGGTAATGATAGGCGCTATCCGTTTGTTGAGAAGCATCCAGGGCAGATGACATGGATGAATAGGCAGCTATCAAACCCAACGTATCATTGATCTCCTGGTAAATTCTTAAAGCCTGCCGGGAAAAGTATAAAGACGAATCAATATTGCGCTCTTTTTTCGAAATATCTGCTAATGCCTGCACTGCCATGCCTTCAAAGGCAGGGCTCTCAGTTTCAATATTGGTTAGTATGCTTTCCCGGTAATACTTTTTTGCTTCAGCAGCGTTATTCCTCATCTCATAAATTTTACCAATATCCAATAATGTTAAGCCTTTGTATTTTCTATAGCCTGATAAAACATTATAATAAATGGACTTTTTAAATGCTGCCTCTGCTGAATCTAATTGCACAAGCCCTGCATATGCCTCCCCTATATTTAGAAATAAGAGTGATTTTAAAGCATCATCATTCAATACTTCATTT
>Ga0157380_10001214_pt1 | contig 16693 bp, 6 predicted proteins | sample S35metaG_FD_119757 | JGI IMG/M metagenome (GOLD analysis project Ga0157380, IMG submission 119757) | Switchgrass rhizosphere microbial communities from Kellogg Biological Station, Michigan, USA - S3-5 metaG | ecosystem: Host-associated > Plants > Roots > Rhizosphere > Soil | place: USA: Michigan... | reverse complement strand
CTCGGGCTCGCTGCTGACCGCCGACTACTCAACGACCTATGGGCCCCTGCAGCCTGGCCGATCGATCACGCTGCGCTTCCGCGCAGTGCTGAACGCAACTCTCGCGATCGGCACGCGCGTCTCGAACACTGCCACGGTCTACTGGAACGATCCGCAGCGGCGGGCGAGTGCAACGGTCTCGATCGATGTCGGCGGCATCGTCGGCGTCGGCATTCTGGCCGGCACAGCCTGGCACGACGCCAACTTCAACCGCGTGATCGACCCGACCGAACGTCGGCTCGAGGGTTGGGCTGTCGAGCTCTACCGCAACGCCCGGCTGGTCAACTCTGTTCTTACGGATGCTGTCGGCAGCTACGTGATCAGCGGTATCGCGCCGAACTACGCAACCGCGGATCGCTATGAGCTGCGCTTTACTGCACCCGGTGCGGGACCGAGTACTGCCAGGCTGGGCAGGACCCAGTCGATCTTCACGAATGACTTGCAGCGCATCACCGATATCGTCATCCAGCCCGGCAGCAATTATCAGGACGTGAACTTGCCGATCGAGCCGAACGGCGTCGTGTACAACACGATTACGCGCTCGCCGGTCGCGGGCGCCACGCTCACGATGTTGAACGCGGACAGCCAGACGGCATTGCCTGACAGCTGCTTCTACGATCCGGCACAGCAGAATCAGGTCTCGCTCGCGTACGGCTACTACAAGTTCGATCTGAACTTCGCCGATTCTGCTTGTCCGAGTGGCGGCAACTATGTCATCGACGCTGCGCCGCCCGTGACGGGCTATATCCCGGGGCCATCGCAGATCATTCCGCCGGCATCGAGCAGGACGACAGCGCCGTTCTCGGTGCCTGCCTGTCCCGCGAGCGCCGACGACGCAGTGATGGCGACAGCGCAGCACTGCGAAGTACAGCTCTCGGAATTCGCGCCGCCGGTGTCGGTGCGCGCGCGGGCGCCGGGCACGCGTTATCGCATGCACTTCAAGTTCGATGACAGTTTCGTGCCGGGTTCGGCGCAGATTTTCAACAACCACATCCCGCTCGACCCGGATCTGCAGGGCGTGTTGCAGCTGTCCAAAACGACGCCGCTGCTCAACGTGACACGCGGCCAGATGATTCCGTACACGATCACGTACACGAATGTCACCGATATACCGCTGTTCGACGTTGCTCTCATGGACCGCTTCCCGGCGGGCTTCCGCTACATAGAGGGTTCGGCGCGTATCGATGACGTGCCAACCGAGCCGACGCTGGTGGGCCGCCAGCTCAGGTGGAACGACCTGATCGTCTACGGCAAGGAACGTCATTCGATCGTGCTGCTGCTCGCAGTTGGCGCCGGCGTGAGTGAAGGTGAGTTCACGAACCGCGCTCAGGCAGCTCATGCGCTGACGAACAATCCCCTGTCGAACGAGGGAGCTGCGACGGTGCGCGTCATTCCCGATGCGACGTTCGATTGCACGGATCTCACCGGCAAGGTGTTCAACGATGCGAATCGCAACGGTATCCAGGATACGGGCGAACGCGGGCTCTCTGGCGTGCGTGTCGTCAGTGCACGCGGCCTCACGGCGACGACCGACGGCTTCGGTCGGTTCCATATCACATGCGCGGTCGTGCCTCGCGAAGGTCGCGGCAGCAACTTCATCCTGAAGCTCGACGACCGCACGCTGCCGAGCGGCTTTCGCGCATCCAGCGATGAGGTGCGCGTGCAGCGTGCAACGCGCGGTAAGTCGCTGCGCTTCAACTTCGGCGCCTCGGTGCATCGCGTCATCGGCCTCGACATCGCCGATGCGGTGTTCGAACCGGGCACGTCGAGCATGCGCCCGCAGTGGCGGCCCCGCATGGGTCTGATGCTGGAAGAGTTGCAGAAAGGTCCGGCGGTGTTGCGCTTGTCGTACCTCGCGGACCTCGAGGGTAAAGAGCTCGTCGAGCAGCGCATGGACGCAATGAAGAAAGCAATCATGCAGTCGTGGAAAGAACTTTCCGCCTCTGCATGCAGCGAGCAGCGAGGCGCAGAACCTGCGAACTCCTGTTACCAGCTCACGATCGAGCCGGAAGTGTTCTGGCGACGCGGCTCGCCGGTGATCCCAGGAGCGAAAGAGCTGTCGACGAAGCAAGCGGCCGTGCGCGGCACGGAACAGGTGAACGAATGATGTACACCAATTATCGATCGCTCATTCGTAGCATGATCGCCAGCAAGCGACTCTCGTTCTTCCTGGCATTGAGCCTGACGATCGCTGCGGCTGACGCGCAGTCCGTACAGGAGACATCGTTCGGCGAATCCGTCGAACGTCATTTGTCGAAGGACGAGCCCATCGCTCAGTGGACGCAAGACGCCGCGCGGCTGAATCACGATGCGGGTGACATGATCATCTCGACACAAGTCACGAAGGAGGAAGTCGAGACAGTCAAACTCCAGAACGTGATCCCGCCAATCCGCTTCGAGTCCGGCGTGGCGGACATTCCGTCGAATTACGTCGAATCCCTGCGCAAGGTGCTCGATGGCATGCGCGAGCGGCAGAACGTGCGGCTGCACCTGATCGGACATGCCGACGATGAACCGCTGTCGGCAACGCTCATGGAGCGCTACGGCGACAACTCCGGTCTGTCGCGCGAACGCGCCGGCGAGGTGGCGGAGTTCCTGAAGTCACGCCTCAATCTGCGTCCAGAGGCAGTCTCCTACGAGTGGGCCGGCGATTCGAAGCCGATAGCGACGAACGCGACCGCAGAAGGCCGCGCGCTCAATCGTCGCGTCGAGGTCGAGGTGTGGTACGACACGGCCCGGCAGCGCGCGGCTGAGGAACAAGTGCTGCTCAAGGAAAACTTCCGGCGCATCAAAGTGTGTCGCATGGAAACGGTCTGCAAGATGCGTTTCATGGAGGGCCACTCGCGGCGTGCGCGCATCAAGAATCTCGTGCCGCCGCTGCATTTCAAAGACGACACCACGGAGGTTTCCGACGCGTTCGTCGAGCATGTCAGCAAGGCTCTGCACCATCTGCAGGGCAAGCAAAACGTCATGGTGCAGTTCACGGGCTACTCCGATGACCTGCCGCTGTCCGCTCGGGATGAGCGCATCTATGGAACACACCTCGCGCTCTCGAAGGCGCGTGCGCATCGCGTTGCGCTGGCGATTCAAGAGCGACTGAGTCTGCCGACGGCGGCCGTTGCGAGCGACGGACGCGGTGCGACGCGGCCGCTCGCTTCGAACCAGACCGAGCAGGGTCGTGCATTGAATCGACGGATCGAAGTGGAGTTCTGGCACGACGATCCGCTGCAGGAGATGCCGGACGATCCGCAAATCTGTCCGAACGACGGCGACGGAGAGACGGTGACGAAAGTCTACGATCCGGCGTGGGGTCGCATCGCGCCGCTGGATCTCGAAGGCGGCCGCGCGGTCATTCCTGCGGGCTACACGGATCAATTGCGACGCGCGATGAGCGAGATCGCCGACAAGACGAATGTCCGTCTGCGCTTCATCGGCTATACGAAGAACGAGCGGCTGGATCGCCGGACCGCGAGTGTCTACGGCGACGACGTGGGCTTGTCTGCCGCGCGTGCGCGGCGAGCGATGGACACGATTCGTGAGCAGATGCAGCTCGCGCCGGGTCAGGCTGAACACGAAGGCCGCGGCTACATACAGTCGGACGATGTTGTGAATGCGGGCTTCACGCAGGGCGACACTTCGTACATCGTCGTGCAAGTCGTCTACGACGAGCGCGCGGTCGTCGACGACTTTGACGGCGTCGACATCACGAAGCTCACGCGCGAGCTGTCGCCGAAGGACCCATTCGGCCTGAACCTGATGCGCATTACGGTCGACGGCAAGCCGATCGATGATCCGAATCGCAGTTCGGAGGACATCCAGCGCTGCACGGACGTTGCGATGGACAAGGCAGACATTCAATTCCAGTTCGACAACCTGGAATCGAACCGCCGCCTGAGCGTTGCGGCGGCGCCGTCGACGATCGTATTGCGGGATGCCGAGCCGGCATCTATTAGCTTGGGCACCGCCTCGGGAACTGCCGATGCGGAGAATGCAGGGGCTGGTGGCGCGGAGGTCGTTGATGCGGAAGTGAATGATCTGCTGCAGGATGCACAGGACGCGGTGAGCGCCGACGCCGCCGAAGCGGATAGGGGCAGCGAGGATCAGTTCGCGGTAGCGGAGGAGCCCGCAAGTGAAGTCACGACTGAACCTGCAGCTGAACCGCTGCCGCACGCGCAACGCGCACCTCGCTATGTCGGTGATCCAGTGCGTTTCCGGATGTATGCGAACTACGGCGCTTTCCTCGATCGAGCCGAGGTGCGGATCTTCACGGCCGATCAGTCGCTGCAGGCGTCACCGATCGACGTCGTAGCGTTCGATACGAGCGGATTTGCAGAATGGCTGCCGACGTCCGATCGCGTTGAAGCTCCCGCGACGGATCTGAAGTACGTACTGCGTGTGTACGACAGACGAGGCAACTTCGATGAAACGATGGCGCAGCCGCTGTGGCTGGTCTATGGCTACGCAGGCACAGCCGAGCCAGATCCGGAGAAGGTGAAGCAGCGACATGAGGAGGAGTTGCTCGCTAGCTATGGCGAGAATGGACTGTCGGTCAGCAATATTCATCTCGGCAGCGGCACCGTGAAGGTGCGCGGCAGCGGCATACCCGATAAGCACAACGTGTGGGTCGCAGGTCGGGAAGTGCCTGTCGATCGCAGCGGCAACTTCGTTGCGGAAGAAGTGCTGCCGGCGGGCTTGCACACGGTCGAAGTTGCCGTGCTCGACGAAAGCGGCAGCGGTTCGATGTATCTGCGCGATCTCGAGTTCCAGAAAAACGACTGGTTCTATCTCGGCCTGGCGGACTTTACTGCCTCCGAGCATCATGTGAGCGGTCCGGCCGGCCTGCTCCAGGGTGAGAACGCGCCATACGATTACGACTCGACGCTCGACGGACGCCTTGCATTCTTCGTCAACGGCAAGTTCGGCGAGCACTGGGGACTGACCGCCAGCGCGGATACACGCGAAGGTCCGGTGAAGGATCTGTTCAGCAACTTCCTGGACAAATCGCCGGACGCGCTGTTTCGCCGCATCGACCCCGACTACAACTATCCCACCTTCGGCGACGATGCGCTGGTGGAGGAGGTTGCGCCGACCCTCGGCAAGTTCTATGTCAAAGTAAATCGCGACCAGAGTCACGCGCTGTGGGGCAATTTCAAGATCAACTATCTCGGCAATGAACTCGCCCATGTCGATCGCGGCCTGTACGGCGGCAACCTCCACTATGAAACAGAAGCGACGACGAGCTTCGGCGAGCAGCGAGTCGCTCTCGACGGGTTCGCCGCCGAGCCGGGCACACTCGCCAGCCGCGAAGAATTCCGCGGCACGGGGGGCTCGCTCTATTACCTGAAAAATCAGGACATCCTCGTGGGTTCGGAGCGCGTGCGGATCGAGCTGCGTGACAAGGACTCAGGGCTCGTGACGGGTACCAAGAACCTGCAGCCGGTGCTCGACTACGACATCGACTATCTGCAGGGGCGCATCCTCCTGTCCGAGCCGCTCAACTCGACGGCGGATGACCATCTGCTGATTCGCACCGGCTCGCTCAGCGGCGAGGAGGCTCACCTCGTCGTTCGGTACGAATTCACACCCGGCTTCGATGACATCGATGCGCTCGCCACCGGCGGACAAGGTCATTTCTGGATCAACGACCATGTGCAGGTCGGTTTGACGGCGAGTTCGAACGAAGAAGGCACGACCGACAGCACCTTGAATGGTGCGGATGTGACGTTACGCATGAGCGCGGATTCCTGGCTCAAGGTGCAGGCGGCGCAGAGCGAGGGCCTGGTTTCGAGTTCGCTGTACTCGAACGACGGCGGTTTCGGCTTCGTCGGCGATACCTCCACCGGCCTGGACGCGGCGAATGCGAGTGCGTATCGCGCCGACGTGAGCGTCGGCTTCGGTGAATTCATCGAGGCGCTGCCCGGGCGCATCACTCTGTATACGCAGTCGCTCGGCGAGGGCTATTCAGCGCCGGGATTGACGACGCTGACCGATACCAAACATCAGGGTGGCACGTTGCGCATGGAAGTGCCGGGAGGCGTGGAGCTGCGCGCCAAGGCCGACAAGAGGGAGCAGGAACAGGGTTACTCGGTGGATGCGCAGGAGCTCGACATCGGCTATCAACTCACCAAACGCTGGGATATCAGCACCGGCGTGCGCAAAGACGAGCGCGAGTACGACGGCACGCTCCTGCCGCTGAACCTACAGCAAGGCAAGCGCACAGATGGCGTCGTGCAGCTCGGTTTCGATTCACAGTCGACATGGCGAGCTTATGGCTTCGTGCAGGACACGCTGTCGAAATCGGCGGAACGTGAGGACGACGGTCGCGTTGGTCTCGGCGGTGCGTATCGTTTCACGGATCGATTCCGCTCGGACCTGGAAGTCTCCGATGGCGATCTCGGCACGGGCGCGAAGGTCGGGACGAATTTCAAATACTCGGAGAGCACGAGCCTGTATCTGAACTACGCACTCGAGAACGAGCGCACCGACAACGGGCTGCAGGGACGTCGCGGTAATCTGGTGTCCGGCATGAAACGCAGGTTGTCGGATTCGAGCAGCGTGTATGTGGAAGAGCGCTACCAGGAAACGGATTCCGCTTCCGGTCTCACGCATTCGACGGGCACGAGCCTCGCGCCCAACGATCGCTGGAATTTCGGTGCGAACACGGACATCGGTTCTCTGGTCGACAGCCGGACCGGCTCGAAGATCGATCGGGAGGCGGGCGGCGTTAGCATGGGATACGGGTTCGCGACCGTGCAGTTTGCGAGCGCGGTCGAGTATCGCCTCGACAAGACGCGGCAGCCCGATCAGGCTCTCGCCGAGCGCAAGACCTGGCTGTACCGCAACAGCTTCAAATATCAGCTCACGCCGAATTGGCGCACGCTCGGCAAGTTCAATCACGCCGATAGCAAGAGTTCGCTCGGGCAGTTCTACGATGGCGGGTACACCGAGGGCGTGATCGGCTACGGTTATCGGCCGGTCGAGCACGATCGCTTGAACGTGTTGGCGAAGTACACCTACTTCTTCAATGTGCCGACGACCGAGCAGGTGACACCGCAGTACCTTCCGGCGCAGTACATCCAGAAGAGCCATGTCGGCGCGCTCGATCTCACGTATGACATCACCGATCGCGTGTCGCTCGGCGGCAAATACGCCTATCGGCTCGGGCAGGTGAGCCTGGATCGGGAAAACCCGCAGTTCTTCGACAACCGCGCCAGTCTTTATATCGTGCGCACGGATGTGACGTTCGGTCAGCACTGGGAAGGGTTGATTGAAGGGCGCATGCTCGACATGATCGACTTGAACGAACAGCGCAGCGGCGCACTCGTTGCGGTGTACCGCCATGTAGGCGATCACGTGAAGATCGGGTTGGGCTACAACTTCACGGATTTTTCCGAAGACCTCACGGACCTGAGCTTCAGGCATGAAGGTGCATTCTTCAATATCGTGGGCGCGATGTAGGCAGGAAATGACGCAACGATGTTCGGGCCGAGACCTCCATGCTGAACGACGCCACACGTGAAGATCGACGACGAAAGTTGCTAGTCGAAGAGAAGCGTAAGGGAAGACGTGTCTGATGACCTGCAGCGCGGAGATGCGTGACGATTTTCGGCTCATCCCCACACACGGCGATGGAGCAGGTCGCGTGTCCGCTGTGCCAGCAAGGTGGCGACTTCTTGATCCCCATCTGAATTGCTTCGAGATCCTTGATTTTCGTTTTGCGCCAGGATGCCACGAACGCTAGATGCTCGGGCGTGTTATCGCTGGCGGAGGGCGCGTTGGAGAAGTGTCTGCACGCGAAATTTGCATTGATTCTGAAGATCAGTTCGATGTAGGGACTGTTGATCAACTGGAACACTACCGCGCGGATCTTCTGCTCGAGTTCGAGTAGTTCGCTGAAACCGGTGCTGTCGGGAAGCCTTGTCACTTTCTCGCGAAAGAGCGAGGCCAGTGCGCGAGACCCATCAGTTCTGAGGCTGGCGGCCCTACGCACGTCGTGACCGACTCGGTGTCGATGGCTCCTCGGAGCGATGCGGTGCTACGGTGGATCGTGGATAATATCCGCCTCCTTGGTGGTCAAGCGGAGCTGTGCTCATGAACCCGATCTCACCAAAAGTTTCCAGCGTTGGCGACGCCACAGGTGGTGTCGAGCGGATCCTGGAAGTCGGCTGCGGCTTTTGGCCTTCGAAGGTGCTCTTGACCGCTGTGGAGTTGGGTGTCTTTACGGTCTTGGGCGACAAATCCATGACCGGTCAGGAGCTCGGTGCAGCTCTGGCCATCCATCCACGCGGTATCTGGGACTTCTTCGATGCGCTCGTCGCGCTCGATTTCCTCGCACGAGACGGCAACGGCCCCGAGGCTCGCTACCGAAATTCACCGGCCACCGCGCAGTTTCTAGATAAGAATCAGCCCGGCTACATGGGCGGCTTTTTAGAAATGGCGAGTGCGCGCTTGTTCCGGTTCTGGGGCGACTTGGATGTTGCCCTGAAGACAGCACAGCCGCAGAACGAAATCAAACACAGTCAGAAGTCGATGTTCGAAACGCTCTACGAAGATCCCGCTCGGCTCGAGCAATTCATGGGCGCGATGCGCGGAATCTCTACCGCGAACTTCCTCGCGCTCGCGGAGAAGTTCGATTTCTCCCGCTTCAGGACGCTGTGCGATGTCGGTGGTGCGACCGGATTGTTGTGCACGCTCGTCGCGCGGCATCATCCGCACATCGATTGCGTGAGCTTCGATCTACCTGCCGTCGAGCCGATCGCGCAGCGCTGGATCGCTCGTGAAGCGGACGTCAAGCGCGTTCGGACGGCTTCGGGAGATTTCCTGAAGGAGCCGCTGCCGAAGGCGGACGTCATTACGATGGGCATGATTCTGCACGACTGGAATCTCGAGAGGAAGAAGCATCTCGTGCGACTTGCGTACGACGCCTTACCGTCCGGCGGCGCCTTCATCGCAATCGAAAACCTGATCGACGATGAGCGCCGCAAGAACGCATTCGGCTTGATGATGTCGCTCAACATGCTGATCGAATTCGGCGATGCGTTCGATTTCACCGGCGCGGATTTCTGGGGTTGGTGTCGCGAGGCGGGATTCAAGCGCCATGAGGTCCTGCATCTCTCGGGTCCATGCAGCGCAGCGATCGCGTACAAGTAGGCGGCTAGGTTGATTGCGAGGGTGCGTGTCAGATAGGTCGATGCCCTTGGGCTGCTTCGAACAAATGCGACATGCTGCGCGCCTTTCAATTGACAGTTCAGTTGCTGCGTTTTCTCGCCCGCTCAAATCTTGACGGAGAAATCGCCACCAGCGAGTATATGTTTTCGTTCACCGCGCCTCGCGGTGGCCGCGGTACCGCCGCGGTAGATTGAACGTCCTGACTGTGGTCGGGGCGGGATATCTGCCGCGGGGCGTCTTCATCCAGGAGATGCGGATGCCCGGCACTTTGATTTCTCACCCCCGAGCAGCTTCACGAGTTTGATCGCCGAGGTGTTTTGTGCCTTCGCGGCTTGTTCTCCGGCGATAGAGTACGCCGTGCACGCGAGCATGTGCAGCGCCGACTCGCGCTAATAGGACTGTGGAAGGACGAAGCGTGGTGCCTTGCGGATACCCCTGGACCCCAATGGCCGGCTACTGGCCTGAAGACCTCCAAGGTGATTGGATATTTCGAAGAAGGAATAGGTTGTCCCAATTAGAGGAAATATTGCATCGGCGATACCGCCCGCGGAACGGATCCGGTTTCGTAGACGCTGTCAGATCACTCACGTGGAATGCCCGGCCGGCTTTCCTCGCAGAGGATTGCCTCCGGGCACCTCGACACCCGAGTTTGACGTCAAAGCGAAGTGGCGTTCGTGCAGGTAGCGCTCACGAGACCGCGGAACCGATAGTTCGACACACCGCCGGCGTTGCTGGTCGCGTGAATCGTGTAGTCGAACGTCCAATAGCCGTTCGGTTCGATGGTGTCGTCATTGTTCCTCGAAAATATGCCGATGTCGCCCGGGATACCCTCCTCCGGAATGGCGTAAATGCTGCTGGAAAAGTCTATTGGAAAGCTCTGCGTAGTGCCGCAGCCATCGAGCAGCAAACCATCGTAGACAGGTAGATAGCCTGGCTCCGAGGTCATCCCGGGGGCGGGCGCTTCGACTGAAAGGTCCGCGATTTCCATGGTCGGAGCCGGGCCAGAAATCTTGAATGTTGCGTACGACAAGTCTTGAACGCCGCCGCCAGACACGACTTCATGAGTGATCTCCGTCAGCAAGAATGTGACGCGAAGATTCGCAGGCAGCTTGGCGGCGAGGTCGTCGATCGACCCGGATTGACCGTGCGCGACAGAGTTTCCGGAGCAGCCTGAGCGCGTTGCGCCATTGCATAAGCCGTTGAGCAAGTGAGTCACCTGCGATTGAAATCCGAGGTCTAGATTTGCGCGAGTCAGAAAGCGTGATGGGGTAGCAGCGTAGCTCGTCGTCGAGGACGCAGCACGGGAGTCAGCTATGACGATAGCGGACATTCCAAGCAGCGACACGCCGATGCAGTACGAATAGATTCTGCGCATGTTCCTATCTCCATTGGTGAACCGAAATGCCCGCCGCAAACAGAAAATAGCGGTAGGTCGGCTGTCAATGTGAGTCGCATCGCTCGCGCGACTCCATGGGCACAACGTCTCAAGGGCGCGGAAATGGCACGGATACTTGTCGGAACTGTGACTTCGGTTCCAGACCTGGCATCGATGAGGGCAGCAGGCATTCGCGGAGCCGAAGCACGTGAATCTGGATTCATGCTTCGCGAGTACTGAACCGTCGAAGGCAGCGCACACAAGTACAAAACGCCGGGCCATAACGTCGCGCCAATAGCGAGCCCAAAGCGGCCGCAGCCAGCAGCGCGATCCGAGTTGGGTGCTCAAGTGCGCGAGCAGTCTGGGCTCGAGTCTCCGGCGTGGCCCATCTGGAGTGGTCAATAAAGCAATTTCTCTTTGTTCCGTCGCGGTGTCCGGAGGCGGTCGCTGCGAGCCCGCCGCCAATCCCTATCTCTACTTGCCTCGCAGCTGGCCACTGGACTTGCGGGCATCGCGGCCGCGAAGGAACCGCCGCCGGCCACGGATGCGCCTTATGAAGCCGACGCGCCGCTGTTGCCGTCCAGCCTGAGCGACGCTCTCGACGCTCTCGCTAGCGGGCACATTCTGCGCGATGCCTTCGGCGACGAGTTCATCGATCACTATCTCACGATCAAGCGCGCAGAAGTACGACGTTACGAAGCCGCCGTTACCGACTGGGAGATGAAGGAGTATTTCGATCTGTTCTGACGGCTGTTGCCTAGTTCTTTAGTCTGGCGTGCTCTCTCCTGGCTTGTGCTAATAGGTAATCGTATCGCTGGATAATGCCGGCGTGTATTTCGGCAGCACCCGCGCCTTGGTGGCCTGCTCGAAGTCATAACCATACGCCAACAGCTTCGACTCGCTGTATGCCTGACCGAAGAACGAGATCGTCACGGGTAACCCTTCCTTGGTCATTCCTGCAGGGACGATGAGATCTGGAAAGCCAGTCATGTTGGCAATGCTGGTAGCGGAACCGCCCGCGGCGGAACCACCGGCAGGGGTGGTTTCGCTGATCAGCGTGGCGGGTCTGGGACTGGTTGGATAAACGATCGCATCCAGTTGGTACTTGGCGAATAGAGCTTCGATCGTCGACCTGATCAACGGCAAGCCTTGATTCTTTGCCGACAGATAGACCGGATCGGTGAGCGCCAAAGCGGTCTCCGCCTGGTACTTGAAGCCGACAATCTTCCCCGGGCTGCGGTAGCCGAACTTGGGATCGCTCGACAGCTTCACCAAGTCGTCGAATGACTTCGGATACTGGGGCTTGGTGGTCTTGAGGTAGTCGGTAATCTGCGCCTTGAATTCAGCGGGCGAGATGATGCCCGACAGCGGCTGACGCACGTCCAACAGGTATTGCGGATATTGCAGTGGATCGACGATGACCGCGCCCTGTGTTTTGAGCATGGCGATGGCGCTTTCCATCACCGTATCCGTGCCGGCATCCTTGCCCATGAAATCACGCGCGACACCGATGCGTGCACCTTTGAGCGCTCCCACTTTGAGAAACTTGGTGTAGTCGGTGTCGAACTTGCCGGCGCTGCCCTTGGTCACGGGGTCGGCGGCATCGACACCCGTCATGACGCCTAGCGTTGCGGCGATGTCATAGACATTGCGCGCCATCGGGCCCCCGGTGTCGAACGACAGCGCGAGTGGAACGATGCCGTCGCGGCTCAATAGACCCAACGTGGGTTTCAAGCCGGTGATGCCATTCGCGGATGACGGACCGCGAATCGAACCGCCGGTATCCGAGCCCATGCCGAATTGCGCGAACGCCGCTGCGATGCCGGCGCCGGTGCCACCACTCGAGCCTGCAGGGCCACGCTTGAGATCGTGGGGGTTGAGCGTCTGTCCGCCTTCGGAACTGTAGCCGTTCGGCACTGCGCCTTTTTTGCGCAGCTCGGGATCCGCCAAGGCGCCAACCGAACCACCGCCTGCCGCCCATTCGCTCAAGTTGACTTTCGCCAGGACGATCGCACCGGCATCACGCAATTTCTTGACGACGAAGGCATCGTCAGGAGGGATCGATCCATGCAACATCTGCGAACCGGCTGTCGTCGGCAGATCGAAGGTATCGTAGTTGTCCTTGAGCACGACCGGAATGCCATGCAACGGTCCGCGCACCTTGCCGGCTTTGCGCTCTGCGTCCAGCGCCTTGGCTAGTTCCAGCGCCTTGGGATTCAAGGTGATGACGGTGTTGATGGACGGGCCTTTCTTGTCGTAGGCCTCAATCCGCTTCAAGTAAGCAGCTACCAGCTTCTCGGACGTCAGGCCGGCCGCAAATGCCTTGTTCACATCGGCGATGCTGGCGGTTTCGATGTTGAGCGTCGCTGCCTGCGCGGCAACCACCGATCCCAGTGCCAGGGCAATCGACATGGCGAGCACATTGACGATGCGCCTCGCATTTCGGTGAGGGAGGGCCATTTGCGTTTTCCGTACAGCGCCCAGCGAGGGCAGATGGCGGAGAAGACGCAGTGCATGCCGGTCCCCCTATCCCCCGGATCGATATCGCCCAGAATCGACCTGATCAATTGCATTTCAAGGTGGGAGTCCCAATCGCCTGGCGTCTGGTCCCATGAAGCGGCGCGATACGCTGCGCATGGCCATGGTGAAAGTGCTGCAACAGAACAAGATCGATGTGTTCGTCAATCCCGTCGATCTGACCTTGCAGGGCAAGATCGGCGGCGCCGCCATTCAAGGTGGCGGCGGCGGTGGCTTTGGTTATGGCGCCATGCTCGGTATTCCCGAGACGTTCGTGCCGGGTTTCGCCGAGAGTATCGTCAAGTTCGCGCTGCATAAGGATGCAACCAAGTACGAGGGTGCCGAAGGCACTGAGCCGACCAAGCTGGGCGGCATCGGCCTGCCGTTCAACATTGCCTTCTGGGCCGAGCCCGGCCAGGAATCCACCTTGTTGAAAGTGGCCTCCGCCTATGCAGCCGCGACGCATCACCGCAAAGCTCCACCTGCGTTCGGGCCCGTGAAAGGGGAGATGTAAAAGCGAACGTATATGTGGCAACGAGTCGCTTGATGACATGATCGAGTATCAGCTGCGCACTGGCGTGTCACGGCGCCGGTTTGGTTGCGCTCACGCTTGGTGTCCGGCCACGTCCTGTCACCTATGTGATTCTGGCGATCGCATTGGCTACTCGTGCCGCAGCACCACCGCGGGCGGCAGGTGCGCCGCGCCCCACGCCTTGCGGAATACGGCAACCCAAGCAACGGCCAGTCCGAATACGAGGCTTCCGACATACGGCATGATCGTGAGCGGCGGCTCGGTGACGTAAAACGACTTGAACAGTGCCGCAAACCCGAACGCGAGCGGCCACGCGATCAAATTGCCGATCAGGATCGGTTTCGAAAAGTCCTTCAACAGCATGCGCACGATCTGACCGACGGTCGCCCCAACTGCCTTGCGAACACCGATTTCGTGAGTGCGCTGCGTGACTGAATGCGTTGCAATGCCGATCAGCCCCAGCGCCGCGATGATCAGCGAGAAAATGGAGAGATAGCCGCTGACGTCCGACATCGCGTTCATCTGTCGATAACTCTGCTCGAATTGCGCATCTATGAATTGGCGCTTCAAAGCCACACGTGGGGCAAACTCGATCCAGGTCTCATCGATCGACCGCAAGCCTGTGGCTACGTCGTTCTTGGTAATGCGCACGAGCAGCGCCTTCACGCGTGTCGGATCGAGCGAATACAAGGTTGCCGCGGACCCGAGCTTGGCGGGGTAGAGCGGCTGATTGTCGACGACGCCGACAATGGTTCGAGGCCGGCTGATAGCGTCCTTCGCGCCGGAGATCGGAATGAAGATCTGCTTGCCCACCGCTTCTTGCGGCTGCCAGCCGCGCTCCTCCACGAACTGTCGGTCTACGATCGCGTTGCCAAGGCGATCTGGAGTCGTCACGTCGGTGGCAATGCCACGATCGAAGTCGCGACCGGCAAGCAGTGCAATGTCGAGCGCGTTGAAAAATCCGTAGTCGATCGTCGGCGTGACCAGCATCTTGCGTGTTGCGCCGGCCTCTGCGTTGGCTGCGACGACGGAGCTGGGACCGAACAAGCGACCGGGCGCGACGTCGATCGCGCTTACGCTTTGAACGCCCGGCTTCGATGCCAACGCGTTCTGCAAGAGTCGGCGATCCAGTCCGATCTCTTGCGTGTCATTGCCGATGACGACGATCGGGTCCTCGTCCGGCGACGCCCCGGCCGCCACCAGTTGATCGTTGTAGGAATCGAGCACCCGAGAGGCGACGAACAGGAAGCTCGCGAGCACGAACTGACAGATGACCAACAACCGTAACGCGCGCATCTTGAAGACCGGCGTTCTTCCGCTGTGTAACGACTGGGCCGGCCGGACGCGAGCGGCGACGAGGGCAGGGTACGCGCTCGACATGATAGCGACAAAGACAAGCGTGCCCAGCATCGTGAGCCAGAAATCCCGCGACGTCAGCAGTAGCACGTCGATGTCCGTGCCCATGCGCGTGTTGAGGACTGCTGACATCGCTGGGATCAACGCCACCGCGAGCAGCGCTGCCACGCAGACGAGCGCGCCCGCTTCGAGAAATGCCTGCAAGGCGATCTCGCGGAATCGGGCTCCCACGACCCGACGCATTGCAATTTCCTTCATCCGAGTGGTCGCCAGTGCCGCTGCCAGGTTTGCATAGTTGAGGCACGCGACGAGCAGCACGAGCGCACCCATCGCGAACGTGATGGCGGTCAAGCTGATCCCAGTCTGTTCGCGCCGTGTGGCGAAGTCGGACGCGACCGTCGCGACCTCATGACTGTGGCGCAAGTCGAACGTGATATCCCCGGCCTCTGTGGGAATACGCCGCTTCGCGAATGCGCCGAGATTCCGACGAACGTTGTCGACGGTTGCGGCGACAGGATCAGGTGCGACGACGAAGGTAAACGAGTCACCGGCGAAAGTGCGGCGAATCCCGGCGGCGTTGCCGTCGGCGAGCCGCTCCAGCGGCGATGCATCCGCCGACACGAGCAGTTGGAACTCCTGCAGCGAGACGGAACCGACGCGCGCAGACATGTGCGAGGGCTGGCGCGGTGCTTTCATGACGCCTGTGATCTGCACGGTCTCTTGGTTGTTGAGGAGCAGCGGTTTGCCGACGACGTCCGTCGTCCCGAACAACTGCAACGCCAGGCCGTCGTAAATGACCGCGCTATGTGGAGACCGCAGCGCACGGCGCGAATCGCCGACCACGAAGTCGAAGTCGAACACGTCCAGGTAGTCGGGGTCGGCATAACTCGTCATCGCGAAGCCCTTGACGTCTCCGCTGGATACTGCGACCTCGATCCCGCGACTTGCGCGCACGACATGCGTCAACGACGGGAAATCCGTTTTGATCAATGGCGCCAAGGCCCACGCCGATGTCGGCATGTTGAGCGAGACGCCATCCGCCAACTCGCGACGCTGCGTCAAAAGGAAGGTGCGCGAGGATTTCTCATGGTAAAGATCGGACTTCGACATCAGATCGACGGCGGCATGCTGCACGAAGAAACAGGCGAAGCCGAACGTCAGGCACAGCACGTTGATCGCCGTGATGGCCTTGTGCTTCGCGAAGTGCCGCAGTGCCGAGCGCAGGTAATGTATGAGCATGGCGTGACTCCAGTGCGATGGCCGGGCGCGTGACTAATCGAGCGTTGCCTGTGCCCGCACGATCCTTCCGTCGAGCATGTGCACGATGCGGTGAGCGCGCTGCGCGTGTGTGAGCGAGTGCGTCACCATCATGATCGTCGCGCCCTGTTCGTTCAGCGTCGTCAGCATGTCCATGACGTCCTCGCCGTTTTTCGTGTCGAGATTACCCGTCGGTTCGTCGGCAACGATCAGCTTTGGATCGCCGACGAGCGCTCTTGCGACCGCGACGCGCTGCTGCTGACCGCCGGAGAGTTGCGACGGCTTGTGTTTGGCACGCGGCAGCAGATCGACGAGCTCTAGTACTTCGCGTACGCGCGTTTGCCGGCGTTTACGTGAGGCGCCCTGGTAGAGCAGCGGCAGCTCGACGTTCTCGTAGACGCTCAGATCGTCGATCAGATTGAAGCTCTGGAAAATGAAACCGATGTTGT
>Ga0157380_10001213_pt1 | contig 16694 bp, 18 predicted proteins | sample S35metaG_FD_119757 | JGI IMG/M metagenome (GOLD analysis project Ga0157380, IMG submission 119757) | Switchgrass rhizosphere microbial communities from Kellogg Biological Station, Michigan, USA - S3-5 metaG | ecosystem: Host-associated > Plants > Roots > Rhizosphere > Soil | place: USA... | reverse complement strand
CTGGTGCTGCAGACTCCGCTGTTACTCTCCGCCGCCTGCGCTGGCGTTGTCGTCGTGGCATGCGCGAACTCGACGTAGTGCTGCAACAGTACCTGGAAGCACGGTACTCTCTCGCCCCTGCCGCAGAGCAGGCGGCTTTCGAAGCCCTGCTGGAATTGCAGGATCCCCAATTGTTTGCCTACCTGATGGGTCGGGAAAGACCGTCCGATCCGGAGCTGGTTCATGTCATCGCCAGGCTCACCGACGCTCGAACTTGATGTGCGCTTCCGCCGCACAGAGCGCCTCATTGCCTGCGTCGCCATCGCAGCGGCAATGACCAGCCCGTGGCTGATCCAAGCGTTGGAGCCGCTGCACCTTGCATTGCTATCGATAGGAGCAGCGTCGCTGCTAGCGGTGGGCTTCTGGCGGCTGGGTTGGATAGGCCAGCGCCACCGGCTCGGTCGCATCGCCTGGCTCGCGGATGGCCGCTGGTTGCTGAATACCGGCAGTGGCGAGCGCGTTGAAGCGGAACTGAGTCACACAACCCGGCGCGGCAGGACTTTTGCGTGGCTGCGCTGGCAGGCTCCGCATCGCTATTCGATGCTGCTGGTCCGGGGCGACCTGGCCGGCTCCGAACTGCGGCGGCTGCTGGTCCGGCTCGGGATCGATCGCTTGTCGCATCCCTCGCCAGGCCCTGTGTCGAGCCCGCCAGCGGTCACGGCGGCCCTGAAGCTGTGGACCGGCTATCAGGGGTCGCTCCCTCGGCCACCCCTCCCTGTTGCGCGTACGCGTCGACGATGAACCGCAACGATGATGCAATTCTCGCTTGGGATAATAAGTGCCAGGACGAGTGTGAGATTGTTGCGAACTTTATCAATGCTCACCAGTCTATCGGTGCAACGCCGAGGCTGCGGTCGGGCGTGGACGGGAATGCCGGTCCATGACTCCCGATGATTCCGACCAGCAACTCGTGCAGCGCGTGCAGAAAGGCGACAAGAGCGCCTTCAATCTGCTGGTGCAGAAGTATCAGCACCGGGTGTTGAAGCTTGTGAGCCGGTTCGTGAACGACCGGGCGGAAGCGGAGGATGTGGCCCAGGACGCCTTCCTCAAGGCTTATCGCGCCCTACCGACGTTCCGGGGTGACAGTGCTTTCTATACCTGGCTGTATCGGATCGCGATCAACACCGCGAAGAACACGCTGGTGTCGAATCGCAGGCGGCCCGTGGATTTCGATCTCGACCTGCAGGATCCGGAACAGTTCGAGCGCCATGCGCGGCTGAAAGAGGGCGATACACCGGAAGGAGTATTGCTGACGGAGGAGATCCGCGCCGTGGTGGAGGAAGCCATGAGCGATCTCCCCGAAGACCTGCGGACGGCGATTGTCCTCAGGGAGCTGGAAGGATTGTCTTACGAGGAGATTGCGGAAGCGATGGATTGCCCGGTAGGGACCGTGCGTTCGCGAATTTTCCGGGCGCGGGAAGCTATCGACAAGCGGCTCAAGCCGCTGCTGGATTGACGGCTTGCCATCGAGCCGTCGAGCGAGTTGCTTCGAGTCAGTCAATGACGGCAGTACCGATGCCATGAGCGAGAAAGCATGAGCGATACAGTGAACGAACAGTTGTCCGCCTGCCTCGACGGGGAGCTGCCCGAAGCGGAACTGGATCTGCTGCTGAAGCGCGTAGCCAGGGACGAGGAGTTGGGCCGCACTCTGGGACGCTTTGCGCTGACGGGAGAGGCGCTGCGAGGTGCCGGAGCGGTGCGGGCTTCTACAAGTTTTGCCGACCGCGTGTCCGCCGCCATCGCCGCTGAAGAATCCGTTGCCCCGCGGCGAGTGCCTAGGATCAGCCCATCGGTCATGCGCTGGCTGCGGCCGGCAGCAGGTTTCGCGGTTGCTGCGGGTGTTGCAACCGTTGCGGTGTTGTCCGTGCAGACAACGCCTGTACCTGAGCCTGCGTTGGTTGCGCAAACTCCTGCGTCGGTGAGTTCGCCTATTGCCGCCAACGACAGCTATATCGTGCCGGCCAATACCATCAGCAATTTCGTTCCGGCGACGCGCCTGACCAATTACGTCGTCGCCCACAGTGAATACTCGTCGCCTCTGGGCATGCGCACCGTGTTGAGCGGCGTTCTGTCGGAAGAAGATGAAGCCGCCGAGGCCGCGGCAAGCGGCGATCCGGCCGACGCTTCCAGCAGTTCCACCAACACTTCCGCGACGGAGGCCCCGCGGCCGTGATGCTGAGCCGGGCGAAGAATTGGCTGTTCCTGTGCTGCCTGTTGACGGGCTCCGCCTACGCCGCGGAGCCGGATGCGAAACAGTGGCTCGAACGGATGACGCGCGCCCTGGCTGAGCAGAATTACGAAGGATTCTTTTTTCACGTGCGAGATGAGCGCTCCGAGCGGATGCGCATCATCCATCGTGTCGACAAGGGCAACGTCAGCGAGCGCCTGGTATCGCTCGATGGCAGCGGCCGCGAAATCATTCGTAACGCTTCCGAAGTGATCTGCTATCTGCCTGATCGCCGCACGGTGCTGGTCGAGAAGCGCAGCGAACGCAGCGATGCGACGTCGTTGCTGGGCGGACTGCCCGCCTATAGCCAGTCGCTGGAAAAGCTGTACGAGATCGAGAAAGTCGGCGGCGTGGTGAAGACCCTCGGCCGCAAGACCCAGATTCTTTCCGTGCAGCCGCGCGACCAGTATCGCTACGGCTATCGTCTCTGGCTCGACCAGGAGACGGCGCTGCCGCTGAAGTCGCAGCTGTGCGATCGGCAGGGCAGGGTGATCGAACAGATCCTGTTTTCCGAGGTGAATCTGCGCGACCGGATTGGCGCCGACGACCTCAAGCCTGCAGTCAACGCCGATGGTTTCACCTGGTTGCGGCAGACGACCCAGCCGGTGGTCGTGGCCAGCATGACAGTGGGCTGGACCGTGATTCGCCTTCCGGCTGGCTTCAAACTCACCGAGCGACGCGTACAGGCGATTGCCGGATCCGACGCGCCGGTGCGGCACCTGGTGTTTTCCGATGGCCTCGCGACCGTGTCCGTGTTCATCGAACCGCGCGATACGCAGGCCCAGCCGATGCGAGGCCTGACACGAGTCGGTGCTGCTTTCGCCTATTCCCGTGACCTCGAAGGCCACCAGATCACGGCGGTGGGCGAGGTTCCCGCTGCGACCGTCGAGGCGATCGCAGCCGGCGTGATGCGTGATGGGGCAAGCGATGATGCTGCAGCGTCCAAACCGGATCAGGCGGCTTCCGCCTCCGCGCCGCCTCCGTAATCCGGCCCCGGCTTCTACACACCAATGACGAAGGGACGATGACCAGCTGGCTGGTCTACACCCGCCAGGAATGCAGCCTGTGCGAAACCTTGCTCGCAGAGCTGGCTACCGCACTTGGTCCCGCCGCGGCGGATGTCCAGGTCGTCGATATCACGGACGATCCCGAACTGGAGCGGCGCTATGGCCGCCGCTTGCCGGTACTGCTGGCGGACGGTGAGTTCCTGTGTGAGTACCGGCTCGATCACGCACGCCTGACGCCCTATCTGTAGCGACTCCCAAAGCGGCGCCCCGAATAGCACCATTGGGGCCGCCCTGACCTGATCCGACCTGCGCCGGACGTGCCCCGCCGAAAATTGCGGGAGCGGACCGGCGACGTTCCCGGTTTTCGGGGGGTGCGCCATGCTTTCCGCTATAATCCGCCGCCGCTCGCCAGTCCCGCCGCTTGGTTCTCGATCCACACGATGAAGCTGATCCGTAATTTTTCCATCATTGCGCACGTCGACCACGGCAAGTCCACACTGGCAGACCGCTTCATCCAGCTTTGCGGCGGCCTGGAAGCTCGCGAGATGGAGAACCAGGTGCTCGACTCCATGGACCTCGAGCGCGAGCGCGGCATCACCATCAAGGCGCAGAGCGTGTCATTGCGCTACCGGGCCAAGGATGGGGAAACCTATCAGCTCAACATGATCGACACTCCCGGCCACGTCGACTTCTCGTACGAAGTGTCGCGATCGCTGGCTGCCTGCGATGGAGCGCTGCTGGTGGTCGATGCTGCGCAAGGCGTGGAAGCGCAGAGCGTCGCCAACTGCTACACCGCACTCGAGATGGGTCTCGAAGTGCTTCCCGTGATCAACAAGATCGACCTGCCGTCCGCCGATCCGGACAAGGTGATCAAGGAGATCGAAGAGATCATCGGCATCGAAGCGCAGGATGCATTGCGTGTGAGCGCCAAGACCGGCCTCGGCGTCGAAGACTTGCTGGAAGAACTGGTGCGCCGGATTCCGGCGCCCAAAGGCGATCCGGACGCGCCGCTGCAGGCGCTGATCATCGACTCGTGGTTCGACAACTACGTAGGCGTCGTGTCGCTCGTCCGCGTAATGAACGGCTCGCTGCGCGTTGGCAGCAAGATGCGCGTCTGGTCGACCGGCCGGGCACACACCATCGACAAGCTGGGTCGGTTCACACCCAAGGCGCTTCCGGGCGAGACGCTGCTGACCGGTGAAGTAGGTTTCGTCATTGCCGGTATCAAGGAGATCAACGGCGCTCCGGTCGGCGATACCATCACGATGGACTCTCGTCCCTGCGCCGCGCCGCTGGAAGGATTCAAGCAGGTTCAGCCGCGCGTGTTCGCGGGTTTGTTTCCCGTGCAGTCGGACGACTACGAGTCGTTTCGCGACGCGCTGGCCAAACTCAAGCTCAACGATTCGGCGCTGCATTACGAGCCTGAAGTATCCACGGCGCTGGGTTTCGGTTTTCGCTGCGGATTTCTCGGCCTGCTCCACATGGACATCGTCCAGGAACGGCTGGAACGTGAGTACAATCTCGAGCTCATCACCAGCGCGCCGACGGTGGTCTACGAAATTCTCCGCACCGACGGCGATCTGATCTACGTGGACAATCCGTCCAAGCTGCCGCCCAGCAACGAGATCGAAGAACTGCGTGAACCCATCATCACCGCGAACATCCTGCTGCCGCCGGAACACGTGGGCTCGGTCATCAAGTTGTGTACCGATAAGCGCGGCCGCCAGACCAAGCTGCAGTACTTGGGCAACCAGGTGTCCATGCAGTATGAAATGCCGCTGGCCGAAGTGGTGCTGGATTTCTTCGACCGGCTGAAGTCGGTGAGTCGCGGCTACGCCTCGTTCGATTACGAGTTCAACCGGTTCGAACTCGCACCGCTGGTGAAGCTCGACGTGCTGATCAACGGCGACCGGGTTGATGCGCTATCGATGATCGTGCATCGTGACAATGCCTACCAGCGCGGACGGGAACTGGTCGACAAGATGCAGGAACTGATTCCACGCCAGATGTTCGAGGTGGCAGTGCAGGCTGCGATCGGCAGCTCGATCGTTGCTCGCGCCAGCGTCAAGGCGCTGCGCAAGAACGTTACTGCGAAGTGCTACGGTGGCGATGCGTCCCGCAAGCGCAAGCTGCTCGAGAAACAGAAGGAAGGCAAGAAGCGCATGAAGCAGGTGGGAACGGTGGAAATTCCCCAGGAGGCGTTTCTCGCGGTGCTCCAGGTTGGCAAGGACAAATAAATCATCATGGGACAATCATGATCTTCGACTTCTCTTTCATCCTGGTCGTGGCGACGGCAGTCACCGGCGTGATCTGGGGACTGGACTCGTTGCTGTGGAAGCCGAAGCGCATGCAGGCTGCGACGGCATCGGGAACGGCGGTGGACAGCGTGCGCGAACCGGTCATCGTCGAGTACGCTCGCTCGTTCTTTCCGGTCATCCTGATCGTGCTGCTGATCCGCTCGTTCCTGTTCGAACCGTTCCGCATCCCGTCCGATTCCATGATGCCCACCCTCCTGGACGGGGACTTCATTTTTGTGAACAAATTCGCATATGGGCTGCGCCTGCCGGTTATCAATCGGAAGATCGTACCCATCGCCGAGCCGTCCCGGGGCGACGTGATCGTGTTCCGGCTGCCCAGCGACCCGTCCACCAACTACATCAAGCGGCTGGTGGGCCTGCCCGGGGACCACATCTCGGTCCGCGCCCGGCAGGTATACATCAACGACAAGCCCATGGCGGTGGTCCTGGACGGCCGCTACCAGGGACCGCGAAATACCGGTCCACAAGCGGACGCACAGCACGGTGAGGAGGACCTGGATGGGGTAAAACACCAGGTGCTATATATTCCGGAGCGGTATTCGCGCGACTATGACGAAGTGGTGCCGGCGGAGCATTATTTCTTCATGGGCGATAACCGTGACAACAGTCGCGACAGCCGCTTCCCTGAAGTGGGCTTCGTGCCTGAGCGCAACCTGGTCGGCAAGGCAGTCCGCATCTGGCTCAACTGGGACTTGCCCGATGCACCGCTCTGGAACCGTATAGGCAGTGCGATCAAATAACACTTAGAGTGGGATTCTCGGGAGCACCTATATGTTCGGGCGACAACGTGGGGCGACGTTTCTCGGTGTGCTGATCATCGGTTCGATCGTGGCGCTGGCTGTATATGCAGGCATCCGGTTGTGGCCGCTGTACTTTGAATACATGGAAGTGGTGAGAGCGCTGGACCAGACGGCGAAGGAACACTCCGGCGAGGCAACCAGCCCGGCGGAATTACGCGGCTCGCTCGACCGGCGCTGGACCGTCGAGGACATCAAGACCATCAGCCCCAAAGACATCGAAATCAAGCGCGCGGGCAGCGGCTTCACTATGCGTGCTTACTATCAGGCCGAAGCGCCCTTCATCGCCAACGTGTCGTTGCTGGCGACGTTCGACAAAACCGTCGATGTCCACTGACCATGTTCAGTGAACCGGCGGCGCGGTTCCGGCGTTGAGAACCGCGGCGCAATGGCTGCATGACGCGCTCGGTTACGAGTGCCACGATGCTGCCCTGCTCGAAGCGGCGCTCACGCATCGCAGCGCCGGCGGGCCGCACAACGAGCGCCTGGAATTCCTGGGCGATGCGGTACTCAATTGCGTCGCAGCGGTGCTCGTGTTCCGAGAATTCGCGACTGCCGACGAGGGAGAACTCTCGCGTTTCCGCGCCAGCCTGGTCAGTGGCGAGACGCTGGCGGCGATCGCTGCGGACATCGGTCTCGGCAGCCAGGTCCGACTGGGATCGGGTGAGTTGAAATCCGGCGGCTTTCGCCGCAAATCCATTCTCGCGGATGCGCTGGAAGCCTTGTTCGGCGCGATTTACCTGGACGGCGGCTATGCAGCGGCGACCACAGTCGTCGAACGCCTGCTCGCGGCCCGCCTCGACAAATTGCCCAGCGCCGCCGAATTGAAAGATCCCAAGACCCGTTTGCAGGAGACGCTGCAGGCGCGGGGATTACCCCTGCCGGTCTACGCAGTTGAATCCATCAGCGGAGAGGCGCATAACCAGCTTTTCAATGTGTACTGCGTCGTCGAAGCGCTGGGCCTCAAGACGCTCGGTTCAGGCGCCAGCCGGCGCCGTGCCGAGCAAGCTGCAGCACAGTTGCTGCTCGATGAGCTGGCGCGGCAGGCGGAGAGAGTGTGAGCGGGTCGGGAATCGCAGCGATGCCATTCCGCCATTTCATTCCCGCCATTTACCCTTCGTTCTCGGTCACTTCATCTGCCTTCATTTACCCCCATTCACTGCAGAGATCAGCTCACCAGCCTTCATGTCCGACTCCGACTCCCCATCCGAACTCGATCCCCCCGATCTCAATTACCGGTGCGGTTTCGCCGCCATCGTCGGCCGGCCCAACGTCGGGAAGTCGACGCTGCTCAATGCGCTGCTGGGCCAGAAAATCAGCATCGTCAGTCCGAAGCCGCAGACCACGCGCCATCGCATCCTGGGCATCCTGACCAACGAAGCCGCGCAGATCGTGTTCGTCGATACCCCCGGCCTGCACACCAGCGGCAAGCGGGCCATGAACCGGCACATGAATCGGGCGGCGCTGACGTCATTGAGCGATGCCGACGTGAACCTGTTCGTCATCGAGGCGCTGCGCTGGCTCGACGACGACCAGCGCGTGCTCGATGAGCTGACACAACGCGGCCTGCCTATTGTGCTGCTCGTGAACAAAGTGGACCAGGTGCACCCCAAGGAACGGCTGCTGCCGTTTCTCGAGGAGATCGGTAAGAAGGCGGCCTTCGCCGATGTCGGCCTGATCTCGGGATTGAAGCGCAAGCACATCGACGAACTGCCGGCGCTGATCGCCAAGTACCTGCCGCAGTCGCCGCCGCATTTTCCGGCCGACCAGGTCACCGATCGAAGCGAACAGTTCCAGGCGTCCGAAATCATTCGCGAGAAACTCACGTGGCGGCTGCGGCAGGAGCTGCCCTACGGCGTCACCGTGGGCATCGAGCGTTTCGTGGAGGACGACGGCCGGCTGCTCATCAATGCCGTCATCTGGGTGGAGCGCAGCGGACAGAAAGCCATCGTCATCGGCAACGCCGGCGAGCAGCTCAAGGAAATCGGCCGCTCGGCCCGGCTGGAAATGAACGAGGCCTTCCGCCGGCCGGTGCACCTGGAACTGTGGGTGAAGGTCAAGGAGAACTGGTCCGACAACGATCTCGCCTTGAAGCAGCTGGGGTATGAGTGAGGGGCGACGCATCGACTTGCAGCCGTCCTTCGTGCTGCACCACCGACCGTATCGCGATACGAGCCGCATTCTCGAATTGTTCACGCGCGATCATGGCAGGGTCTCGGTATTTGCCCGTGGCGCGCGTAGCGGACGAAACAAAGCAGCGTCGCTGCTCCCGGTACTGCAGCCGTTCAACCGGTTGCTGGTTTCGTGGAGTGGCCGCGGTGAAGCCGGCCAACTGACGGCGGCCGAGTTCGATGGCGCATTCTCCGTGCTGGCGCCGAACCGGCTCGTCAACGGCTATTACCTCAACGAACTGATATTGAAGTTGTTCGCACGCCATGACAGCCAGCCTGACGTGTTCGATCTGTATGCCGGCACCATCGAACTATTGAAGCATTCCGATCCGGTCCGCCCGCTGCGGATTTTCGAGAAGCGCCTGCTCGATGCCCTGGGCTATGGACTGGCACTGGAAACCACGGCGGATGGCGAGCCTATCGAGCCGAGCGCCATCTATCACTATCGTATGGAACATGGCGCCGTGCGAGTGGAGGGCGCGCAGGGTAGCAAGACTGGCGGGCTGATCTTCACTGGAGCTTCCTTGCTCGCCCTGGCCCGGGAGGAACTCGACGATCCAGTGAACGGCGTCGATGCCCGCCGCCTGTTGCGGGCTGCAATGGATCGCTGCCTCGACGGCCGGGAACTGAAGACCCGCGAAGTCATGCTCGCACTGCGCAGGACTTAGGATGGGGACACTCGTCGCGGCAGCGACGTGTGTCCCCAATCTTCATCCTTCAGCCACCGGCGTTTCCCGGATGAAGAATGGGGACACATGTCGCTGCCGCGAGCAGTGTCCCCGGACCCTCCGACACGTTAACCTTGCGTCCATGAACTCCATCGATCTCGGCGTCAATGTCGATCACGTCGCCACGCTCCGGCAGGCGCGTGGCACCCTGTATCCCGATCCGTTGCTGGCAGCGTTGCTGGCCGAACAGTCGGGTGCGGACAGCATTACCATTCACCTGCGCGAAGATCGCCGACACATCCAGGACCGCGACGTACGCATGTGCCGCGACGCATTGCAGACCCGGTTGAACCTGGAAATGGGAGCGACCGAGGAAATGCTGCGGATTGCGGGTGAGATCCGGCCTCCCGATTGCTGCCTGGTGCCGGAGCGGCGCGCCGAAGTCACGACCGAAGGCGGACTGGACGTCATCGGCAGGGCGGATGAATTGCGTTCCGCTTGCCAGCGGCTCGCACAGCATGGCACTCGCGTGTCGCTCTTCATCGATCCCGATCGTGCCCAACTGGATGCAGCCGCACGTGCTGGAGCGCCCGTGGTCGAACTGCATACCGGCGCCTATGCCGACGCCATCGGCGAGGCTCGCGCGAAGGAGTTGCAACGCATCGTCGACGCGGCGCGTTACGCAGAGAGTATCGGTCTGCGGGTCCATGCGGGACACGGCTTGAACTATCACAATGTGCAGCCCATCGCCGCCATTCCCGACATCGTCGAACTCAACATCGGCCACGCCATCGTGGCGCAGGCCGTGTTCGATGGCATCAAAACGGCGGTGGCCGAGATGAAGCGTCTGATGCTCGAGGCTCGCGCACGATGATGCCTGTCTTCGCTTTCGATATCGAAACCATCCCCGACGTGGAGCTGGGACGAAAGATCTTCGACCTGGGCGACCTGGGCGACAAGCAGGTCGGCTATGTCATGCAGGCGAAGCGGCGCGAAGCATCGGGAAACGAGTTCCTGTCGCTCGAACAGCAGCGGATCGTCGCGATCTCGGTCGCATTGCGTACTCGCGATGGTTTCAAGGTGTGGTCGCTGGGCGAGCCCGATGCACCCGAAGCGGAACTGATCCAACGTTTCTACGATGGCATCGACAAGTACACGCCTGACCTGGTTTCGTGGAACGGCGGCGGTTTCGACCTGCCGGTACTGCATTACCGGGCGCTGCGTCACGGCATCCAGGCGCCGCGCTACTGGGAAGCCGGCGAAGAGGACCAGGCCTTCCGTTACAACAACTATCTCAATCGCTATCACAGCCGGCACCTGGATCTCATGGACGTGCTGTCCAGCTTCCAGGCTCGTGCCCGCATCAGCCTGCAGGCTGCCGCCATGCTGCTGGGATTGCCCGGCAAGCTGGGCATGAGCGGCGACAAGGTGTGGGATACCTGGCTGGCCGGCGGCATCGATCACATCCGTAACTATTGCGAGACCGATGTGCTGAATACGTTCCTGGTCTACCTGCGGTTCGAACTCATGCGCGGCCGGTTGTCGCGAGAGGAGTTCGCCAGCGAAGAGGCAGGCATTCGCGAGTACCTGCAGTCGCAGGCGCAGTTGCCTGCGAAGCCGCACTTCGGCGAGTTCCTCGCGGCGTGGGGCCAATCCCAGTTGAGTTCGGCGCAGTTGGGAGCCTCGAAGTGTTGAGTCCTTCCGCTCGCAAAGATCGAATGCCGGTGCTCGCGGAATCGATTGTCGAAGACCTGTCTCACGAGGCTCGCGGCGTCGCGCATCACGAAGGCAAGGCCGTCTTCATCGAAGATGCGCTTCCGGGCGAACGCGTCGAATGGTCGCGTCGCAAGCGTGGCAAGACGTTCGATGAAGGCAAGCTCGAACGCGTGCTCGAAGCATCTCCCGATCGCGTTACGCCTCGTTGCGCTCATCATGGCGTGTGCGGCGGCTGCGCCTTGCAGCATCTTGCACCCGTCAAACAGATCGAATTCAAACAGCGTCAATTGATCGAGGCGCTCACTCGCATCGGCCATGTCACGCCAGGGGAGTTGCTGCCTCCATTGCAGGCGAATGTCTGGAATTATCGGCGGCGCGCGCGCCTGGCTGCAAAGTGGGTGGCGAAGAAGCAGCGCGTCGTGGTGGGCTTCCGCGAACGTGCAACGCCCTATATCGCAGACATCCAGCGCTGCGAAGTGTTGAGCGAGCCGGTCGACGGGCTGGTACTGCCGCTGTCCGAGCTGTTGACCGGTCTATCGATCCGGGATCGCGTACCGCAGGTCGAAGTCGCGGTGGCGGAGAATGCTCTCGCCCTCGTGATCCGTGTGCTGCTGCCGCTGACCGATGCGGATATGGCGCATATCCGTGAGTTCGGAATCAAATACCGGGCGCAGATGTACCTGCAGCCAGGGGGCTACGACACCATCGCGCCCATCGACGGGCCTGCGGTGGAGCTGACGTATTCGCTGCCCGAGTTCGACGTGCAGCTGGCGTTTCAGCCCAACGATTTCGTCCAGATCAACGACGAGCTCAATCGGCGCATGGTGAGCCGGGCCCTGGAATTGCTGGCCCCCACGAGTGACGACGAGGTACTCGACCTGTTCTGCGGTCTCGGGAATTTCTCGTTGCCGTTGGCCCGTTGTGCTCGTCGCGTAACGGGCGTCGAGGGCGAGGCAAGCCTGGTAGCCCGTGCCCGGGCCAACGCTGTACGCAACGGCCTCTCGAATGCCGAGTTCTTCACCACCAATCTCATGGATGACAAGCCGCTGCGCGATGCCTGGACTACGCGCCGCTACGACAAAGTGCTGATCGATCCGCCACGGGCCGGTGCGAAAGAAGTGCTACCGGTGATCGCCGCCAGCGGCGCCCGACGGCTCGTCTATATCTCCTGTCACACGGGCAGCCTGGCGCGGGACGCCGGCATTCTCGTGAACGACTATGGATTCGAACTGCGTGCCGCCGGCGTGATGGACATGTTCCCGCACACCACGCACGTCGAGTCCATGGCCGTCTTCGAGCGCGCCAAGTAGGATTGGCGCATGGCGCTCGAGATCGAACGTAAGTTCCTGCTGCATTCCGATGACTGGCGCGCGGCCACCAACTCCCGCGTGCTGATGCGGCAGGGCTATCTCAGCAGCGGTAGTCAAAGCTCGGTGCGAGTCAGGATGACCGACGACCAGGCGTGGCTGAACCTGAAGGCCAGGCGTTCCGGGCGCACGCGGCTGGAATACGAATATCCCATTCCGCACGCCGACGCCGACGAAATCCTGCGCTACCTGTGCAGCGGTCCGCTGGTGGAAAAGTATCGTCATGAGATCATCGCGGGGCCGCACCTGTGGGAGATCGACGAATTTATCGGCGCCAACGCCGGACTGGTCGTCGCCGAGATCGAATTGAGCAGCGAAGAGGAATCGTTCGACCGGCCGGCCTGGCTGGGCCGGGAAGTGACCGAGGACGAGCGGTACTACAATTTCAACCTGGCGCAACGGCCTTATCGCGAGTGGAAATGACATGACCCTCGGCCCCCTGATGATCGACGTGCAGGGCAAGAGCCTCACGGCGGAAGATCGCGAGTTGCTCGCCCATCCGCTGGTGGGGGGATTGATCCTGTTCACCCGCAATTTCGACAGCATCGAACAGCTCGAACGGCTGATCGCCGAGATTCGCGCCGTGCGCACGCCGTCGCTGCTAGTAGCGGTCGACCATGAAGGCGGGCGCGTCCAACGGTTTCGTAAGGACTTTACCGTCCTGCCGCCGATGCGGACCCTGGGTCGAGAATACGACCTGGATCCGGCGGCCGGTCGCTCGCTCGCTCGCCAGGCAGGCTGGCTGCTGGCCGCCGAGTTGAGGGCGGTGCATATCGATATCAGCTTCGCACCCGTGGTGGACCTGGACTATGGCGTGAGCGCGGCGATCGGCGATCGGGCATTCCATCGCGATCCGCAGGCGGTGGCCGAGCTGTCCATCGCGTTCGTCAACGGCATGCGCGATGCGGGCATGCTCGCGACGGCCAAGCATTTCCCCGGCCACGGTGGGGTAGCTCCGGACTCGCATGTCGCCATGCCGGTGGACCGTCGCTCGCTCGCCGACCTGGACCAGGATATCTATCCCTATCAGCGCCTGATCGACAACGGCCTGGCCTCGGTCATGGCGGCGCACGTGGTGTATTCCGAGGTCGATGCACTCCCAGCCGGCTTTTCGCGCCGCTGGTTGCAGGACGAATTGCGTCGCCGCATGGGATTCGGGGGCGCGATCTTCTCGGACGACCTGAACATGGCCGCTGCCGGCGTGGTCGGAGAGATGCCGGAGCGGGTCCGGGCGGCCTTGGGCGCAGGCTGCGACATGGTTCCGGTCTGCAACAATCGTCAAGGTGTGCTGCAAGTCATCGATTCCATGCAAGGAACGGGGGATCCTCTGAGCCAGATCCGGTTGGCCCGTCTGCATGGAGCGCCCGGCGCCCTGGACCGGCTGGCGCTGCGGACCACGGAGCAATGGCAGCTGAGCGAGAGATCCGTGAAAAGCAGTACGGATCGGCCAGACCTGACACTGCACGCCTGAGCTGGTGACCTGTCAACCGACGGAGTGCCCCTGGGTTGGAGCAGCACGGATCAAGTTCCCAGCCCATTGGCCGTCATAGGGGTCGTCACCCATAGGATTCGTCGCCGTAGCATCGCGCCAAAGCATGAGCAGTCAGGACCCGAAACTCTTCAGGACGTTGGTTGAAGCCGGCCCGGCAGGCGTCGTGATCTGCGAACCTCGCGACGGCGACTGGGTGGTTTCCTTCGTCAATCCCGCCATGCTCAAGCTGACCGGCTACGATGCCGGCTCGTTCATGGGACGCAACCTGAAATTCCTGCAGGGTGACGACCGCGACCAGGACGGCTTGGGCAAGGTACGCACGGCGCTGCGCGAGGGCTCCGCCTGCCAGACGATGCTGCGAAATTATCGCCGCGACGGCACGCTGTTCTGGAATGAAATCCAGCTGGTCCCCCTGCGTGGCGCGGATCGCCAGATCACGCACTTCGCCAGTTTCCATCGCGAGGGCGGCATTCCCCGCAGTTCGCCCGCGGAAGCGCGCGATCCGACGATGAGCACGCAGACCATGCTGGCTTATCTGCGCGATGACAAGCTGACCGGCCTGTTGCGCCGTCCTTACCTCGAAGAACTCATCAGGCGCGACTGGGCCCTGGCGCAACGCGAATCGCGTCGCGTCAGCCTGCTCGTGTTCGATCTCGATCATTTCTCGCTGTATCGCGAAGTGTTCGGCCGCCAGGGCGCCGATCAATCCTTCCGCCGCATTGCGCGGGTAGTCAGCGGCTGCTTCCGTCGGGCAAGCGATCTATGCGGTCGCTTCGATGAAGACCAGATCGCCGCGTTCACTGCAGGTATGGACCAGGCGCAGGTAGTGAAGCTCGCGGAATCGGTGCTCGCGCGGATTCGCGATCTCGCGATTCATCATCCGCGTTCCAATGTCTCGCGCTTCGTGACGGCGAGTGCCGGTGCGGTGTCGATCGTGCCGGCTCACGAAGTGACGCCGGAGAAAATGTACGAGCGGGCGCTGGGGGCGCTGCGCGACGCGAAGGACAGAGGACGGAACCAGGCGATCACGCAAGACGAGTGATCCTTGGCTTCGGCGAAGATATTCCTAGCCGGTAACGCCGTCGCTCGGCGTGATCAGTGCGATCACCCCGAACTTGGGATGATCGATGTAGTGCCGCTCGTTGCTACGCATGCGGCGAGTCTGTTGCAGCACATAGCGCTGGCCATCTTCTCCGGTCAGTACGAGGTCCAGCGTCAGATGTAGATAACGGCCACGCGCCAGCGCGATGCGTCCCGACAGGCCGCTATTGGTCGTGCCGATCAACGCGTCCAGGGGAATGAAGCGGGCGTCGTTGCGTGGATATCCCGGCTGGGTCCAGCCGAAATGCGCGAGCGGCTGGTAGCGCTTGCTACGACGCAGGGTGTCCTCGATGTTGTTGAGCTTCATCTTGGCCGGCGGCAAGGACGGGAACGTTGCCGTGGGCGCTGTCATCGGCGCAGCTTCGGCCTGTGCATCGCCCGTAGGATCCGCTGGCCCCGAACCCGCTGCTTCCGATGCCCATTCCTCGTTGGCGGCGCCCGAAGACAGCTGCCGGAATACGATCAGTTCGACGTCGTACGACGTCATGCCAGTGACGGACTGTTGCGCTACGACGTTATCCGCGAGCAGCAGCAGCGCTGGAGCACCTAGCAGGGCCAGCGCCTGGCGCCGGCTGACAGCCCGAGAAGCGAAGGTAAGTTTTGGCATGGTGTCCATTGTAGCAGTCGTGCTCGCGGCCGGTGGTCAGCGCTTGGCGCGCTGCGCCTGAGGCGCCACGGGCGCCGATTTCCTGCTCAACGCATCCACCAGCGCCTGCGCGAACTCGAAACGTTTCTCGTCCGCTTCGAGTTTCAGAGTGAAGCGCAGGCGCACGCCGCCTTCGAGCCGATGCGTCTTGGCATTCTGCTGGACATAGCGGATCAGCGTGGCCGGTTCGACCTGCGTATCGTTCTCGAACGTGACCGAGCCGCCGCCGGGACCGATATCGATCTTGCGAATCCCGAGCGTACGCGCCGCCTGTTTGAACTCGGCGATGCGGAACAGGTTCTTCGCGGCGGGCGGGAGCAATCCGAAGCGATCGATCATCTCGACCTGCAATTCGCGCAACTCTTCGGTATTCGCCGCCGCTGCCACGCGCTTGTAGAGCACCAGCCGCAGATGGACATCGGGCAGGTAGTCGTCGGGCAGCAGGGCAGGGACGTGCAGCTCCACTTCGGATCCCTGGTGCAACGGCTGGTCCAGGTCCGGTACCTTGCCGGATTTGAGCGCGTTCACCGCACGCTCCAGCATTTCCATGTACAGCGCGTAACCCACTTCCTGGATCTGGCCGCTCTGTCCTTCGCCCAGCAATTCGCCGGCGCCGCGAATCTCCAGGTCGTGCGTCGCCAGCGTGAAGCCCGCACCGAGGTCTTCCAGCGATTCGATGGCTTCGAGCCGCTTGACCGCGTCGGCAGTCATCGCATTGCGTGGCGGAGTCAAAAGGTAGGCATACGCCTGGTGATGCGAACGGCCTACGCGGCCACGCAACTGGTGCAGCTGCGCCAGGCCGAGCCGATCGGCACGATCGATGACGATGGTGTTGGCCGAAGGCACGTCGATACCGCTTTCCACGATGGTGGTACACACCAGCACGTTGCAGCGCTGGTGATAGAAATCGAGCATGATCTGTTCGAGTTCGCGCTCGCGCATCTGTCCATGGCCGACCGCGATGCGCGCTTCGGGGACGAGTTCGGAAAGTTCGCGCGCCGTCTTCTCGATGGATTCAACCGCGTTGTGCACGAAATAGATTTGGCCGCCGCGCCGGATTTCGCGCAGGCAGGCTTCGCGAACGGTTGCCGCGTCGTATTGCGAAACGAATGTCTTGATCGACAAGCGCGATGGCGGCGGCGTGG
>Ga0157380_10001212_pt1 | contig 16697 bp, 15 predicted proteins | sample S35metaG_FD_119757 | JGI IMG/M metagenome (GOLD analysis project Ga0157380, IMG submission 119757) | Switchgrass rhizosphere microbial communities from Kellogg Biological Station, Michigan, USA - S3-5 metaG | ecosystem: Host-associated > Plants > Roots > Rhizosphere > Soil | place: USA... | reverse complement strand
TCGGAGCCCTGCGTCTGGCGCGGATGCATCTGCGTCAGGAACACGGCGCTCGCGCGGAAGTGGTCGCCGCCGATCTCCGGCGCTTCGAACGCCTCGGCATTGCGCACGTCGGTGTTGCTGACGATGGTGATGTGATCGCGGAAGGGCTCGAGCGGGCTCAGGCTGCTCGGCGTGAGATCGAACGCACGCCCGACCTGCGCCGGCGACCACATGTTCTTCTCAGCCCCGAATTTGGTCGCGCCGGCCGAGCCGTGCACCATCTCGATGGCGGCGAAGCGCACCTTGGGCCGTGCCGCGCTCTGCGCGAACCCGCGCGCCGGCACCATCGCGTCGAGCAACGGCAACGCAATCGTGGCGCCGAGCCCCTTCAGGAGGGTGCGACGGTTGAGATGTTTCTGGGTCAGAAAGTTCATGGATGTCTACCGTTCTGCTGCCGTGCTCACGGCGGAAGCGACCCGCCCCATCGTGAACAGCGGGCTCGTCGCCACGCCGTGGACGAACGCCGAGATCTTCAGGTTCTTCTTTTCCGCGTCACGGATGACACGCCGAACCGCCCACATATCCGGCCCTTCGATGCGGCGGCCGAGCGCGTAGGTCATCAGGTTCTCGGTGAAGCTCAGGAGGACGACGTCCTGGTGCTTGAGCAGTGCCGCGCGAAGTCCGGCCGACCCTTCGATCGGCGTGCCGTCGTAGAGCGTGCTCTTGGTATCAACAGGAGCGCCGGCGTCCTTGATGCGGTACTTGCCGGTGACGTCGAAGTTCTCGAGCGACAGGCCAATCGGATCGATGACCCGGTGGCACGACATGCAGGTCGGATTGGCGCGATGCGTCTCCATGCGCTCGCGCACGGTGAGCACCTTGCCTGCGACCTCACCCTTGGTCGCCTCGAAGGCGGGCACGTCGGCGGGCGGCGCCGGCGGCGGCGAGCCCATCATCACTTCCATCACCCACTTGCCGCGCATCACCGGCGATGTGCGGTCGGCCACCGAGGTGAGCACCAGGATGCTGCCCTGCGTCAGGATGCCGCGCCGCTCGGGCGGCAGCGTCACGCGGCGGAACGCGTTGCCGGTGACGTTGGGAATCCCGTAGTGGCGCGCGATGCGCTCGTTGACGAACGAATAGTCCGCCGTCAGCAGATCGAGCACGTTGCGATCTTCGCGGACGATGCTGTCGAAGAAGAGCTCTGACTCCTTGACGAAGGCATCGCCGAGCGTGCGATCGAAATAGGGATACGCGACGGCATCGGGCAACACGCTCTCAACGTCGCCCAGGCGCAGCCACTGCCGCGCGAACCGCTTGGACAGCGATTCGGACCTGGGATCCGCGAGCAGCCGCGCGATCTGTCTCTCGTAAACACCCGCCGCGCTCAATTGCCCCGCGGAGGCGAGCTTCGTCAGCTCGGCATCAGGCGCGGTGCCCCAGATGAAGTACGACAGGCGGGACGCAAGCTCGCCATCGCTGAGCCGGAACGATTGACCGGCGCGAAGCGCATTGGGCGTGCTCTCGAGACGGAACAGGAACTGCGGGCTCGCCAGGATCGCTTCGATCGCTCCGCCGATCGCGTATTCGAAGTCGCCTTCCTTGCGGCTGTCCGTGTAGAACTTCATCAAGCCGTTGAAGTCGCGCTCGCTCACCGGGCCGCGAAACGCCTGCGCCGCGATGTTGCGCACGATCTTGCCGGCGCAAGGGACTTCATCGGCCGCCGAGGTCGGCCGGCACATGAAGATCTTGCGGCGGCTCGCGGTCTCCGAAATGCCGGTCACGTTGTAGGGGCCGACGATGCTGAAGTCCTTGACGTGCGGAAGCGTGGTGATGCCGACGGCGACGCCGATCTGCGTGTCGGCAAGCGTGTGATCGATCGGCGCGATCAGATCGTTGACCGGCCCTTCGAAGCGCTGGATGAACGCCGCCGTCACGCGATGCTCACCGGCTGTGATGTGAATCTGCGGCGTCTTCAGCGACAACCCCGTCGTCGTCTCCGCCATGCGCGGATCGATCTTTATGAGCGCCTTGCGCTCGCCGTCGACGGAAATCTCGACCTGCTCGCCTTCGTTCGGCCCGCCGAAGAGGACGCCGCAGGCGTTGCTGTGTAGTTCGACCTTGAACACGTAATCGCCGTCGGCCGGGAACGTGTGCGGTGTCGAGATGCCGCCGCGCGTGCCGAACGGCGCGCCTTCGACGCGCGACAGCTGAGACGCGGTCTTCGGCACGCGGTAGTTGGTTTCGGTGGCCGCCGCTTCCTTGTCACCGATGGCAAGGGCGGTCACCTTCGCCGAGGCGCGCAGGTAGCTTTCCATCAACGTCGCGGAAAACGCCTGCGCGTCGGCGACGTTATCGAAACCGTTGGAGATCGAGTCCGGCGGCAGAAGGCCCGCAACGTCGATGTCGATGCCGAGCATGTCCTTGATCGCGCGGCCGTAATCGGCGCGGTTGAGGCGCTGGAACGGACGCGATCCCGGATTCGGGCTGACAAGCGCGGCGCGATCGATCCGCGACTCGAGCGCCACGGTCAGGGCCTTAATCTGATCGGGCTCCGGGCGGCGCGCGCTGGCCGGCGGCATCATGCCGGCGCGCAGCTTACGGATCATCTTTTCCGTCGTGATGACGTGCTCTGGATTCGCGGCATTCGAGGCGTCGAACGCGGCCAGCGAGAGCTGGCCGGCCTTGGCGCGATCGTTATGGCAGCCGGTGCAGTACTGCTTGACCAGCGCGGATTGTTCCGCTGGTCCGAAAGGTGCCGCATGCGATACAGCAGGTGCCGGTGCCTGGATTACCGGCGCCGCCGTGCGTGCCGGCGCCTGCGCAAAAAGAAGCGCGGGAAGAAAAGCAATGAAGGCCGCGACAATGAGTCGTTTCATAGGGCGCGTACTGGCGCCAGTATAGCTAACTAAGTCCTCTACTTGCAGAGACATCCGGAGACACGCCGGGGCGTGTTTTCCGGCCGGTTCAGGTTGGCGATCGGGGTCCGGCAGGCGGTAATTCCGGCCTTTCCTCTTGTGTCACAATCCGGCGTCCGCGTCGGCCCCCGCGAGGTGCATCATGACGAACGACGACATCCTTTCTTTCCTCGAACGTTTCCGCCATGCGTGGGAAAGAGGGGACGTCGTTGAGCTCGTCGGCTGCTACGCGCAGGACTGCGTGGTCGTGAGTCCGATCTTCAACACCCTGAACCAACGGAGCCAGATCGAGAAGTCGTACACCGATTTGTTCAAGGCCCTCGCGATACAGAAGATCAAAGTTGAGGACATCGTGATCGGCAACGAGGATCCGCCGCGGGCGGTCGTCGTGTGGGATGCGCACGCGACGCACGTCGGAGAGATGTTCGGCATGCCGGCGACCGGCAAGCGGATCGAGCGGACCATGGCTTTCATCCTGACACTCAAGGACGGGCTGATCACGAAAGAGGTCCGCATCTACGACTTTACGAGCATGCTGATTCAGCTCGGCGCGCTGCGCGCGAAGCCCGCGCACAACTGAAGGGCACTTCAGGGGGGCGGGCTAGGACGCCACGGTCAGCTCCGCCGGCAACATCGCCATCGGCTGATCGTGATCGAGAAACTCCGCGCAAATCCGGTGGAACTCCTCGCCGGTCTGCGTTCGACGAATCTGGTGCAGGAAGGATCCTGGCACGCCCTCACCCAGATAGTTGAGGAACTTCTTCATGCGCTCGCACCGGACCTTCTCGGGTTTGTCGAGACACGGCTGCGAGTCCCACAGTGCGCGGATGTATTCGGCGACGTCACGACCCGTCGGCGGCGCCGGGACCTCCCCTCGCAGCTGCTGGCGAATCTGATTGAAGAGCCACGGGCTCCGGATCACGCCGCGGCCAATCATCAAGCCGCGCGCTCCTGTTGCCTGCAGCAGGTCCTGCGCCTGGGCCGCTGAGTACACGTGGCCGTTCGCGATCACCGGACACAGCATGGTTTCGACCGCCTGGCGGATCCGGTCGTAATGCACGGGCAAGCGATACAACTGGGCGACGGTCCGCGCATGCACGGTGAGCGCATCAAGCGAGTGCTTCGCGAAAATCGACAACAGCCGATCGAATTCGTCCGCCGAAGCAAACCCAAGACGGGTCTTCACCGTGAACTTGATTCGCACGGCGTCGCGAAGCGCACCGAGGATCGCGTCGATTCGTTCCGGCTCGCGCAGCAAGCCGCCGCCGGCGCACTTGCGGTAGACGATCGGCGCGGGGCAGCCGAGATTGAGATCGATCGCGGCGACGGGATACTGCTGAAGTACTTTCGCGGTGCGGACGAGCTCGGGGATGTCGTTCCCGATCATCTGAGCGATGACCGGCCGCCCGGTCGTGTTGCGAGTGATCGAGTCGAGGATGCGCTTCTCTGGTGTCGAGGTCGAGTGGACGCGGAAGTACTCGGTCCAATAGACATCGGCGCCGCCGTACTTGTGGATCAACGTCCAGAACGCGCCGTCGGTGACCTCCTGCATCGGCGCCAGCGCGAGGAGCGGGGCAGGACTTTCCAGTAGCGCGCCGAGTCTAGCGCTTGAGCAGGACATACAAGCCGGGCAGATACGCCATCGACCACGCGACGAAATGCTTGAACGCCGGGAAGGTTTCCGGCGGCCAGCCGCGATAGAGCTGAAACAGCACGACGCCGAAGCCAATCGCCGCAACGATCGACGTGACGATGCCGCGGCCAAGCGCCTTGGCCATGTCGAGGCGGCCGTCGAGGTAGGTTTGCAACGCCGCCAGCAGGATCCACAGGAGCAGCCACGATACGAGCATCACGTTGTAGCCGCCGAACGGCGCGAGCACGTAGAACGAGCCGGCGGCCGACATGCCGCTGATCAAACCGCCGACAGTGCCGGCAGCGATTTTTCCTTTCCGAAATCCAAGATACGCGCCGAGTGCCGCAAACAGCACCGCGCCATGAATGAGTCCTGACGAAACCTGGTGTCCCGGGATGTTGAGAAACCACACATAGTCCGCCACGGTGCTCAGCGCGGCGAGCAGCAGCGAGCCGACGAGCGCCGGCGTCAACAACCCGATCATCTAACGTCCAGCGGCGGCGCGGCCAATCTTGATCGCTTCGTCAGCCTGCGGTCCGTTCATCAATAGCGCCAGGAAGCCTTCCTTGACGCGCTGCTCGACGTCCTTCGCATTGGCGGTGAGCATGTTCGCAATCTTGACGCGATTGGTTTCGACAAGCACCTGCTGGGTGCCCGCCTCGGCGCCGGCGCGATCGCCGCCGAGCGCCTGCGTCAGGCTGCCGATGCCACAGGCGAGGATGCTGATGCCCGGCAGATCGGCGATCTCTTTCCGCTGCGCGATCGCCTTCGGATCCTCGAGCATCAACATGGCCAGCTTGGTACCCTTCGGACTCTTCGGCGACCAGACGTTGACCTTCGCCGCTGTGAAGAAGCTCAGCGCGAGTTTCGCTTCCTCGAGATCGCGAATGTGGGGAATCGTCACGCCATCCGCGCCGGCGTCGAAGATTTCCTTCACGCGCGCCTTCGTCGCCTCCGCGCCGTCATTGCTGATTGGCGGGATGCGGACGATGAGAGTCTTGTTGCTCGACTTCTTCAGGCCGGCACCGTATGCCTTGACAGCAGCCGCATCGTAGGCGCCTTCAAGATTGAGGAAGACGTAGTCGTAAAGTGGATTCGCCGCGACTTTCGCTGCGCCGTCCGGCGTGTACTTCGGCGGCTGGCCGCGTTCCGCTTCGCTTGGCGCGTAGACGCCGAATGCGACCTTGCCTTGCGGCCATAAATCGAGCACTTGCGCATTCGCCGCGGAAGCGATCGCAAACAGGAAACCAAGAGCAATTGCGAGACGTTTCATGGGCTGAGATGGTACCCGACCGCGCCGCGATCTCAAACCCTCCACCGATTACACGGATTACACCGATTCCGAGTGAGCCGCAGCGGGCCGTCCTGTCTGCGGCACGCGCTCGGACGCGATCCGTGTAATCCGTGAAATCTGTGGACCTGTTGATTTAAGCTTCGCGGCATGGCTGACGACAAGAAGGGTGTCTCTCGACGCGATCTCCTCAAGCGCGCTGGGTTGGCGGGCGCTGCGCTGACGATGCCGGTCGGGCCGGCGCCGGCTGCCGAGCAACAGGCGCGTCCGCCGGTTCCCGCTCCACCAACAGCGGCGGCGCGGCGCGAGCCGCCTGAAAATCTCACGGCTGCAGAAGCCGACATGCTCGAGGCGATCTGCGCGCGGATTATTCCGAGCGACGCAAACGGCCCGGGCGCCCACGAAGCGCGAGCGGCGCATTTCATCGATCGCGGCCTTGGCGGCGCGCTCAAGGAATCGCGCGAGGCCTACCGCGCGGGATTCGCGGCATTCGATCGTTACTGCCGTTCGTCGCGCAGCGCGGCCTTCACGGCGCTTTCTGTACGCGATCAGGATTCGGTGTTGATGGACGTTGAATCTGGATCGGCTACCGGGTTTTCCGGCGGTTCCGCCGCATTCTTCAACATGCTGCGCACGCATACCCTGCAAGGCACCTTCGGCGATCCGTATTACGGCGGCAACGCGAACTTCGTGGGCTGGGATCTGATCGGTTATCCGGGCCTTCGGCTCAACGTGACCACCGAAGATCAGCGGCTTGGCGCCAAGCTCACCCCCACGCACAAGTCGGCATACGACAACGAGATGTTTACGAAGGCGGTGGCGGAAGCCCGGGAGCCGGGCGACGGCGAGCGTCATGGCCACTAGGCTCAAAGACACGGACGTCGTGGTCGTCGGCCTCGGCGCGGCCGGCGGTGTGGCCGTGCTCCCGTTGACGCAAGCGGGCATCGACGTCGTCGGACTCGAAGCCGGCACGTGGCTGACGAAAAAAGACTTCGCGCCAGACGAGCTCCGTAACAACGTGCGCGACTGGCCGATGGCCGTGCAGAAGGCGCAGCACGAAGTGCCGACGCATCGCGTCAACGCCAAGGCCAACACGACGCGCGCGGGCAGCCATCCGATGATGAACGCCGTCGGCGGCACCACGCTTCATTACTGGGCGCAGAGCTGGCGGCTCAATCCGTGGGACTTCAAGGTCGTCAGCGAAACCACGAAACGATACGGCGCATCGCGGCTCCCCAAAGGATCGACGGTCGAAGACTGGCCGTTCGGCCTCGACGAGCTCGAGCCGTATTACGACAAGGTCGAATACGAATGCGGCGTGTCGGGACAGGCCGGCAACATCAAGGGCACGATCGATCCGCGCGGCAACATCTTCGAAGGCCCCCGCAACCGGGCGTATCCGATGCCGCCGCTGCGCAGCACCGGGTTTATCGATCTGATGACCTCGGCGGCTCGCGGCCTCGGTTGGCACCCGTTCCCGGGCCCTGCATCAATCAACTCGCGCACCTACCAGGGGCGATCCGCATGCATGTACCACGGGTTCTGCAACAAGGGCGGCTGTCACGTCGATGCGAAGAATGGGCCTCACCTGACGACGATTCCGCGGGCGCAGGAGACGGGCCGCCTGAAAGTCGTCACGCGCGCGCACGTCACGTCGATCGACGCTGATGCCAACGGGCGCGTCACCGGCGTGACCTACGTGACCGATGGCCAGGAATTCTTCCAGCCTGCCAAGGTCGTGCTGGTCGCCAGCTACACGTACGAAAACTCGCGAATCCTGTTGTTGTCGAAATCGAAGGCGTATCCAAACGGCCTCTCGAACAATCACGGGCAGGTCGGGCGCCACTACATGAGCCACGCGCAAGGCGGCAGCGTGACGGCGCTATTCCCGTTCAACATCAACGCCTGGTACGGACTGCCCGCGCAGGGCGTTGGGGTGGACAACTTCGCCGACGACAACTTCGATCACGGCACGAGCGACTATATCGGCGGAGGCAACCTATGGGTGATGTCCGATCGCCGGCCGATCGCGGCGGCGAGCATGGGAACGTTCGGACGCACCCCGCAGTGGGGGTCGGAATGGAAGGCGTTCGTGATGCGGAACGCCGATCGCACCAACACGTCGTACTTGCAAAAGACGACGCTGCCCTACGAGCAGAATTTCCTCGACCTCGATCCAGTGGTGAAGGATCCGCTGGGCTTCCCGGTCTGCCGCATCACGGCTGATTACCAGGAGAACGAGCGCCGGGTCAGCGCGTTGGCACAGGAAAAAATGACGGAGTGGTACAAGGCCGCCGGCGCGATTGCCACGCAGGCGAACCCTATCGGTACGATGGGTCCGACGACCCACGCGTATGGCGGCACGCGGATGGGCCGCAATCCCGAAACGAACGTCGTCAACGAGTGGGGATTTTCACACGAAGTGCCGAACCTCGGCGTGCTCGGCGCGTCGGTGATGGGAACGAGCGGGGCCCGCAATCCCACGCTGACCGCCCAGGCGCTTGCATGGCGCACTGCGGAGTATCTTGCCAAGAACTGGAAGGCGGTAACTGTCTGACGACGATTTCGGATCTCGGATCGGGCAGATTTCGGATCAATCGACGGTCGTAGATCTACGATTGATCCGAGATCCACTCGATCCGAAATCCGAGATCGTCAGCTACTGTTGCGGGGCCCTTTCATAGATCGATACCAGTGACCCCTGTCCGATAATGTGACCCTTGATCGCTTCCATCAACTGGGTGCGATTGAGGCCTTCGGCGAGCGGCAGGTCGGCGCTGTCGAGCGCGTAGACCGTGAAGGTGTAGTGATGCGGCTTTCCCGGAGGCGGCGCGGGACCACGATAGCCGGCGCGACGGAAACCTGACAGGCCCTGGATCGTGCCGGCAAGCTCGGCGGGCGCGGTCAAGGTCGCATCCATCGGCAGCTCAGCGGGCAGCCCCTTTGCCGCCGCCGGAATCTTGTAGACCACCCAGTGCACGAAACCGCCGGGCATCGGCACGTCCGGATCGTCCATCACCATCGCAAACTGCTTCGTGGCCGCGGGCGCGCCGCTCCACGTCAGCGCCGGCGAGACGTTCTTGCCGTCAGCCGTATGGTCTTTCGGGATGGTTTCGTTCGCCTTGAGCGTCGTGCTCGTGACCGTGATTGCGGCTGGCGTTTGCGCCAAGACCGAAGCCGCCGAAAGCGCGGCGATCGTGAGCGCGTAGAGACCGTGTCGGATCTGCATCTGTTGTTTTCCCCCAGGTCCCAAGCCCAAGCCCTAAGTCCCTTGAGTATTGGGAAACGTAATTATACAGTTCCCCTCTATGAATCGATTTTCGAGCCGCTGGTCCGTTCGTCTCTCGGTGTTGGCGTTACTGATTGGGGTCGCGACCGTCACGACACGCGGTCAATGGGCGCCGAAAGTCGGCGAGTGGCCGACCTACGGCGGCGACCTCGCGAGCACCAGGTATTCACCGCTCGATCAGATCAACGCGAGCAACTTCAACAAGCTGCAGCTGGCGTTCCGCTTCAAGACCGAGAACCTGGGGCCGCGCCCCGAGTTCCAGTTCCAGGGCACGCCGCTGATGGTGAACGGGCGCTTGTTCACGACTGCCGGCACGCGCCGCGCCGCCGTCGCGCTCGATGCGGCCACCGGCGAGATGCTGTGGATGCACAGCGTCAACGAAGGCAAGCGCGGCGAAGCCGCGCCGCGGCAGCTGTCAGGCCGCGGCCTCTCCTACTGGAGCGACGGCAAGGAAGAACGCATCATCTACGTCACGCCCGGCTACCAGATGGTCGCGCTCGACGCCAAGACCGGACAACTCGTCCCCGGCTTCGGCACCAATGGGGTCGTCGACCTGAAGACGGGCCTCGATCAGGAAGGCCTCGATTTGACGACGGCGGAAATCGGCCTCCATGCCGCGCCGATCATCTCGAAAGACATCATCGTGATCGGCGCCGCGCATCGCGAGGGCGGTTTCCCGAAGAGCAAGACCAACGTCAAGGGCTACATTCGCGGCTTCGACGTCCGCACCGGCAAGCGCGTGTGGGTCTTCCACACGATCCCGATGAAGGGCGAGAAGGGCTTCGAGACCTGGGATCCGGATGCGGCGCAGTACACGGGTAACGCCGGCGTGTGGGCGCAGATGAGCGCCGATGAGGAGCTCGGAATCGTCTACATGCCCGTGGAACTGCCGACAGGCGACTACTACGGCGGGCATCGTCACGGCGCGGCAAAGGGACCCGAAGCGAATCTCTACAGCGAAAGCGTCGTCGCGCTCGACATCAAGACTGGCCAGAAGAAGTGGCATTACCAGCTCGTGCACCACGGCATCTGGGATCACGACATTCCGTGCGCGCCGATCCTGATGGACCTCGTGGTCGACGGCAAGCCGGTGAAGGTGGTCGCGCAGCCCACCAAGCAAAACTGGCTGTATGTGTTCGACCGCGTCACCGGCAAGCCGGTGTGGCCGATCGAAGAGCGTGCGGTTGAAAAGGGCGATGTGCCCGGCGAGTGGTATTCACCGACGCAGCCGTTCGTGACCAAGCCTCCCGCGTACGAGCGCCAGGGTGTCACAATCGACGATCTGATCGACTACACGCCGGAGCTGCGCGCCGAAGCGGCGAAGCTCGTGTCGCAGTACAAGATCGGCCCGATCTTCACGCCGCCAAGCGTCAGCAAATGGGAGGGCCCGCGCGGCACGCTGATGCTGCCCGACGTCACGGGCGGGGCCAACTGGCAGGGCGGATCGTTCGATCCCGAGACCAAGCGCTTCTACATCTTCACCAACGTGACGATCACGACGCTCGGGCTGACGCCGCCGAACGAAGGACAGTCGGACATGCTGTTCGGGCGCGGCGTGGCGCGCAATCCGAATCCGCCGCCCGCCCCCGCGCCTGGCGCTGCGCCTGCTGCCGGCGGCGGTGGCGGCGGTGGCTTGAACGTTCGCGGGTTGCCGCTCGTGAAGCCGCCCTACGCGACGATCACGGCGATCGACATGAACAAGGGCGAACAGTTGTGGCGCATCGCGCACGGCGACACGCCTGACAACGTCAAGAACAACGCGGCCTTGAAGGGCTTGACGATTCCACGCACCGGACGCCAGGGCCGCATCGGCGTGTTGACGACGAAGACCTTGTTGATTGCTGGTGAAGGCGGCTTCAACACCACGCCGGACGGGCGCGGCGCATATCTGCGCGCGTATGACAAGGCCACCGGCGCCGATGCCGGCCAGGTGTTCATGCCGGCTCCGCAGACCGGGTCGCCGATGACCTACATGCTGAACGGCACGCAGTACATCGCCGTTGCAGTCAGCGGCCCGGGCTTCGCGGGCGAGTTGCTGGTCTTCAAGCTCGGACAGTAAGCCAGAGGAGTTAGCCGAGCGGAATGGTAAAGAGCACGCTCGTACCTTGACCGAGCGTGCTCTGCGCCCACATGCGACCCGCGTGGGCCTCGACGATTCGCCTGGCGATGAAGAGTCCCAACCCGAGGCCACGCCGATCGTTGTGCTCGACCTGCGCGAAGCGCTCGAACACCAGCTCAATCTGGTCGGCCGGAATCCCTGCGCCCTCGTCGTGGACCGAACACTGCAGCTCGCCTGCGGCAGGCTCGCCACGAAGAGTAATGCGGCCGCCGCGCGGGCTGAACTTGATGGAGTTCGCGATCAAGTTACCAAACACCTGAAACAGCCGCGCGTGATCGAATCGCGCGAGCATCGGGCCACTCTGTTCGACGTCCAACCCTATGCCCTTTGCCGCCGCGGATGGCCGGAATTCATCGGCCACTTCCGTCAGCAATACGGCAATGTCGCCGGGGGCCGCCACGACGGCCAGCTGGCCGGCGTCGATGCTCGCCACGTCCACCAGGTCACAGACCAGGCGCGTCGCGCGCGCCGCATGACGTTGAATGCGCGCAATTTCAGCGCCCACCCGCCCCGCCTGTTCATCGTCACTCACGGTCTTCGCTAGGACGGCGGCGCTCATGATGATCCCGCTGAGCAAGTCGCGCAGATCGTGCGCGACCACGCCGAGAAAGTCGTCGCGATTGGCAACGGCACCGTCGGCGCGAACGCGCTCGGCATGCAAGTGTTCGTCGGTTTGTTCGCGTTCGCCCGGCAGCAGCCGCCTGAGGATCCGCGCGGTTTCGGCACGCTCGATCTGGAGCGCGTGATCCGCGGCCTCGCGGTCGGCAAGCAGAATCGCGTCCTCAACGTCGCGCTCGGCTTCTACGACGATGGTCGCCGCCGCATCACCTTTGTCGAGCAACTGATCGGCCTTGTCGCGCGCCGCACCCAGGACCGCGTCCGCTTCCAACCGGGCGCGTTCCAGGACTTCGTCGGCCTTGTCCTTGACGAGATCACGGCCCGCGGCGATCGCGCGATCGCTCTTGTCGCGTTCGTCACGCAGACTGTCGTCGGTCTGTTCGCGCTCTGGAGAGAATTTGGTCGTATCGATGGTGCTTTTGACCTTAGCACCGATCGGCCAGACCCGCCCGCCTCCACGCCTCTCCTGCCGCAGAGATAAGAACAGGCCCGATACACAGTGATCGATCGCGAATCATTGGACCGGTCGCCAGGATCCGTCGGGATTGAAGACCGTCATCTTTCGAGCGATCGCGTCAGTCTGCGGCCCCAGGTCTCGTTCCCGCACGACGCCGTCCTGGTTGACGATGAACGTCATGACCCCGGTCGCGTCGTACTCAGCCGGCCACGCGACGAGTGCGAATCCACCGGACATCTCGCCCTTGACGATGTAGCTCCTGGCGCGACCTGGTGCCGCAGCTCCCTGGCCGGTCAGGATCTTGAAGTAGTAACCATGAAAGGGCGTCGGCTGCGCGCCATTCGCGCCGACCGGACGTTTTTCCTCCGCTGCCTGCGCCACGAGGTCACCGAGCGGACTCCGCTTCTGGCCGCGCGCGGTCGGCCAGTATAGGCCGTTCTCCTTGCCGGGATCGCTCTGGAACCTGGTCGCGTGTATCCCGACGGGCTTGCCGTCGTGTGACTGTTGCGCGTAGCGCTGCTGCGCGGTGACGTAGGCCCGGCTGGTGGCGATCGCGTCGAGCTCATTGCGTCCAATCCGCCGCGCCAGGATTTCTTCCTTGCCGGCGGCCGAGTCGAATCGCCAGCCGTCTGCCCCCCTGGTGAGCGGCACCGGGAACGGCCAGTTCTCGTTGCCAACAACGAGCGTCTTCTGAGTGGGCGACACGTCCTCGAGATGCCACTGCTCCTTGAACGCGCCGGCGAATACCTGGCGGTTTTGTTTAGCGTTCGCAGGATTCGATGAGGCGACGAGCTCCTTCCCTTCGGGACCGAACAACTCCAGCAACGCGTCGAGGTTTCCGCTCTTGACCGTTTCAGCGAGTGCCTTGACTGCGTCTTCAGGCGCCGCAAACGCGCGGTGCGTCGCGGTCTGTGCGGCGATGGTTGCCGATGATGCGACGAGCGCCAGCAAAACAATTGTTCTGGTCATGTGTTGACTCCTCGCGCTCACCGGCGGCGGCCGCCGCCGCCCCCGCGCGAGCTGCCCCGGCTCTGTTGTCCTCGAGCGCTGGACGAGCGTTGTGATTGTCCGCTCGAGTATCCCGAGAATGCGTCCGAGCCGCCGCTGCGTTGCGCCGGCTTCGCCGCCTCGCTCCTGCTGCCTTCACCGTAGCCGCGGGCTTCGGCGCTGCCGGTTCGGCTCGAGGTTTGTGCCTGTGACGTCGTCGCTGCGCGTTCTGCCGGCGCGGTTCGTTCGGTCGGCGTGGTTCGTTCGGTCGGCGTGGTTCGTTCGGTTGGCGCGGTTCGTTGCGTCTGCGACGGATTCTCCTGCCGCGTTTGTTGGCGTTCCGTGCGCTGTTCCTGGGTCGTGCCCGCTCGATCGGTCCGCTGTTCCGATCGGTTCTCCGCGCGATCGCCGCGCTCCTCGACGAGGTCTTCGCGGTGATCCTGCCAGTCCTCGCGCGCGTCTTCACGGTGGTCGTAGTAGTCGTCCCACGCGTCGTTGTACATGTAGCCGCCGCCGTGAAATCCATACGGACCGTAGTAATAGTTGTTGTCGATGGCCGCGCCGATCACGATTCCGGCCGTGAACCCGATGAGGCCAGCCGCGACCGCCTCGGCAGCGTCATCATCGTCCTCCTCGATGACAACGACCGTCGTCGGAGCCTGGGTATAGACCACCTGGGTGTTGTATTGCGGGACGTAGACGATCTGCGGATTGGTGGGCTCGATGACGATCACTTCCTGGCCGGCTGACGTCTTCTTGGTTTCGACCGACTGCTGTGGCGAGCTCTTCAGGCTACCGACGTTTTTCGCCTGGAGTCTCAATTTCTGGATGCTGGCAAATACGGCGTTGCGATCGGACGTAAACGCCTGACCCAGGATCTTCGTCCACGCGATCTGGTCCGCCATCCTCGCCACGACTTGAGGAAAGAGCACCAACGCCACGAAGCTCGGCTCGAAACCAGCCTTGACCGCGGCATCCTGAAGCGGCGTGCCTTTCAGCGCCTGGTTGGCCTTCAGCCACTTGTCGAGCTCGGTGATTTTTTGGGCGTCGGTCGCGCTCATCAGCATCTGCGCGAGCAGCGAATCCGGGTAGAGCGCAATCGGAGCGAGCAATTCGTCCAGGCTGCCTGTCGGGAGCGGTGAGGCCTGCGCGGTTTTGGCGGCCGCGGCGCTCGGGTCCCCCGACGGACCACACGCGACGAACAACACGACCGTTCCGGCGATTAATCGTCTGGTCATAGTTAAGCCTTCTCGCAGAGATCGTGCCGATCGTGCAGGCAGGCCGCTCTGCGGATTCTTGCCTTTGGACCTCCGGCAATTCCGGTGATCCACGCCATTCCGGAGGCCTGGCACTCGGCTGCGCCGGTGGCCGCGGCTGGAGCGTGGGCGCTCGTCACCGGGTTACGCGGCGCAGCGGAAGGTCGCGCCTTCGCGGGATCGTGCGCGGTGATCGCGGGTCTCCTGGCCGGCGCCGCGATCAGCGTATTCCCCGTGATCCTGCTCTCGACGCTTGCACCCGAGCACTCCATGACCGCCTACAACGGGGCAGGCCCTGCGCACGGACTGGCCGTCGCGCTTTTCTGGTGGCCGGTGGCGTTCGTGCTCGCGTTCACGTATCTCGTGGTCATCCTCCGCGAGTACCGCGGCAAGGTAAGGCCGAACGAAGATACGCAGGGGTACTCGTGACGTTAACTGAGGCGCAGCGCGGTGATCTTGGCCTGCTCTTCCGCCGCAACGCGCAACTCCGTTGCGCGATCGTGTGGCAATCGTTCGCGGAGGAGGGCCAGCATCTCCTCCGCGCTCTTCCCCGTCGCACACACGATGAAGGTGAATCCAAACTTGTCGAAGTAATCGTTGTTCGCCTGCGCGAGGGCGGCCAGCACATCTTCATGAGCTGAAGCGACGTTCGCCTGCTCTTTCGACGACAGATCGTGCGTCTTCGGGAAGCGGGCCTCGAGCGCGGCGCGATCGCCGATGCGCGGGTGGTGCGAGAACGCCTCGAGCCAGTCCACTTCCGTCAGCCCGAACCATTCGTTACGCGCCGCGAAGAACAGCTTCGCATCGTTCGGGAATGGGCGCCGCGCCATCATTCGATCGACCCACCTGGACGATCCGCACGCGCGCAACAGGATCGCGCGCACCTCGTCGGCCGGCGCTTCGTTAAGTTCGCGTAGGCGTGCCATGAATGCGCAGGCGGCTGACGCCGCCGTCAGGAAAAATGTTCAAGCGCACGTGCGAGACGGCGCCGATCGGATGGAGCTCCTTCCCGGAAAAATAATGGCGCTTGTCGGCGGAGAGCTTCGTCTCGGGAATCATCACCGACCACGACGCTTCGCGAAGACGATCAATCGTTGCGCCAGGCGCCAGGCACCCTTCGAGCGACGCGCGGTCCGGATAATTGCCCTTGAAATGATTGGTGTCGATCTCGACTTTCGACACGATGCCCGTCGCGCCAAGCCGGACGATCGCCCAGTCATGACCTGGGCCGCGGCGGCGTTTCGTCTCCCATCCGTCGCCCATGTTCTGCGCGCGGCCCGGCATGACGAGCGCGCCCCTGGTGCCGTAATGCAAGTCGCTCGCGTCGAGGAACAATCCGCCGTTGGTGATTGACGCGAGATCGACGACGCGACCTTTCGGCGCGACGCGCGTCCAGTCGACTGCGACCTCACCGTAGACGCGCAACCGCGCCACGCCGCCGTCGGGATAGATGCTGAGGCGCAGATGCGTCCACGGATGGCGATCGGAAATCTCGAAAACATTGTCGCCATTGCCGCTGAGCGCGACTTTCTCGAGCAGCGTGACCCACGGCGCGCCTTCGACAGCGTGCAGCGATGGCTTCACGCCCGCCGGAATGTCGACCGCCTCGATCGAGCAATGCGACGGGAAGTTCCCGGTGAAGTGACTCGTGTCGACGTTGACACCGTGCACGATGCCGCGCATCCCAAGTTGGACGATACACCAGTCGTGGCCGGGGACGCGGCGGCGGCGCGACTCCCAGCCGTCCATCCACTTGCCCTTCGACGTGTACTTTTCCGGGATGAAGATCGCCGGCTCGGGTTTGACCAGGTTCGACTTCGGCGCGAAGAAATCATCGTTGGTCGCGATCGCGCGCCCGCCAACTCTGGCCGACGCCAGGTCGGCCAGGTTGATAAACTCATGCCCTGTTGCCATCGGGAGTCCTCAATGCCCTCTGTTTCTTCCAAGCCGAGCCTGACCGACACGTCGTACGGAAAGTCGCGGATCCGTCTCGTGCAGGTGACGCGCCGCGGCGACCGTCATGAATTGCGCGACCTGACGGTGGCCGTCGCGTTCGAAGGCGACTACGACACATCCTATACGGACGGCGACAATCGCGACGTGCTGCCCACCGACACGATGAAGAATACGGTGTACGCGCTGGCGGCGCG
>Ga0157380_10001211_pt1 | contig 16707 bp, 13 predicted proteins | sample S35metaG_FD_119757 | JGI IMG/M metagenome (GOLD analysis project Ga0157380, IMG submission 119757) | Switchgrass rhizosphere microbial communities from Kellogg Biological Station, Michigan, USA - S3-5 metaG | ecosystem: Host-associated > Plants > Roots > Rhizosphere > Soil | place: USA... | reverse complement strand
TCTCGGTGAACGAGTACAGCATCGAGAAGGTGATCTGGTTGTGATGCCAGCGGCGGTGGACCGGGTCCTGCCGGACGTACTCCAGCATGTCGTGCATCCAGCCCATGTTCCACTTGAAGGTGAACCCGAGCCCGCCGACATACGTCGGGCGGCTCACTGCCGGCCACGACGTTGATTCCTCGGCGACCGTGATCGTGCCCGGCAAGCGGCCGTGGGTCACGGTGTTGAGCCGCTGGAGGAAGTCGACCGCTTCGAGGTTTTCCCGCCCGCCGTACTGATTCGGGATCCACTCGCCGTGCGATCGCGAGTAATCGAGGTAGAGCATCGACGCCACCGCATCGACACGAAGACCGTCGAGGTGGAACTCCTGCAGCCAGTAGAGCGCGCTGCTCAGGAGAAACGACCGCACTTCCGTCCGGCCGTAGTTGAAGATCAGCGTGCCCCAGTCCTTGTGCTCGCCCTGGCGCGGGTCGGCGTGCTCGTAGAGCGCAGTCCCGTCGAACCGCGCGAGCCCGTGCGGATCCTTCGGGAAGTGACCCGGCACCCAGTCGAGAATGACGCCAAGTCCGTTGCGATGGCACTCGTCGATGAAGTAGCGGAAATCATCGGGCGTGCCGAACCGGCTGGTCGGCGCAAAGAAGCCGATGACCTGGTAGCCCCACGATCCCGAGAACGGATGCTCCATCACGGGCAGCAGCTCGATGTGCGTATAACCGAGCTCCTTGACGTAGGGGATCATGTCGCGAGCGAGTTCGCGGTACGTGAGGTAGCGGTATCCTTCGTCCGGCACGCGGCGCCATGAGCCGAGGTGCACTTCGTAAACCGACATGGGCAGGTCGTGCCACCCGCCAAACGACGTCCGCTGGTCCATCCAGTCGTCGTCGCGCCAATCGTACTCGCCGCTCTGCCAGATGATCGATGCACTGTTCGGCGGAACCTCAAATCGCTGCGCGTAGGGGTCGGCCTTCTCGAGCAGGTGCCCTGCCGATGTCCTGACCTCGAACTTGTAGCAGGCGGCGAGCGGGATATCGGGGACGAACAACTCCCACACACCAGAGGGCACGAGCCGGCGCATGGGGTGCACACGCCCGTCCCATCGATTGAAGTCGCCAATCACGCTCACGCGCTGCGCGTTCGGTGCCCACACCGCGAAGTGGACGCCAGTGACTCCGTCGATCGTGGTCACGTGCGCGCCAAACTTCTCCCAGGCCCGAAGATGCGTCCCCTCGCTGAACAGATGCAGGTCGTAGTCAGACAGAATCTGGCCAAACTGATAGGGATCGGTGATCTCGCGCACGGCGGCCTCTTCGTGCACGCGGAATCGGTAGGCGAAATCAGACGCGGGCCCGTCGAGCGGAAGCCGAGCTTCGAACAAGCCGTCGGAATGCCTGCGCGGCATCGGCGTCACCTGGCCATCGGTGATCAATTCCACGGCCGACGCCGCCGGCTGCATCGTCCGCACGATGACGGCCGGACGCTTATCGATGGTGACGACGTGCCGACCGAGGACGGCGAACGGATCGCCGCTGGTCCCGGTGGCCACCTCGGCGATGTGCTGATCCTCGACAGTCTGTAAGACGCGGGTCACCAGAAAAGTGTATCCCGCCGTGTGCTGGATAGTGGATATTGGTTGGTGGGCAGTGGAAGCAGAGCCAGCCACTCACCACCATCCACGATCCATCAATCAGGAGAGTACATTGGCCGTCTACGCACAGTTCGAAACAACTGAGGGCAACTTCACCATTCGTCTTTTCGACAAGGAGGCGCCAAATACGGTGGCCAACTTCGTCGGACTTGCCGAAGGGACCAAGGAGTGGACCGACCCTCGCACGAACCAGAAGGTCACACAGCCCTATTACGACGGCATCATCTTTCACCGTGTGATCGACGGTTTCATGATCCAGGGCGGCGATCCGCTCGGCCAGGGCATCGGCGGACCTGGCTACAAGTTCGCCGACGAATTCCATCCCAGCCTGCGCCACAACAAGCCTGGCATCCTGTCGATGGCCAACGCCGGTCCCAACACCAACGGCGGTCAGTTCTTCATCACGCTCGGACCGACGCCGCATCTCGACAACAAGCACTCGGTCTTTGGCGAGGTCGAAGACGGCCTGGACGTCGTGCGCAAGATCGGAAGCATCGCGACCGGTCCGCGCGATCGACCCCTCAAGGACGTGGTGATCACGAGCATCAAGATCGAACGGAAATAGGGGGTCGGGAGTCATTTGTTGAGGACAGTCCGCGACGCCTCCGAAGGAGGTGTCCTGATCAAATGACTCCCGACCCCATTTCAGACCTGATGCCGCTCGTCTACGAAGAGTTGCGGCGCATCGCCGGCAACTACGTCAGAGGCGAGCGCCCGGGGCAAACGCTGCAGGCAACCGCGCTCGTGAACGAGGCCTTCGTACGCATGGCCGCCGAGCGCACACGCCACTTCAACGGACGCACACACTTCCTGGCAATCGCCGCCTTGTCGATGCGGCAGATCCTCATCCAGCGGGCGCGCGCGAGACGTGCCCTCAAGCGCGGTGGTGCACCGGCGCGCGTCACGCTCGACGATGCGCGTGTCGCGCCGGACAAGATTCAAGCCGGCTTCGCTCCACCGGATCAGAATCGCCACAACGACATCGACGTGCTCGCGCTCGACGAGGCGCTTCAGAAACTTGCCGCCCTCGACGAGTCACTCGCCCGCATCGTCGAGTTGCGCTACTTCGGCGGGCTGACCGTCGAAGAGACCGCGGAGGTCGTCGGTCTCTCACCAGCGACGGTCAAGCGGCAATGGACGCTGGCGCGCGCCTGGCTGAAACGCGCCCTCGAGGGCGAGGCAGCCCCAGGCCTGGACGATACTGCGTCGTGACGCCCGAGCAGTTTGCACGACTCAAGATCGTGTTCCAGGAAGCGCTCGAGCAACCCAGTGCGGTTCGACGCGCGTGGCTCCGCGAGGAATGCGGCGGCGATTCAGCGCTGCTGCGCGAAGCCGAGTCGCTGCTTGCGACCCACGATACCGCCGGCGACTTTCTCGAACAACCCGCGCAGGTCGATCCGAGCGATCTCGATGCGCTTCCGCGCGGGGCTCGAGTCGGCTCGTACGAGATCCTCGAAGAAATCGGGCGCGGCGGGATGGGGATCGTCTATCTGGCACAAGACGAACGACTCGGCCGGCGTGTCGCGCTCAAGTCACTACCAGCCGGCGCGGCGATGGAGCCGGAGCTGCGAGAGCGTCTCCGGCGTGAGGCACGTGCCGCAGCGACGATCTCGCATCCCGCGGTCGCGGTCGTCTACGCGCTCGAGGAAGTGGGCGAGCAACTCTTTATCGCATCCGAGTATATCCAGGGCGAGACATTGAGGAGCCTGATCGCACAGGGCCCCTTGCCGCAGGAACGCGCGCGGACGATCGCGACGGACATCGCCGGCGCGCTCGCGGCCGCGCACGACGCGGGCGTGATCCATCGCGACCTGAAGCCGGAGAACGTGCTGATCAAGCCGGATGGGAGCGTCAAGGTGGTCGACTTCGGGATCGCCCACGTCGGAGGGACCGATGTCTCGCGACTGACGCGAACGGGTTTCGCGCTCGGCACGCCTGCCTACATGGCGCCGGAGCAACTGCTCGGCTCGACGGTCGATCCGCGCGCCGACGTGTACGCCTGGGGTGTCGTGCTGAGCGAGATGCTGCAAGGGCGCCATCCGCTCGACCGAACCACAACCGACACGCCGGCGAAACCTGTCTCGGGCGCATGGACGACGATCATCAACCGGTGTATGCAGACTGATCCGAACGCGCGTCCGAACGCGCGCGAGCTCGTGCCGGCGCTGGGGTCGCTGGGGTCAGACCCCCTCTCACGATTGCACACAGCTCCGTCCGCCGAGACGCATCCAACTCGCTGGTGGTGGGAATTTCACCAGGGCATCACTGCGCTGGTCTACTGGGTGATGGTGATTCCGGCGTGGTACGCGCGCGGACACATCGGCGGCACGTGGGGACGCGTGTTCTTCATCACGCTGCTCGCGGCGGTCATCGTCGCCGCGAACCTGCGTCTGCACCTCTGGTTCACGTCACGGTTCTACGAGTCCGAGCTGACCTGGGTCCACGATCGCTCGGGTCGCTGGATCAGAGCCGCCGACTGGGTGTTCGCCGCGGCGCTGATTGCCGGAGGCATCTTGATCAGCGAACGCTCGGCGCTGTCCATCGTGCTGCCCTCGGTCGCGGTTGGTGCGGTCGTCGCCTTCCTGTTAATCGAACCGGTGACTGCGCGCGCGGCATTCGGTCAATCAAAACAATCCGTAGCTCACAATGGCAGATGAAATGACCCGTCTGCGAGTGGAGACGCGACGATGACACAGAAGAAGCTCGCCGTTCTCGTACTGGCTGTCGTCGCGACGACGTCCCTGACAGCACAATCGCAGCGCCCGCCCTTCACGCCAGTCACCGACGCGATGCTGCAGAAGCCCGACCCTGCGAGTTGGCTGATGTGGCGGCGAACGCTCGACAGTTGGGGATACAGCCCTCTCGATCAGATCAACAGGTCGAACGTCGCGCGGCTCCGGATGGTGTGGACGCGCGGCATGGGACCGGGCAACGTGCAAGAGGCGACGCCGCTCGTTTACGACGGCGTGATGTACGTGCCCAATCCGTCCGACTACATCACCGCGCACGACGCCCGAACCGGCGATCTGCTCTGGGAATACAAGCGCGACCTGCCGGCCGACCTCGGCAAGTTCATGCCGGTCTTCGCGATCAATCGCAACCTCGCGATATACGGCTCGACCATCATCGACACGAGCGCCGACGACTTCGTCTTCGCGCTCGACGCGCAGACCGGCAAGCTCGCGTGGGAGACGAAGATCCTCGACTACCGCAAGGGAGCACAACAGACGTCAGGGCCGATCATCGCCAATGGCAAAGTGATCTCGGGTCGCGGCTGCGAGCCGGAGGGCGGACCCGACGCCTGCGTGATCACGGCACACGATGCGCGCACGGGGAAGGAACTGTGGCGAACGCGGACGATTCCGGCACCAGGCGAGCCCGGCAACGAGACATGGGGCGATGTCCCATTCGATCAGCGCTATCACGTCGGCACGTGGATGGTGCCGAGCTACGACCCTGATCTACATCGGCACGTCAGTCAGCTCACCCGCGCCCAAGTTCCTGCTCGGCGGCAATCAGAACAAGCACCTGTACCACAACTCGACGCTCGCCCTGAACGCCGACACCGGCAGGATTGTGTGGTACTACCAGCACACCGTCGATCACTGGGATCTCGATCACCCGTTCGAACGCCTCGTGGTCGATACCGTCGTCGCGCCGAATCCTAAAGACGTGACCTGGATCAATCCACGACTGAAGCCCGGCGAGAAGCGCAAAGTAGTGACGGGCATCCCCGGCAAGACCGGCATCGTCTACACGCTGGACCGCCAGACGGGTGAGTTCCTGTGGGCACGGCCCACGGTGAAGCAGAACGTCGTCTCGAAGATCGATGGCGCCACCGGCGAGGTGACCGTGAATCCGGAGGCGTTGTTCAGTGCGCAGGGCGACGAGCGGCTGATCTGCCCGAGCATGAGCGGCGGAAAGAACTGGCCGGCGGGCGCGTACAGCCCGCAAACCAACACGATGTACTTCCCGCTCCAGAACACGTGCATGGTCGCCGTGGTGACGATCGACAAGCCGCAGCCGGAGAAGTCGCTGTACGGCATCAGCAACAAGTCACGCATCACGGATGGCGAGAAGACGGTCGGGGTCGTGCTGGCGATTTCAGCGGAAACCGGCCAGACAGTCTGGAAGCACGATCAACGTGCCGGTGCGCTGTCGCTGGTTGCGACCGGCGGCGGGCTCATCTTCGGCGGCGATGCTGTCGGGTTCTTCAGAGCGTACGACGACAAGACCGGCAAAGTGCTCTGGGAGGTCAATCTCGGATCGGCAGTCAGTGGCTATCCGATTACGTACGCAGTGGACGGAAAGCAGTACGTAGCGGTGAGCACAGGCCCGTCGCTTGTGGCCAGCGGCGTGGCGAACCTGACACCCGAATTCAAGCCCGGGACGAGCAGTCAAATGTTCGTCTTCGCACTGCCCTAGCGATAGGCAAAACTGTAATGGGGTCGGGAGTCATTTGATCAGGACAGCTGCGGGACGACTAACCGACATGTCCCCTTTAAATGACCCCCGACCCCATGACAGTTGCGGTACACTCACCGCCGCGAGAGGAAACTTCATGAAGCGCTTCTACATCCTGTGTGCATTCGTTCTCATCGCGTCGGCCGGGCTGACCCTCGTCGCCCAGAGCCAGGAAAAGCCGTTCGTCCCCGTTACCGACGAAATGCTGTGGAAGCCGGACCCGGCGAACTGGCTGATGTGGCGGCGCACGCTCGACAGCTGGGGCTACAGCCCGCTCAAGGAAATCGATCGCAACAACGTGTCGAAACTGAAGATGACATGGACGCGCGGCATCGTCTCCGGCCGCACGCAAGAAGCCACCCCGCTCGTCTACAACGGGACGATGTACATCCCCAACCCGGGCGACGTGATCATGGCGATGGACGCCAAGACCGGCGACCTGAAGTGGGAGTACAAGCGCAAGTATCCCGAAGGCGTGAACGGTGGCACCAATCGCAACATGGCGATCTGGGGCACGACCATCATCGACGCCGGTGCGGACAACAGCATCTACGCGGTCGATGCGCGCACGGGCAACCTCGCATGGGAGACGCAGGTGCTCAAAGCCGGCGTTCGCGCGAACGCGAGCTCCGGGCCAATCATCGCGAACGGCAAAGTGATCACCGGCCGCCAGTGTCAGCCCGACGCGACGAGCGATTCGTGCATCATCACGGCGCACGACGCGCAAACCGGCAAAGAGGTCTGGCGAACGCGCACCATCCCGCGACCGGGCGAGCCAGGTTCAGAGACGTGGGGTGACGTGCCGCTCGAACAGCGTTGGCACGTCGGCACATGGATGGTCCCGAGCTACGACCCCGAGACCAACATGATCTACGTCGGCACGTCGGTGACGATCCCGGCGCCGAAGTTCACGCTCGGTGGCAACGACAAGCAGCACCTCTATCACAACTCGACGCTCGCGCTCGATGCCGACACCGGCAAGATCGTCTGGTACTACCAGCACATCGTCGATCACTGGGATCTCGATCATCCCTTCGAGCGCCTGCTCGTCGAGACTGCGATCACGCCGGACGCGAAAGAGGTGGCGTGGATCAACCCGAAGATCAAGCCGGGCGAACGGCGCAAGGTCATCACCGGCATTCCCGGCAAGACGGGCATCGTGTATACGCTCGATCGTCGAACCGGTGAATTCCTCTGGGCGCGGCCGACGGTGCAGCAGAACGTGGTGCAGACGATCGACGGCGCGACCGGCAAGGTCACCGTGAATCCCGAGGTCATCTTCACGGCGAAGGGGCAGACGAAGCTGGTGTGCCCGGGCAGCAACGGCGGAAAGAACTGGCCGGCCGGCGCCTACAATCCGACCACCAACACGATGTATTACCCGCTGCAGAACCTGTGCATGAATGCGACGACGACCGTCGATACGCGCGACCCGTCGAAGGTCTACGGGCTCGAGATGCCGGGCGTGATTGCCCCGGGCGCCACCAACGTCGGGAGCGTGTGGGCGATCTCGGCTGAAACCGGCAAGACCGTCTGGAAGCACGAGCAGCGCGCGGGTGCACTCTCGCTCGTCGCGACCGGCGGCGGACTCGTGTTCGGTGGCGATTCGAACGGACGCTTCCGCGCATTCGACGATCGCAGCGGTAAGGTCCTCTGGGAAGTGAACCTCGGATCGCCGGTCAGCGGCTTCCCGGTGACGTTCGCCGTCGATGGCAAGCAGTATGTCGCGGTGACGACAGGACCGTCGCTCGTCGCGGGATCTGACAACCGCGTCGCATCCGAGTTGAAACCCAGTAACGCGGCGAATGTGTTCGTGTTCGCGCTGCCGTAGGCTCTCTGCTTTGGGCTTCAGGCTTCAGGCTCTAGGCTTCAGGCTCTGGGCTTTAGGCTCTGGGCTTTAGGCTCTGGGCTCTGGGGTTCAAGGCGGGCCTGAAGGCCCGCCTCTATCGGTCTTCGTAGCGGCGGGTCTTCAGACCCGCCGTCCATCCTCAGTTCTTCTTCCAGGTATCCCACGTGCGCAGGATCTGTCCGGCGATCCTGTCTGGGTTGGCATTCGCAATCGGCTCGAACTTCTGCAGGCGGCCGTTGAAGCAATCGGCCAGATAAATGTTCCCGAGCTGATCGGTCGTCATGCCATGCGAGCACCCGAGGCGTCCTGCCTGCGGGCCCGGCGCGCCCCAGCTATAGAGGAAGTTGCCCTTCTGATCGAACTTCAGGACCCGCGCCGTCGGCGCATCGCCCACCCAGATGAACCCCTTGTCGTCGATGAAGTGATTCACCATCAGCGTGTTCTGACTCGCCGGCCAGTCGGGTGAGCGCAGCGGCCACATGTCGAGGAACGTGCCGTTCTCGTCGAACACCTGCATGCGCGCGTGTCCGCGATCGACCACAAAGAGCTTGCGGTCGGCGCTGATGGCGATGCTATGGACGGTGTTCCACTCGTTGGGGCCAGGGTTCTTCGGATCCTTCGGCGCCGATCCCCAGTCCATGATGAACTTGTCGTCCGGGCCGAACTTCGCGACGCGCGTGCCGCCGTAGCCGTCGCTGATGAAGTACGTCCCGTCAGGCAGCCACGCGATGTCAGTCGGCCGATCGAACGTGTTCGGACCGCGACCTCTCTTTCCGAGCTCGCCAAGCGTGTGCACCAGCTTCCCGTCATAGGTGAAGCGGTAAATCACATGGAGCTGGTCATCGATGATCCAGATGTGCTTCTCCTTGTCGTAGGGACTGATCTTGATCTGGTGCGGGCCGCGCCCGCATGGCAACTGCGCGAACAGCTTGTCGAGATGCGGCCACTGATCGACGAGGTCGCCAGCTTGATTGAACACGATGATCGAGTGGACGAAGCGACGCTCCCAGCCGCGCTTCGGCTCGGGCTGGCAGGTCGCCGTGATCCCGTCGCCGTTTCCGGTGGAATTGCCGCGCGGTGGTTGCAGCGCGACGTACGGTGTCCACGGTGCCGCCCCTGGAGGCAACGGCAACTCTCCGCGCATCGCGACCCAGATTCGATCGGGGCTCTCGGCGTACACGCCGCCAAACGAGCCCCACGTCCAACCTGCGTGCGAGTGGTCTGTGTCGGGCAACGGCTTGGGCCAGCCTTCGACGACCTTGTAGTCGCCGGTCGGCCAGTCCTGGTGACTGTTGCGGGCAGCCGGCGCAGACTGCGCGGCCGGCGTTGACGCTGGCGCGGGCGCGTTGGACGTGCCACATGCCGCGGTGACGATCGAAACGATGAGCGCGAGAGGTAGGTGTCTCATATGCGGCGTCATTCTACGCGCGTCCGGCTCCCACCTGCGCGCAAATGCGCTACGGCGGGCAACAAAGCCGGACACTAGTTCGTGCTACTTCGTACCGAATTCATCCCACAGCTCATTCAGGCGCTCAGGTGGAAACGGCCAGCCCAAATCGTCCGTCTTCAATTTCGCGCCGAATTCCTCTTTCTTCGCTCCGGACTTCACCACTTCACCGATGCGCTGACGCAGCGTGACCAGGTTCTGCCGGAACGTGCGGACATTGTCTTTGGTCAGGACCGGCCCGTGCCCCGGGATGGCCATGTCGAAGTCGAGCTTCAACACACCGTCGAGCGTGGTGACCCACTCACTGAGACTGCCGCCGCTCGCGCGATCGACGAACGGCGTGAGCGTGGTTCCGTCTGTACGTTTCCCCCACACGACGAGATCGCCGGTGTGCACCGTCCGCAGATCCGGGAAGTAGATCACCGCGTCACCGTTGGTGTGGCCGCGTCCCATATGGATCGCCTGCGCTTCGACACCGCCAAGGAACACCGACGCCTGATCGCTGAAGACGACACGCGGCGGCGCCGCGAGCTTGCTGCGCACCATGTTCGCGCGGTTGTTGCGGTGCGCGATGATCTCGGCCACCTTGATGAACTCGGGATGTCCCCCGGTGTGATCGCCGTGGCCGTGCGTGCTCAGGACGTATTTGATTGGCTGCGGCGTCACCGACTTGACCTTGCTCGCAATCTGCGCTGACGAAGGCGGTAGGCGATCGTCAACGATGATCGTGCCTTCGCTGGTGACGCGAACAGCCACGTTGCCCCCGGTGACGGCGCCGTCGTAGCCGGGAATCACATACAGGCCGTCTTTCACCTTTCTGATCTCTGTCGAGAACGGATCGCCGGTGGGCTGCTGGCTCGCCGCAAACGGAATCGTCGCGAGCCCGGTCACCGTGAGAGCCAGCATCACTATCAGCCGCGCGTGCCGCATGCCTGCCTCCTGTCATATGCTTACCTCCGCCTGGAGGATTGAGAAATGTCACGACGACTCTACGTCAGCCTTGCGATCGCCTTCGCGGCCATCGTCGGCACCGCGCACGCCCAACAGCCACCGGCGCCCGCGCCGCAGGCTGGTCGAGGCGCCGCCGCTCCTCGTGTCACCCGACCAGCGCTGTTCTTCAGCGAGCTATGGAAGCAAACCCCGGCCAACGACGAGCATCCGGTGACGCAGCAATCGATCGGCAACGCCTCGCTCGAGCTCAAACTCTACGGCACCACGTCGAAGGAGATCCAGCTGACAGGTGCCTTGAACAATGAGAACAACCCGATCCACGTGTGGACCGGCATGTGCTCGACGCCATGCGCGCTCGCCTTCCGGCACAAGGACAGTTACGCCGATCTCAGCGGCCTCGCGCGCATCCGTTGGAATACCAAGACGTCCGGCTTCCATCAAATTCGTCCGATCGTGAAGCTGGCGGACGGCACGTGGCTGGTCGGCGATCGTACTGACGGCGCGACAAGAGATTGGCTCGTCACCGAGTTCAACGTTGCCGACGTACGCTGGCTCAAGCTCGATATCGAGCGTGTCGTCACCACCGGCAACATCGTCGAGCGGCCCGACTTGAGCAAGGTTGACGAGATCGGCTTTGTCGATCTCATCCCGGGAAGCGGCCACGGCGCTGGCGGCTGGTCTGACGTCGCGCAGGTCGATGTCTTCGCTGGCACCGTACCAAGGACTGGGTCGTCGACTCACTGACTGTTCACATCGCGTGACTGCCGGCCGCCTCGTGCGGCCGGCGGATCCCACCCGAATCCCGAATCCCGAGTCCCGGGAGTGACCTCCTCTGTCCATCACGACCGGCTATCATTGGACAGTCCACGAAACATGTTCATGAACGAATCGGAGGCTGCTGAAGAACTGCAGCGGCTCACGCGTGAGCTGGAGAATTTTCAGGATATCGCGCAGCAGCTCGTGCCGCTGCCCGGTGAGGTGCCGACGCTCGAGGGCTTCGACATCTGGGGCGGATCGCTCCAGGTGAGCGGATCGGTTGGCGGCGACCACATCACCTACGTCGACTTCAAGAAGCGCTTCGACCTGACGGCGCGTATCGATCGGGCACGGGCCGAAGGCCGGCTCGACGTCGTCAAGAATCTCGAGCACTGCCAGCACAAGGGCGGCGTCGCCCTGATCGACGTCGCCGGTCATCGCATGACCGATGCCCTGCTGGCCGCGATGCTGCACCAGGCGTTTCTGCTCGGCGCGATCTACGAGCTGGATCGCTACGGCCAGATCACCCGGCGCCTCTTCGAAAACCTCAACACCCGGTTCTATCAGTCGTCAGGGACCAACAAGTTCGTGTCACTGATCTACGGCGAGATCTCCGACGATGCGAAGTTCCGCTTTCTGTCGGCGGGACAGCCATATCCCTCGGTGTTCTCGAGTCGGCACGACCGGTTCATGGAGGTCAGCCCGCATCTCTGCCTGTCGTTCCCGCCGCTCGGCATGCTGCCCTCGTTCAACGTGATCGATCGCAGCACGACGCCGAGCCTGCTCGGTTTCAAGGAGCGCTACGAGATGAACGAGTGGACGCTGATGGGGCGCGGCGACATTCTGCTGATGCACACGGACGGCCTCACCGAACACGAAGGACCGAACGGCCGTTACTTCCCCGGCGCGCTCGAGCAGAAGCTGCGCGAGGTGAAGCACCTCACCGCGCGCCAGATTTACGACGCCGTCAAAGCAGACCTCATCGCCTTCGCCGATCCGCTCGACGATGCGAGTGTGGTAGTCATCAAGGTCAAGTAACGGCGAGCGCACATACTGCTGTTGGATTTTGAGACGACGGCCGGGCACCGTGGCCGAGCGTCTTAGGCTGCATGAGGCGACTGGCTCTGCTCGGCGCCTGCGTGTTGTGCCTTGCCCCCGGTCTTCGCGCGCAAGAAGCAGAGGGCCGCGCCCGGCCCCATCCCATCGAAGACGCTGCAGTGCGCATCGCTCGCGAGCACTGGCCGCCCGACAGTGCCATCTTCACGATCGCTGAACAAGGCCAGCCGCGCTTTCGATCGGGCGTTACTGTCACTCTGCCTCCCCCGCCATGGCAGCCCTCTTCGGAACCCGAGCCAGATCGTTATCGCGGCGCCATTTCCCATCGGGAGATGCTCAGGGTGATGACTCCGCAGTTATTCTCGACACCGCTGATCAGCGGCAGCGTGGACCCGGGCGAAGTCACCGGCAGCATCAGGAGGGCCTGGCGCGAGAGGCAGGCGCGGCGCATCCACGAGCGCGTGATGAAAGAGGTCGAGGACCTCGAGCGGCTGAATGCGGCAGCCGCTGCCGACACGTAGCTGGCGCTTGGCCTAGAGTTATTTACAGTTCCGCGTCGATGTCAGTCCCTGGTGCTTCGTGCGTGGTTCCGGGTCCGTCCCGGGGTCCTGCGTCCATGGTCCGACCGCACAAAAAGGACGAAGGGACCAGGGCGATGGCTACACGCAATCGAAAAACGCGCTAGACGTCGAGCAGACCGGTGCTGTCGCCGTGCTGGGCCTGATCGATCCCAAGCTTGTTCACGATCGAGAGCAGCAGGTTGGACATCGGCGTGTGCGGCGCCGACTGGACGTGACGTCCGCCGTCAAGCTGTCCGGACGCGCCACCGGCAAGAATCACCGGCAGCGGATCGTGATCGTGCTGGTTGCCGTTGCTCATGCTGCTGCCGTAGAGCACCATCGAGTGATCGAGCAGCGTGCCGTCGCCATCCGGCGTCGCCTGCAGCTTCTCGAGGAAGTAGGCGAGCATCGACACGTGGTAGCGGTTGATGATCGCGAAGCGGTCCATCTGCGCGCGCGCATTCGAATGATGCGATGCCACGTGGAAGCTCTCGCGCACGCCGCTCTGCGGGTACACCGACAGGCTCGTATCGCGCGCGTACATCATCGTGGCGACGCGCGTGATCTCCGCCCGGAACGCGAGCACCTCCAGGTCGTACATGATCTTGAAGTGCTCGTCGAACGACTCGGGCACGCCGACCGGTGCGTCGGGGAGCGCGAGGTCGCTCGGGAATTGCGTGTCGGCCTTCTGAATCCGCCGCTCGATCTCGCGCACGTTATCCAGATACTCGGTCAGGCGAACGCGATCGCCAGCCGGGAGATCGTTGCGCAGCGTGGCCACCTGACCGAGCACCGAATCGAGCAGGCTGCGGCTTTGCCGGCGTCGAGCCGCTCGATCGGCGTCGTTGCCGCCGTCGCCAAACAGCTTCTCGAAGACCACCTGCGGGTTGTTCTCCATCGGCAGCGGCGTCGCCGCGTTCTTCCAGGAGATGGTGTTGGAGTAGGCGCAGGCGTAACCCGAACCGCAGCTCAGCGCCACGTCTTCGATCGACAGCTCGAGCGACGGCAGCGGCGTGTCCTGACCGATCTGCCGCGCGGCGATCTGATCGATGGTCTCGCCGACCTGAATCGAGTCGCGCGCCGGTTGCGCGCCGCTCAGGAACACGGCGGCCGATCGCGCATGATCGGCGCCCGCGTCCGATCCAACCGCGCCGGCTTTGGCGTGCGCCAGGTTCGAGACGATGGTGATGCGGTCGCGGAACTTCTCGAGCGGCGTGAGGATCTCCGTGAACTCGAAGCCCGTGCCCGTCGCCGCCGGCGTCCACTTGTCCATGGTCGCGCCGTGCGGGACGTAGATGCAGCTCAATCGGCTTTTCGCGGCTGCTGCCGTCTGCCGAATCGGCGTCTGCGCCGCGACCATCGAGTCGAGCAGCGGGAGCGCAATCGTCGCGCCGACGCCACGCAGGAAAGTTCGCCGAGGAAGATGCTTCTTTGTGATGAATGCCACGTCAGTCCCCAGTTTTCGGTCTCAGTCTTCAGTCCCCCGTCCTCGGTTCCTGTGAACCGTGAACTGTGAACCGTGAACTGAACTGCCTACGCCTACTGCCTACTACCTACCGCCTTCATCTTCATCTGAAACGGATCGCTCTTCACGATGCCAAGCACGAGCGATGAGAAGCGATAGTCGCTCTTCGCCGCGTCGCGAACGATCTGCCGGACGACCGGCATGTCGTAGTACCTCAGCGCCCGGGCCGTGCCGTACGTCATCAGCTTCTCTGTCGCGGTTCGCACGAAGACATCCGAGCGGGCAAGCAGCGCTTTGCGCAGACTGACCGGACCGTCGAGCGGCGTCCCGTCGAACAGCTGACTGGTCGCGTCGATGAGCGCGTTGCCGTCGCGTGTCCGCCATCGGCCGACCAGGTCGAAGTTCTCCAGCGTGAAGCCGATCGGGTCCATGATGCGGTGACACGACGCGCACGCCGGATTCCCGCGATGAGCCTCCATCTTCTGACGGAGAGAGGACGCCCTGGCGGCCTCGGGGCTTTCATCGATCGCGGGCACATTTGGGGGCGGCAGGGGCGGCGGGACGCCGAGCAGGTTCTCCAGCACCCATTTGCCACGCGAGACCGGCGACGTGCGATTGGCGACCGACGTCACCAGCAGGAAGCTCCCCTGCCCCAGCAGGCCGCGCCGCGCCTCGTCTGTGACGGCGACGCGACGGAACCGGCTGCCACGCACGTTCGCGATGCCGTAGTGCTTCGCGAGCGTCTCATCGACGAAGGTGTAGTCCGCATTCAGCAGATCGATCACGCTGCGGTCTTCCCGTACGATGCTGTCGAGCAGCATCTCCGTTTCGCGACGCATCGACCGGCGGAGATTCTCCGTGAAGCCCGCCGCTTCCGGGCGCGCGTTCTTCAACTCGCGAAGGTAGAGCCACTGCCCCCCGAAGTTCGTCACCAGCGCACTGGCTTTGGGATCGGCCAGCATGCGGCGCGTCTGCTGCTCGAGGACTGCAGGTTGATGCAGCGTGCCTGCGATGGCGACGTCGAGCAACGCATCATCTGGAATGCTGCTCCAGAGGAAGAACGACAGCCGCGACGCCAGCTCGAGATCCGAGACCCGATACGGCTTGCCGTCAACGCCGTTCGCAGGCTCGCGCTCGAGGCGGAACACGAATCGCGGATCGACCAGCACGCGCGCGAGCCCCTGCTCGATGCCCGCGTCGAATCCGCCCATCTTCCGGCCCTCATCGAAAAACTCGACGAGCGCCTGAACGTCGGCGTCGTTCACCGGTTGGCGGAACGCACGACGCGCAACCGTCCCCAGGATCCGCTTCGCACATTGTCCTTCCTCGAGGTGTGACTGAGGACGACAAACGAAGAGTCGTTCCCGGCTCGGCGTGTCGCCCAGCCCGGTCGGCGCAAGCGGTCCCGTAATCGCGACGCTCTGCACGCCCGAGTTCGCCGCAAAGATTTCCCAGACATCGTCCGCGCCGGGCGGCGGCTTCCTGACGAACGTGACGCCGAGCGCATGCGGGCCCGCTTTGATCGGCAACTTCAGATCGATGGTCGCCGTCGCCGGGACCAGCTTGATGCGCTCACCGTCGAGCGAGACCTCGATCTCTTCTCCCTGTAAGTTGGCTGCTGCAAGACCAATCGCCGCGCCCCTGACGCGAACCCTGAATGCGTACTCGGCGTCGAGCGGGAAGGTGTGCTCGATCAACGTCCCGCCCCGCGTTCCGAGCGGTAACCCGTCGATGTAACTGGATTGCAAGAAGTCACCGGGCACGCGATACGTCGCCGTCGACGCCGTGAGCAGCACGTTCCCCACGGCAAGGCGGCTGACCTTCACGGCCGCCGATGTGTATCGCTCCACGAGCGCAGGCGATACGCGCAACGCGTCCGCAATGTTGTCGAAGCCCTCGCTCGAATCGTCCGCCGGCAGCAGCGTCGTCGCGTCGATCTCGAGATGGAGCAGATCACGGATCGCGTTGGCGTACTCCGTCCGGTTCATCCGCTGAAGAAGATGACTTCCAGGATTCGGTGTGAGGGCCGCGGCACGATCGAGCTTCGTCTCTAGGGTGGTGGCGAACGCGTCCAGCCCCGGCCGGTCGGGGCGAGGCATGCCGGCCGGAGGCATCAATCCTGCGCGAACCTTGCGCACGACCTTCTCGAAGACCTCGGGATGATCGCCGGGCTTCGACGCATCAAGTCCGGCAAGGCTCAAATTACCCGACAACGTTCGCGCGTTGTGACAGGTGACGCAATACTTGTCGACGAGCGCCTGTTCTACGGCCGGACCAGGAGTCGCTGGCGCCTGCGCCTCGAGCAACGCGCCGCGGGAGCCAGCGGCGACAACGGCAAGAATCAGCAGGCCGCCGAGCAGGAGTGAACGCGGCGTCATTTCGTTCCGCCAACGGACCCACGCTCGCGGGAGTACTTTTCGATCAACGCAATCGTCGGCGGCTTCTCTTCGGGCGGGTGCAGCGCGATGAACTCGCCCCTGGCCCATCGCAGCGGAGTGCGCCCTTGCGCGTCCT
>Ga0157380_10001210_pt1 | contig 16709 bp, 16 predicted proteins | sample S35metaG_FD_119757 | JGI IMG/M metagenome (GOLD analysis project Ga0157380, IMG submission 119757) | Switchgrass rhizosphere microbial communities from Kellogg Biological Station, Michigan, USA - S3-5 metaG | ecosystem: Host-associated > Plants > Roots > Rhizosphere > Soil | place: USA... | reverse complement strand
GCTGACGCTCCGCAACCGCACGTCGTATGGCCATTTCGACAAATTTTATCAGAACATCTTCGCCAACAGCAAAGCGACCAGCACGGTGACGTTGGGCGCATATAATAATGCAACCACCCGCAAGAACCTGTTCAGCCAGACCGACCTCATCTGGGAAAATAGGCTCGGCGGGATCGACCAGACCCTGTTGTTCGGTTTCGAACTTGGCCGGCAAAAGTCGCGCAATTTGCGCAAGACCGGACTGTTTGACCCGGGCGCGAATGTGGTGCCGATCAGCGATCCCACGGTCGACCTTGAAGGCCAGATCACATTCGCTCGCACCGGTACGGATGCCGACAATCGGACCAAGGCGACCGTCGCCGCCGTCTATGTCCAGGATCAGATTCGTCCGGCCGAATGGCTCGAGATCGTCGCCGGGCTGCGCTTCGACAGCTTCAGGTTGCAGGTGGATGATTTTCGCCCGGCGCCGATGGGCGGTGAGTTCAGCCGCAGGGACAAATTCTGGTCGCCGCGGCTCGGTCTGATCCTCAAGCCCAACGGCAAGCTTTCCATCTATGGTAGCTTCAGCCGGTCTTATTTGCCGCAGTCGGGCGACCAGTTCGGCGGCCTCGACATCAATACCGAGGCGCTGAAGCCAGAACGGTTCGACAATTATGAGATCGGCGCCAAGTGGCAGCCGATCGAAGGCCTGTTGGCGACCGCCGCGATCTACCAGCTCGATCGCACCAACACGCGGGTTGCCGACCCAGCCAACAACGGGACTTTCCTGTTGAGCGGCAAGCAGCGAAGCAAAGGCGTCGAGCTCGGCCTGACGGGCAATGTCACCAGCCATTGGCAAATGTCGGCCGGTCTAGCCTGGCAGAAGGCCGAGGTCACCGAAGCGACCACTGCCTGCCCCAGCGGGGACTGCGAAGTTCCGCTGGTTCCGCGTCGCACGTTTTCTCTGTGGAATCGCTATGACGTGACCCAGTCGCTCGGCGTCGGGCTTGGCCTGATCGCCCGTTCGAAGTCGTTCACCACCATCAACAACCAGGTGAAGCTGCCCGGCTACGCCCGCGTCGACGGCGCGATCTATTACAAGATTACCAAGGAAGTCGAAGCCCAGCTGAACGTCGAGAACATCTTCGGCGCCGACTATTTCCCGACCGCCAACGGCGACAACAACATCGCGCCGGGCGCACCGACCACCGTTCGCGGGACCATCCGCTTCGGGCTGTAGGCGGCGCTCATCCTCTCCAATAGGAGGGGAATTGCTGCTTGAGCGCGGCCAGCTTCGGCTTGTCGTTGACCAGGATGTAGGGGTGCATCGGGTTCTTGCGCATGAAGTCCTGGTGATAAGCCTCGGCGGCGGCGAACCCGCCGGTCTCGATCCGAGTGGCGATCGGCCGCTTAAACACATGTGCCCGTTGCAGCTGGGCGATATAGGCCTTCGCGACCCGGGCCTGGGCCGGCGACTGGGGGAATATGGCGGTCCGGTACTGCGTACCGACGTCGGGTCCCTGGCGGTTCACTTCGGTCGGGTCGTGCGCGACCGCGAAGAAGATGCGAAGCAATTCGGCATAGCTCACCCGGTGCGGGTCGAAGGTGATTCGAACCGCCTCGGCATTGCCGGTGGTTCCGCTCGACACGCTTTCGTAATTGGCGCCGCCGGCCCGCTTGCCGGCAAAGCCCGAAGTGACGTCGCTGACGCCTTTGATATGCTCATAGACGGCCTCGACGCCCCAGAAGCAGCCGCCGGCAAGAACCGCAACCTCGAGGTGCCCGTTGGCCGGTGCGACCACCGCCGCCGGCGGAACGTTGGACGCGGCCTCGGCCGATCGGCTCCAGCTGACCATCAAAGGCAAGGCGATCGCCGCGGCGGCCGCAACGACCGAGATCCCCAATTTGGCGCGGTTGGTCATGCCTGGTTGGCTCGATGGAGTCCGGATAAGATCACTCCTCGGGAGGCGATCCGCCCTGGGCCTCTTCGCGGCGCTCCTTGAACGCCTGGTTGATCAGTTCTTGGGTGCAGCCGGTGAAGCCGGCCGGACCGACCGGCGAGCAGCTGTTGATGCCGGTTCGCCCATAGGTTTCAAAGGCTGTTGCCTTGTTCGCCCACGATTCCCGGCTTTGCCGCGATCCGCTCTGCCGATAGCGCTCGGGAATGCGAAAGCGCTCCGACTCCGGCTTGCGGGCACAGACCACGACTTGATCGTCGGTCGAGCGCGGGCAGGGGTCCGTGCCGTAGACGATGATCTCGCTGATTTTGCTGCTCTGCGCGAGGGCGGGCACGGGAGCGGCCAGCGCCGGCAGGGCAAGCGCCAATCCAGTGGCGGCGACTCTCAGGAGCGGCAGTTTCGACATGGGTACACGTCCTCCTCGAGGGCTATAAAGCGGCCGAACCGCGATCCCGGTTGCGTTCATATGCGTTTCGAAAGCTCGATTGCCAACCGGCACCCGGCGCGAATTGCGGTGGTGAGCAGCGGATAAGCGATTGCTTCCTGGGCGCCATGCTCCCGCGCGGTCTCACGATGTTCCAGCTCCTCTGCCTGGAAATCGCGGATTTCGGCGGCGAATTCAGGGTCGTCATCGCCCAGTGCCGCGAGCTGCTCGGAATAATGATTGTCGATCTCCGTCTCGACTGCGTCGGTGCAGGCCATCGCCGCCTTTTCGCTGATCAGCGCGGTTGCCGCACCTAGGGCAAACCCGGCCACGCTCCACAATGGCTGAAGCGCGGTCGGGCGCACCCGGCGCTCGGCCATCATCCGGTCGAACCGCTCGAGATGGCGCTGCTCCTGCGCCGCCATCCGGGCGATCTGGTGAGCGGCGGTAGAGCTTCGTCCAAGCACCGCCAACTGACCGGCATAGATGCGCGTCGCGCCATATTCGCCGGCCTGGTTGACGCGCAGCATCGACTCCCGGTCGGGGCGCTTTTCGCCAGGCCGCCAGCCGCTCATGCCGACTTCCGAGTTGCCAGGAATGTCACCACAGCAGCGCCGCCTAGCGAGACGATGGCGTTCCAGCCAGCCAGGGAAATACCGAGGAACGTCCATTGCACCTGGTCACAGCGGACCAGAGGCACCTTCAGAATGTCCTCGAGGCTGGTGGCACCATTGGTCGTGCAGCGCGTCATGCCTTCCCACCAGCCAAGCTCGACCCCCGCATGGAAGACGCCGATCGCGCCGGAAATGGCGATCGCCAGCGCGGCCAGCAGGATCAGCGGGCGGGTTCGAGGCGAATGGAGCGGCGACAGCATCGCGACTAATGCGAGCAGAATCGCCGCGCCATGCGGCCAACGCTGCCAGTAACACATTTCACAAGGGTAGAGCCCGCCGACATATTGCGAGAACAGCGCCCCGCCGAGCAGCGCGGCCGGGATCAGCAAGGCAAGCAAGCGCGCCTCTTTGAGGCGAGGTTCGCCTGCAGCCACCGGCGATGCGAGCATTAGCGGCCCGACTTGCTGGCCAGGTTAACCGGAGGCGGGCCCAGTCGCTTCAGGGTCTTCAGCGCGTAATCCAGCTGATAATCCTTGATGCCCTTCTTCTCGAGCTCGGCCGCGGTCAACAGGAAGCGCGGGTCGGGCGTACTGTCGTCCTCCAGCACCTCGTCCTTGATCTTGGCCTGGCTGACCAGGTGGCGGCGAAGATCTGCCTCGCGCAGCTTGGGACGCGCCTTATAATCCTCGTCGGACAGCTGCGGCACGTTGAGGTCGGGATCGATCCCGCCCGCCTGCACCGACTTGCCCGAAGGCGTGTAATAGCGGGCGGTGGTCAGGCGCAGTGCCGACTGCGGACCGGTCTGAATGACGCTCTGCACCGATCCCTTGCCGAAACTGCGCTCGCCCATGACGATCGCCCGGCGATGGTCCTGCAGCGCTCCGGCGACGATCTCGGCCGCGGAGGCCGAACCGGCATCGACCAGAACGATCACCGGCTTGCCGTGCGCCATGTCGCCCGGCTTGGCGTAGAAGCGTTCGATGTCACTGGCATCGCGGCCGCGCTCGGACACGATTTCGCCTTGCTCGAGGAAAGCGTCGCTGACTTCGATCGCCTGGTCGAGCAGTCCGCCCGGGTTGGACCTCAAGTCGACGATATAGCCCAGGGCCCGTCCGCCGGTGGCCTTGTCGATGCCGATCAGCGCCTCGCGGGTCAGTGCCCCGGTCTGGGCCGAGAAGCCGTTGACGTTGATGATTCCGACATTGTCCTTCACTTCCCACTTCACCGGCTTCAGCTCGATGCGCTCGCGGGTGATGGACACGTCGAACGGCTTGTCACGGCCCGGCCGGACGATCGTCAGCTTGGTGGTCGTGCCCGGCTTGCCCTTCATCTTCTCGACCGCCTCGTCGAGCGAGAAGCCGTAGAGGAACTCACCGTCGATGTGGGTGATATAGTCGCCCGCCTTGATCCCGGCGCGGTCGGCCGGCGTATCTTCCATCGGAGCGATCACCTTGACCGCACCATCCTCGGCCGAAACCGAGAGGCCGAGGCCGCCATAATTACCGTCGGTGGTTGTCTTGAGCTGGGCGAAGTCCGCTGCCTCGGCATAGCTGGAATGAGGATCGAGCGCGGCCAGCATGCCGTCGATCGCGCCCTTGATCAGCGTATGGTCGTCGACCTTGTCGACATAGTTGGCGCGCACCCGTTCGAACACGCTGAAGAAGGTTTCCAACTCCTTCTGCGTGTCGGTCTCGGCCGCGGCCATCGCAGTCGTTGCGATCGGGACCATCGCCAGTGCGCCGACCAGCGCGAGGGGCGGGAGAAGCTTGGCAAGGCGTTGCATCGAATGAATTCCTGTCAGTGCGTCGCGTATATTTAGCGGTTATCGCCGCCATTTGACAGCGGAACAGATGAAGCTGCGATTAAGGCGGGTGAGACAGGCGCGCCATTTCGTCTCAATTCGACCCCAACCGGCCCCAATGCGCGGCCCAGAGACTCGCCGCGCCGGACCCGTGTTCCCTTCCGCTTGTCGCTGGCAACGCCGAGCATCAGGCTGGTCCAGCCGTTGCCATGCTCGATAATCACCAACCCGTCCTGGCCTCGAAACGGCGCGGCAAAGACGATTTCGCCATCGGCGGGAGCGGCGACCATAGCGCCCCGCGCCGTGTCGAATCGCAAACCGCGGGAGATGATGCCCGCGCTGCTGATCGATCCCAGCCCAGTGCTCAAAGCCGCCGTCACCGGCAGGCTGTAGGGAAAATCCGCCGCCGGAAGCGCAGAATCGCCGCGCATCGGCCTGGCCGGGGCGAAGCCAAGTGCGGCGATTTTCGCGGCGTTGCTCAGTGCAGCGCGGCGTTGGGCGGATTCGGCGCCGGCGGTCGAAAGGGCCTCGCCGCTGGCCAGCACCCGGTCGCCGGCACCGAACGCTTCACCCGCCAGCCGGCTGGCTCTGTCGGTGGCCCTCGTTTCCAGTTCGGCGAAGCGCTGCTGCCGGCGAGCGAGTTCATCGCGGCCCTTCGCCAGTTCGCCGCTCGCGGCGGTTGCCGCCGAAGCGAACCGCCGGCGTTCGGCCAGTTCGCCTTTCAGCGACGCGCTTCGGCGCTCGATCACCGGCATGGTCGCGTCGAGCAACGCCTTGACCCTCACCAGCTCATCGACTGACCCCCGGTCGGCAAGGGCAAGCAGCGGCGGCTGGCGGCCCATGGTGGCCAGGCCGGCGAGCAGGGCGGCGAGCGGCGCTCGGCGCTGGGCAAGTCGTTGCTCGACCAACGCGGCCTGAGCCCGTGCCAATTGCAGCGTTGCTTCCGACTCACCGATCTTGGCTTCAGCATCCTCGATCGCGGCCGCGGCGGCGACTTGCTCGGCGCGCAGCCGGTCGGCCTCGGACTTGGCCTTGGCAGCCTGGCCCTCCAGCGCCTGAAGCCGCTTCGCCGCAGCCTTGGCCTCGGCCCGAGCCTGGGCAAGCGCGGAATCGGTTGACGGCGCCGATGGAGCGACCGGCGCGCTGGCGGCCAGCACTATGGGTGCCGCGGCGATCAGGAGGATGACGATCCCGCGCATCATCCTTCCCGGTGATAGGGATGATTGGCGAGGATGCTCGTGGCCCTGAACAATTGCTCCGCAAGCATTGCCCGGGCGAGCATATGCGGCCACGTCGCGGGACCGAACGACAGCAGCAGGTCGGCTTGGTCCTTGAGCGCCTGATCATGGCCGTCGGCGGCGCCGATCAGGAAGCGCGCCTCGCGCCGGCCATTGTCGCGCCAGCCTTCGAGTTTCTTCGCGAATTCAACGGAGGAAAGGGGCTTGCCGCGCTCGTCCAGCACAACCGTCACGCCATTGCCCAACGGATCGGGTGTGGTTCCGCCGCGATCGGGCAGCTCGGTAACCTTGGTCGGCCAATTGATCCGCTTCAAATATCGCTCTGTCAGCTCCGCCTCGGGCGATCGGCCGATCTTGCCTCGCGCGATGATGTGAAGCAGCACCGCCCAGCGCTAGGCGGCGGGGCCGGCCGCCGCCTTGGCCGCGGAATCGTCCCCGAACGCCCACATGCGCTCGAGATTATAGAAAGTGCGCACCTCGGGCCGGAACAGGTGGACGATGACGTCGTCGGCATCGATCAGCACCCAATCGGCTACCGGAAGCCCCTCGATCCGCACCGGGCGGCCGAATTCCTTCTTGATCCGGTCGGCCAGTTTGTTGGCCATCGACGCGACCTGGCGCGACGAACGGCCGGAGGCGATCACCATATGATCGGCGATCGACGATTTGCCGGCGAGGGGGATGGTGACCACCTCGACCGCCTGGTCGTCGTCCAGCGATTTCATGACAAGATTATGCAGCGCCTCGACGTCGACCGGCGCGGCCGGAGCGTCAGGCGCATTGTTGGGATCGGCCAAAGGGACTCCTCTAGGGATGGACCGCGCCTCGCCGACGAGACGAATACCGGCGATGCCAGTCAGGGTTAAGTGCGCGCAGCCTTGTGGCGGAAGTTCGGTCGGGTGGCAGGCGAAGGAAGCTAATCGCCGGTGCACTCCATTCCGTCCAATCCGGTGCCTGGCGTGCGGGGCGGACGAACCATCGCAACCAGCCCGTCGCGCGCGCCGCGCGGGCATCGTCATCATAGCCCGGCCGCGAAAGCACCGCAATCGGCACCAGGCGCGCGAGGGTACGCCAATCCTTCCACTGATGGAATTGGGACACAGTGTCCTCGCCCATCAGCCAGATGAAGCGGTGCCTTGGCCAGCGGCGGAGGATGAGGCGGAGCGTATCGATGGTGTAGCGGGTGCCGGCTCGAGCTTCGAAATCGCTGACTTTGATTCGGCTGTTGCGCGCCATCGCCCGCGCCGATGCCAGGCGCATCGCATAGGGCGCCATGTCCTTGGCCTTTTCCTTGAGCGGGTTGCCCGGCGATACCAGCCACCAAACCTCGTCAAGCCCAAGCGCGTCCATCGCCGCCAGGCTCATCCGCCGATGGGCACGATGCGCCGGGTTGAAGCTGCCGCCGAGGAGGCCGATGCGCCTTGCCATGGCCAATGCGCTAGCATCACCTCTTGGCCTGCGCCACCGCGCGGGGATATGGTGGGACCAGGGGGACGCGATGGACGAATTGGAGGGCATTGGCGAAGCGGTGACCGGCGGGCTGCTGGCGCGGGCGGTCGAGCCAGCCGCCGGCGAGGCCGGGGCGGACGGCCATACGCACGAGCGGAATTGCCTCAATTGCGGCACTGCGTTGACCGGGCCTTACTGCTCGGCCTGCGGACAAAAAGCGCATGTCCACCGCTCGCTGCGGGCCTTCATGGGCGACTTCGTCGCCGGGCTATTGAACTTCGAAGGCAAGTTCTGGCGAACGCTGCCGATGCTGGCCTGGTGCCCCGGCGACCTCACCCGCCGCTACATCGCCGGCGAGCGGGCCCGGTTCATCTCGCCGGTCGCCCTCTACCTGTTCAGCGTGTTCCTGATGTTCGCGGTGCTCAAGTTCACCGGCGCGATCGACCCCGACACCGAGTCGATGAAGTCGGGTGTCGATACCGCGATGCGCGAGGAGCGCGCCCAACTGGTTAAGCTCGAAATGAAGCGGACGACGGCGCTTGCCGCGAAGCAAAACGTTGCGGCGATCAATCGCAAGATCGCCGCGCAGAAGGAAGAACTGGCCCAGCTCGACCGGGTGCAAAAGGGCCAGATCATCCAGACCAACCTGGACGGCAATGACGAAGCTCCGCGCTGGGTTCAGGACGTCGTCAAGCGCGGCCAGGAAAATCCGGGGCTGATGGTTGCCGGGGTTCAGGATGCCGCGTCGAAATACAGCTGGCTGCTGATCCCCTTCTCGGTGCCGTTCCTGTGGCTGCTGTTTCCCTTGCGGCGGCGCTACCGGCTCTACGACCATACGGTCTTCGTCACCTATTCTCTATCGTTCATGATGATGCTGGTGATCGCCGGCGGACTGCTGGTCGCGGCCGGCGCGACGGGCATCGCCTCGCTGCTGTTCTTCGTTCCGCCGATCCACATGTACCGGCAGCTCAAGGGCGCCTACAGTTTGTCGCGAACGAGCGCTCTGCTCCGCACGCTGGCGCTGGTGACCTTCGCCTTCATCGCCGGGACCCTGTTCTTCGTCACCGCCGTGGCGATCGGCGTGCTCTAGGTCCCCGCCGGAGCGGCGCCGCCGATACCCGGTTTCGGCCGCTTGGCCTTGGGGATCGACGAGCCCGCGGAAGGCAGCGACGGCCGGGAGGTCGAGCCGCGATCGATCGAACCGCCGGCGAGCAGCGTCTTGATCTCGTCGCCCGACAACGTCTCATATTCAAGCAGCGCCTGTGCCAGCGTCTCGAGCTCGCCGCGATTCTCCTCGAGCAAATGCTTGGCGCGGTCGTAGCCCTGCTCGACGATCCGGCGGATCTCCTTGTCGATCGCCTGCGCCGTTTCGTTCGACATATTCTTCTGGCGATTGACCGAATAGCCGAGGAACACTTCCTCATCGGCCTCGGCATATTGGAGCGGGCCTAGTGCGTCGGACATGCCCCAGCGGGTGACCATGTCGCGGGCCAGACCGGTCGCATAGCTGATGTCCGACGATGCGCCGGATGAAACCTTGTCGTAACCGAAGATGACTTCCTCGGCGACGCGGCCGCCCATCGCCACGGCGAGGTTCGCGTACATTTTGTCGCGGTGATAGCTGTAATTGTCCCGCTCAGGCAGGCGCATGACCATGCCAAGCGCCCGGCCACGAGGGATGATCGTCGCCTTGTGGATCGGGTCCGATGCCTCCTCATGGAGTGCGACGATCGCATGACCGGCCTCGTGATAGGCAGTCATTTTCTTCTCGTCCTCGGTCATGACCATCGAGCGCCGCTCGGTGCCCATCATGACCTTGTCCTTGGCTTCCTCGAACTCGCTCATCGCAACCAGCCGCTTGCCCTTGCGGGCGGCGAGCAGCGCCGCTTCGTTCACGAGGTTGGCAAGGTCGGCGCCGGAAAAGCCGGGCGTTCCGCGAGCAATGACTCGGGCATCGACGTCCGGGGCCAGCGGTACCTTCTTCATATGGACGTGAAGGATTTGTTCGCGTCCATCGATGTCCGGGCGCGGGACAACCACCTGGCGATCGAAACGGCCGGGCCTGAGCAGCGCTGGGTCGAGCACGTCGGGCCGGTTGGTCGCGGCGATGATGATGATGCCTTCATTGGCCTCGAAGCCATCCATCTCCACCAGCAACTGGTTGAGCGTCTGCTCGCGCTCGTCATTGCCATTGCCGAGGCCGGCCCCGCGATGACGTCCTACCGCATCGATCTCGTCGATAAAGACAATGCAGGGAGCCGACTTCTTGGCCTGTTCGAACATGTCGCGGACGCGGCTGGCGCCGACGCCGACGAACATTTCGACAAAGTCGGAGCCGGAGATCGTGAAAAAAGGCACGCCCGCTTCGCCGGCGATGGCGCGGGCGAGCAGGGTCTTGCCGGTGCCGGGAGAGCCGACCAGCAGCGCGCCCTTGGGGATCCTGCCGCCCAGGCGCGCGAACTTGCCGGGGTCCTTCAGGTACTCCACGATCTCCTGAAGTTCTTCACGCGCTTCGTCGATCCCGGCGACATCCGCAAACGTCACTCGGCCTTGCTTTTCGTTGAGCAGGCGATGGCGGCTCTTGCCGAAGCCCATCGCGCCGCCGCCCGCATTCTTCTGCATCTGGCGCATGACGAAGAAGCTGATGCCCAGGATCAGCAGGAAGGGCAGCGACTGGTAGAGCAGGATCAGCCACACGCTCGACTGTTCCTCCGCCTTCACGGCGACGCCGACGCCCTTGCCGACCAGCCGGTCGGCGACATTGGTGTTGGGCGGCGCGACCGTGCGGAACGTCTTGCCGTCTGCCATCTTGCCGCTGATCGTCACATTGCCGACCGGGGAGGTGGCGATGGTTACGCTGCGGACGTTGCCTTCGTCGACCTGGCTGACGAATTCCGAATAGGCGAGCGGCTCGCCCTGCGTGGCGCTGCCGCTATCGAACGCGCGAACGAACAGGACCAGGCCAAACAGCACTGCTACCCAGATCAGCAGGGACTTGGTCCAGGGATTGCCGGGCTTCTTGTCGCTTGGTTTATCGTCCACGTATCCGTTCCTCAGGTTGGGCCTCTAAAATAGGCCCATTCCTCTTAATAACAATGGAACGAAGCTGAAGTGGCCGAGTGCATGCGCGAAGCGACCATGCGATGCCGGCCAGCCTTTCAGGCGTGCTTCGACGGGGCCTGGTGCATATGCGCCCAGGCGAATGCCGAAGCGGGATGCATCTCGTCATCGAACGGCGATGGCGCGTTCAACGCCTTGAGACGATCAAGATAGACATTGACCAGAAATAGGCGCCGGTCTCTTGCCGCGGGCGTCACTGCACGCGAGGCGGCGCTCATTTCTTCACATGCGCGCCGGCGGTAATAGCGAATATCCGTTTCCATGCGCCCCTCCCCGGTGAAGCGCGACTCCCCCGAGTCGTTGAACGGAAATTTAACGAAATCGCGCGTGACGTCGAGTCCATCACGGGCGCGCAACAAAATGCCCCATTCAAGGGGCCATTCTCGCCTAGAATTTTAGGGAAAACCCGACCCCCGCCCGGCGGTGGCGAGGTGCGGTGACCCCTCGAACCGTGACAGCCCGGTTGCGTCCCATCTCGGGTTTGAGCCCAAATATCCCAAGCGCGAGACGAGCATCGGAGCCGATCTCGACGGCGGGCAGCGGCGTTTCGATTGCGGATAAGCCGGTTTCCTGGATGCGCCAGGAGTCAGGCTTTGAGGCGGTCTGGGCAAAGGCCGGGACGGTCGTGAGGATGGACAATAGTGCGACGCAAATCAGGCGGGCCATCGACGCTTCCCGTTGCCCGCTCATCGCCATCAGCGCTCGATGCCCATTTGAAGTTCCCAGCGTTGCGCTCTCGCAATGATCATTGCCGCCTAGCGGGCGCCCTGGCAAGCCGCCAAAAAGTCCCGCCCTCGAGTTTTAGGCCGGCCAGAGTGACGGTCTGGCCCCGTTCCAGAGCGTCCAGTGCGCGGATCAGATCGGGCCCGCGAGGCACGTCGGCCCCAAGCTCCGCGAACGCCGCCAGCAGCAGCCGGCGCCTCAGTTCGCGCGGCAGATCGAACGGTTCGATCAGCAGCGCACCGCCATCATGCCTGATCCTTGAAGAGACTAGCGGGGCCAACGCCCAGTCCAGCGCTTCATCGGCTTCGCGGATTGCCGAAGCGCTGAGCGCCAGCCGCGCCGGATCGGCCCAGTCGGACCGGGCCATCCACTCCCGCATCCGGCTGCGGTCGTGGCGGGGATCGCGGTTGCTGGGGTCGTCGACCGGCTCCAGCCCGGCTTCGGCAACCAGCGCGGCCAATTCGGCCTTGCGCCAGCCGAGCAGCGGACGGATCAGGTCGACCTGTTCCGACAGTGCGCGGCGGGCGCGGGTGCCGCCGAGCCCGCCGACGCCAGCGCCGCGTGCCAGCCGCATCAGCAAAGTTTCGGCCTGGTCGTCCGCATGATGAGCGGTCGCGATGGCCGATAATGCCCTGTCGACTGCCCAGTTGTTGAGCAGCCGATAACGCATCGCCCGGGCCTCGGCCTGGATATTGCCGTCCGGGGGCTGGCTCCAATCGGCCAACAAGGTCTGGTGGGGAATGCCAAGCTCGGCGCAAAGCGATGCGACCATTGCTGCTTCGTCGCCACTTTCAGCGCGGAGCATATGGTCGACCGTTGCCGCCTCGACCTGTGCCGGCCTTGCCGCCGCGGCTAGTAGCAGCAGTGCGAGGCTGTCCGGGCCGCCAGATACCGCAATTCCGATCCGGGCATCCTGCGGAGCGAGCGCGTCGAGATCGGCGGCGAAGCGGGTCGTGGCTTCGGCCGCCTGGATCATGGCCTCAGCTGCACCTCGCCTCGGCCTTGGCGCCGGGCAGGGCGGCCTTGAGCGGGGCGCGAAGGCCGCTGCCATAGACTTCTTCAAGCTCCGCATAAGCCTTGCACGCCTGGCCGGGCTGGCCGAGTTTTACCAGCGACTGGCCGAGATAGAACAGGCTGTCCTGAGCGCGTTCGCCCTTGGGGTCGCGGCGATAGTTGGCGAGAAGGGTTTCGGCAGCGGCGCGCGGCTGGCCTTTGTCGAGCTGCGCCCGCCCAGCCAAATTGTAGGCCCAGCTTGCGCGGCGGTGATCAGGGTATTTTTTCGCCATCGCCTGAAGCGACTTGATCGCGGCGTCATATTTTCCCGCGGTCCACAACTGATAGCCCTCGTCATAGGCGACCTCCGCCGGGTCGCCGTCAATAGCAGTGGCCGGCGACGAAGCAGGCTTGGTCTCCGCCTTTTCGATCTTGGGTCTCGGCGGCGGCGGCGCGGAGTCGGTCCGGTCGGCCTGATCCCCCGGGGCCGCGTCGCTTTCGGTCGCGGCGGGCGCGGTCTCAAGCGCGCGAAGGCGGCGATCCTGGTCGGCGCGAAGCCGGGCGACCTCGGCTTCCATTTGCGCCACCCGATTGCCGTTCTCCTCCGACTGGCGAAGAATGTCGGCCAGCTGGCGCTCGACCGCGTCAATCCTGCCATTGAGGCCGGTGACCGATTCCTGGGTCGCGGCCGGATCGTCGCTGAACCCGGCGGTCTCGGCGGGTTGACCCTTGGGGAACACCTGCCGTTGCACCTGGCGAACCTGGCGCTCGAGCCGGTCGATCCGTTGCTCCGGAGTCGCGGGCCGGCGCTGCGCGGCAGCAGGGGAAAGGGCCAGGGCGGTCAAGGCAATCAGTGGAAGGCTAGAACGGAAACGCATGATGGTCCTCAGCTTGGCAGGATTTGGCGTGGCGAGAATGGCTGACGTTGGCTGTCGCTGCGGTGAATCACTCGGTCGCGGCGGGTGCGGCGCTGTTCGCTTCCGGCGCACTCGGCGGCGTGCTGGGCGCAACAGACTGGCGCGGCGCCGGACGGGTCGCAGCCCGCGATTGCGGCCGGGATGGAACAGGCGTCGTGGCGGCAGCCGCGGGGGTCGGGCCGCGCATCAGGTCGGCGGCCGTCAGGCTGACGCCCGATACGCGCTTGCCCGGCTCGCCGATCGCGGGAGCTTGCGCCGTCCCGACCGAAATCCGAAGCGCCTCCGGCTTGCCCGTCGTGAGCAGCGGAGCAACGGCGCCGCCGGGGATTTGGTAGGTCTCTCCAGGCGCCATCTGGCCCTGTTTGAGGACGGTGCCGCCATCCCTGATGTCGAGCCAGACCGGCTCGGTGGCGGTCAGCACGACCGGACCGGCAGCGGCAGGCGCCGGTGCCGTGGCGGGAGCAGCGGCGCTGGCCGCGGGCGGCGCGGCGGCATTGACGTCGGCGACCGGTTCTTCCGCCTGCATTGAGCGATTGCTGAGCCAGCTCAGCGCCAGCACGACCAGCACCAGCAGGGCCAGCGCGCCGATCACCAGCCCCTTGGGCATGGTGCGTGCCGGATCGACCGCCTCATAGATTTCGGGATGCACCGCGGCGGCCAGGCGCCCGCCCATTTCCGCCCTGAGCTGTTCACTGATTTCGCCGCGGTCGAGGCCGACCACGCCGGCATAATTTTTGGCGAAGCCGACCGAATAGGTTGCGGCTGGGAGCTTGTCCCAATCGCTCTCTTCCAGGCTGGTCAGATGCCGGGTCGGGATTCGGGTCTGGGCGGCGACATCCTCGACCGAAAGACCCTTGGCCTCGCGGGCTTCCTTGAGGCGCTGGCCGACCGTCATGACGTCGTCCAATTCCGTCTCGTCCATTGCCTCTCCCTGCGCCTCATACGCTTGAAATTGCGCCCGTTGTCGGGAGCCTACGCTTCCCTGTCAACTACAGTGACAGGTGAAAAATCAGCCGATTGCGACGCTGTGCCGCTTGGCCCAATCGGTCAGCGATTTTCGCATGTTGGCTGGGGGCTTGGCGAGCAGCGCTTCGACTTTGGTGCGGACCGCCTCGGCTTCGATCGATCGGACCATTGCCTTGACCGGCCCGACGGCCGCCGGCGTGATCGAGAAACTGTCGATACCGATACCGATCAGCGCCATTGCTTCGAGCGGCCTCCCGGCCATTTCGCCGCACACGCGAACCGGTACGCCGGCCGCTTTCGCCTCGGCGTTCACACGGCGCAGAAAGCGCAGGATCGCCGGGCTCAACCAGTCGTAGCGTTCGGCCAGGCGCGGGTCGGCGCGGTCGGCGGCGAACAGGAATTGGGTGAGGTCGTTGGTCCCGATCGACAGGAAATCCACCCGCGGCAGCAGCAGGTCGAGCATCTCGGCGAGGCTCGGCACCTCCAGCATGGCGCCGAATTCGACCAGCTTGGGGCCGGCCCGCTTGGCGCCCTTGGCCCATTGGATCTGCTCTTCGAACAGGGCGCGCGCTTCTTCATATTCCCATGGTTCGCTGACCATGGGGAACATGACACGAAGGGTCTTTCCGGCCGAGGCCTCGATCAGCGCCCGCGCCTGCGCCTTCATCAGCGCCTTGCGCTCCAGGCTGAGGCGCAGGGCACGCCAGCCCATCGCCGGATTCTCACTCTCGTCCTTTTGCTCCTCGGACAAATAGGGCAAGGCCTTGTCGCCGCCGATATCGACCGTCCGGAACACCACCGGCTTGTCGCCGGCGGCATCGAGGACGCTCTTGTAGAGGCGAAGCTGGCTTTCGCGGCCCGGCAAGGTAGCGGCGATAAGGAATTGGAATTCGGTCCGGAACAGGCCGATTCCATCCGCGCCCGACGCTTCCAGCATCGCCGCGTCTTCGGCCAGGCCGGCATTGACCATCAAGGTGATGCGTTCGCCATCCCTGGTTTCGGGCGGCAGCGTGCGGATCGCTGTAAATTCGGCGCGGCGCTTGTGGCTGAGCGACATCCGCTGCTCGAAGGCATTGATCAGCGGCCGGTTGGGGCGGACCACGACCGTGCCCATGTCTCCGTCAACCAGGATGACGTCGCCCTCATTGGCGATATGGCGAATGTCGCCGACCCGGCCGACTACCGGCACGCCCATCGCCCGGGCCACAATCGTCACATGAGCGGTGAGCGACCCTTCCTCCAGCACCACGCCTTTCAGCCGCCTCTTGTCATATTCAAGCAGTTCGGCGGGCCCGAGGTTCTTGGCGATCAGGATCGCGTCCCTGTTAAGGCCGGTCTGGGCGGCGGTGCCCATCCGCCCCGACACGATCCGCATCAGCCGGTTCGACAGATCCTCCAGATCGTGCATCCGCTCCTTCAGGATCGGATCGTCGATTTCGCGCATCCGGGCGCGGGTGCGCTGCTGGACCCGCTCGATCGCCGCCTCAGCCGTGAGGCCGCTGTCGATCGCCTCGTTGATCCGCCGCGACCAGCCCTCGTCATAGGCGAACATCTTATAGGTCTCGAGGATCTCATTATGCTCGCCGGCCGTGCCGAACTCGGCCTCGCGGGTCATATTGTCGATCTGTTCGCGCATCTTGCGGAAGGCGGTGTAGACCCGCGTGCGCTCGGCCTCGGTGTCATCAGCAACCGTGTGCTCGACCACCACCTTGGGCTGGTGGAACACGGCGACGCCCTTGGCCATGCCGGTGACCAGCTTCAATCCGACGATCCGCTGCATGCCGGCATCGCGGCGGGCGGCGCGGGCGCCATCGACCAGCCGTGCGCTGGCGATCATTTCGCTCAGCACCATGGCCACCGTTTGCAGCGCCTCGATCTCGACATCGTCATAGCGGCGCGGCTCGGCATGCTGGACCGCGAGGACGCCGATCGGGCTTTCGCGGCGGATGATCGGCACGCCGGCGAAGCTGTGGAAATGCTCCTCGCCGGTCTCGGGGCGGTAGACGAACTCGGGATGGCTGGCCGCCTCGGCCAGGTTCAGGATCCGCCCTTCCTCGGCGATGGTACCGACCAACCCTTCGCCCATCGCCAGGCGGGTGACATGGACCGCTTCCTTGCGCAGTCCATGGGTTGCGGACAGTTCCAGCGCCCGGTCGCGCAGCAGATAGATCGAGCAGACCTCGCTCTGCATCGCTTCGGCGATCAGGTCGACCACCCGGTCCAGCTTGGCTTGCGCCGATCCGCGCTTGGCCATCACGTCATGCAGGCCGGTCAGTATCTCGCGAGCGGAGGTGGCAGCGGTCAGGGGCATGTCCGGACGCTATGCAGGGATTGGCTCCGCTTTCCAAGCGCGCTGCAATGGATCCGATATCGCCGGCATTAAACCCGATATGGCGCCACCTCTGTGGCAAGAATGCTACATTTGCCGATCCGAGGACGCCGAACCCATGTGCAGCCTGCCTGAGTGGCAGGCAATTTGTGCCGTTCGCCGCAAAATATCGCCTTTTACAGCTGCAAAATCCGGTTC